>ERZ791881.889-NODE-889-length-22710-cov-3.363055_pt1 | contig 22710 bp, 19 predicted proteins | sample MGYA00510161_ERZ791881 | MGnify/ENA primary metagenome ERZ791881 (study PRJEB30046, sample SAMN00792073) | human gut metagenome | study: EMG produced TPA metagenomics assembly of the A metagenome-wide association study of gut microbiota in type 2...
CCCCTTTCCAAATTTTGACCACTTTAACCACTATATTCAAAATCCTGCACCATTTTTAAACAACTTTTTTAATTATAAACAGTTCTGTGATTTGTTAAAAACACGAGAACTTACGCAGACCCGAGTTAACCGGGCATTGCTTCATATTATGCTTGGAACGAAAAAGGCAAATGTGGAAGAATATATTGACAATGGCTATCATATGTATGCACGCCTGCTTGGTTTTCGAAAAGACAATGCAAAGCTTTTGACAGCTATGTCGAAGGAAAGCAGTCTTCCGGTTTTGACGAAAATGTCTGAAATTGACGATCTTCCGGAACTTGGTCAGAAAATGCTCAGACATGATATGCTTGCTTCAAATCTGTATACCTCAGTGGTGACGGATAAGTTTAAGACGGCGTTTCAGAATGAATATAAGCAAGGGGTTTTGAAGGTGTAAATTTTAATAAGAGCCAGAACAGTTGTCGTGAGAGGTGACTGTTCTGGCTCGTAATGTTCTTAGAAAAAGACAATGTTTGATAAAATTGTAACAATCTTACAAATATCCTATTACAAAGTTCAGATTGTATTTGAAAATGCACATAAAATGACTTGTATACAAAAAACGATTGAGTTATAATAGGACTAAGTGAGATAAAAAGAAAGGTGGCATTAAATCATGGGATTTATTGATGAAATCAAAGCAAGAGCGAAAGCTTGCAAAAAGACAATCGTTCTTCCTGAGACAGAGGACGAAAGAACTTACAAAGCAGCAGAGACAGTACTGAAAGAAGGACTCGCTGATCTGGTGCTTGTAGGAAGCAAAGAGGAGATTGAGAAGAACAAAGGTACATACGACATCTCCGGTGCAACAATCGTAGATCCTGCAACAGATGCAAGAACAGAAGGATATATTGCAAAACTTGTTGAGTTAAGACAGAAAAAGGGAATGACTCCTGAGCAGGCAAAAGAACTGCTTCTTAGTAACTACTTATACTATGGTGTAATGATGGTTAAGATGGGTGATGCAGACGGAATGGTATCCGGAGCATGCCACTCTACGGCAGATACACTTCGCCCATGCCTTCAGATCCTGAAGACAAAACCGGGAACAAAGCTCGTATCCGCATTCTTCCTTATGGTAGTACCGAACTGCGACATGGGAGCAAACGGAACATTTATCTTTGCTGATGCAGGACTTGAGCAGAATCCAGATCCGGAGAAACTTGCGAACATCGCTATTTCATCCGCAGATTCTTTCAAACTGCTTGTTGAGAAAGAGCCAGTTGTTGCTATGCTTTCTCACTCAACAAAGGGAAGTGCTAAGCATGCAGATGTAGATAAAGTTGTTGAGGCAACAAAGATCGCTCAGGAACTCGCACCAGAGCTTGCTCTTGACGGAGAACTTCAGCTTGATGCAGCTATCGTTCCATCAGTCGGGGAATCTAAAGCACCGGGAAGCAAGGTCGCAGGACATGCTAACGTACTTGTATTCCCAGACCTTGATGCTGGTAATATTGGATACAAACTTGTTCAGAGACTTGCTAAAGCAGAAGCTTACGGTCCTCTGACACAGGGAATCGCCGCTCCGGTTAACGACCTTTCCCGTGGATGCAGCGCTGAAGATATCGTAGGCGTTGTAGCTATCACAGCTGTACAGGCACAGGCTGAATAATTGTAATTGTTTACAGATTTTTTAAAATAGTTACGGGTAATCAAAAGAAACAAAGAGGGTAGTGTGAGCTGCCCTCGGATAATAATAATAAGGTTTTTTCAGGAGGAAAAAAGAAAATGAACGTATTAGTAATCAACTGCGGAAGCTCATCTCTGAAATTCCAGCTGATCAACGCTGAGACAGAGAAGGTACTTGCAAAAGGACTTTGTGAGAGAATTGGAATCGACGGACGTCTGACATATCAGCCGGCTGGCGGAGAGAAAGAGAAATCTGATCTGGCTATGCCAACTCATACAGAAGCAATTCAGTTTGTAATTGATGCTTTGACAAATGAGAAGACAGGAGTTGTTAAGAGCCTTGATGAGATCGGAGCAGTTGGACACCGTCTCGTACATGGTGGAGAGAAGTTTGCTTCATCTGTAGTAATCACAGACGAAGTAAAGAAAGCAGTAGAAGAGTGTAATGATCTTGCACCACTTCATAACCCGGCAAACTTGATCGGTGTTGCAGCATGTGAGAAACTGATGCCAGGAACACCTATGGTTGCAGTATTTGATACAGCTTTCCATCAGACAATGCCGGAGAAGGCTTATATGTATGGACTTCCATATGAGTACTATGAGAAATACAAAGTAAGACGTTACGGTTTCCACGGAACAAGCCACAGCTTCGTATCTAAGAGAGCAGCAGAAGTAATGGGAAAATCTTACGATGAAGTAAAGACAATTGTATGCCACCTCGGAAATGGATCCAGTGTAAGTGCTGTTCTTAACGGAAAATGTGTAGATACTTCTATGGGACTTACTCCACTTGAAGGACTTGTAATGGGAACACGTTCAGGTGATATCGATCCTGCAATCATGGAGTTCATTGCTAAGAAAGAGAACCTTGACATTGAAGGTGTTATGGAAGTACTGAACAAAAAGTCTGGTGTATTTGGAATTTCAGGCGGACTTTCAAGTGACTTCCGTGACCTGACAGACGCTATGAATGCCGGAGATAAGAAAGCTAAGATCGCTATGGATGTATTCTCATACAGAGTAGCAAAATACATCGGATCTTACGCTGCAGCTATGAATGGTGTAGATGACATCGTATTTACAGCTGGTATCGGTGAGAACGATGATTATGTAAGACAGGAAGTATGTAAATACCTTGGATACCTCGGAGTGGATTTCGATTTCGAAGTGAATACAGGACTCAGAGGAAAAGAAGCTGAGCTTACAAAAGAAGGATCTAAGGTAAAAGTATTTGTTATTCCTACAAACGAAGAGCTTGCAATCGCTCGTGAGACATTAGCGCTTGTAAAATAATTGAAGAAATCTTAATATGAGAAAGTGTATACGATGGTGATCTGTAAAGATTATATCGTATATGAGCGCAGGACTGAGGTGCCAGGAGAGCAGTTCAGTCCTGCTTTTGCGCATAGAAGAAGCAAAAATGTATCCAATACATTTTGCTCTTCACAATATTTTTAATAGAAATTATAAATATCTGTTGACAAACATTTTTTTCATGATATAATAGTTTAGGTATGAATAGGAGAAATACATTATGTTGATTAACCTATCAGACGTTTTGTCAGACCAGCATAAGACGGTTGAAGAAACTGTGCGGCTGGAGATGGAAGAGATCCGGTTACAATCCGGAACCTACCCCATTATCAGCAAGGAGCCGGTTCATGTTAAAGTAGAGCATATAAGGGGAAAAGAACTGCTCATCACAGCTGAGACTAGATTGAGTGTCATGATTCCATGTGACCGTTGTCTGGAGGATGTGAAACGGGAGTTTGAACTGAATTGTGTGAAACATGTGGACGTAGGCCTCTCCGACGCAGAACTGACAGAGGAGCTGGATGAATCAAACTTTATTGACGGATATCATCTTGACGTGGACAAACTACTCAGTAATGAGATCTTGTCGGGATGGCCGGAAAAAGTACTGTGCAAGGAAGATTGTAAAGGTCTTTGCCCGGTATGCGGTCAAAATTTGAATACAAAGTCCTGCGATTGTGAAGATACGGGGCTTGATCCTAGAATGTCAGTTGTCCGTGACTTATTTAAGAATTTTAAGGAGGTGTAACCTATGTCAATCTGTCCAAAGAATAAATCTTCAAAAGCAAGAAGAGATAAAAGAAGAGCTAACTGGAAGATGAGCGCACCGAATCTGGTGAAATGCAGCAAGTGCGGCGAGCTTATGATGCCACACCGTGTATGTAAGGCATGTGGATCTTACAACAAGCGCGAGATCGTTTCAGTTGACTAATGATCAATAAGATATTGAGTGTACTGCGAACAGAACACTTGAGGGCGTAAAAACTTTGTGTTTTACGCCTTTTTTTATTGATTTTTATACTGATATCCAGTAGAATAATTTCAGTAGCGCAAGGAGGAAATGATATGTCAGAGATTACAAGGGTTGCTCTTGATGCCATGGGTGGAGACAATGCACCAAGAGAGATGGTAAAAGGTGCCGTAGAGGCAGTGCAGAAGAGAAAAGATATCAAGGTACTGCTGACAGGTAAGGAAGATGTGATTCGCAAGGAACTCTCCGCTTATACGTATCCGGAGGAGCAGATTGAGATTGTGAATGCTACAGAGGTTATTGAGACGGCAGAACCTCCGGTGAAAGCAATCCGTGGTAAGAAAGATTCATCCATTGTTGTTGCGATGAAGATGGTGAAGAAAGGGGAAGCAGATGCTTTTGTATCTGCAGGAAGTTCAGGAGCTGTTCTTGTTGGAGGACAGGTTCTTGTAGGCAGGATCAAAGGTGTTGAAAGACCACCGCTTGCACCACTGATTCCTACATTAAAAGGTGTTTCACTTTTGATCGATTGTGGAGCTAATGTAGACGCGCGCCCATCTCACCTGGTACAGTTTGCAAAGATGGGATCCATTTATGGGAAAGAAGAATCCGACAGTTGGTATCGTGAATATCGGTGCTGAAGAAGAGAAGGGAAATGCGCTGGTGAAAGAGACATTCCCACTGTTAAAAGAATGTCCTGACATTAATTTCATTGGAAGTGTTGAGGCACGAGATATTCCTTACGGAGCAGCAGATGTCATTGTCTGTGAAGCATTTGCAGGTAATATTATTCTGAAGCTTTATGAGGGTGTTGCAGGAGCACTGCTTAAGAAAGTGAAGAAAGGAATGCTTTCTTCTTTGCGTAGTAAGATAGGGGCACTGCTTGTGAAACCTGCTTTAAAGGGTGTACTGAAAGATTTTGATACAAGTGAGTATGGCGGCGCACCGCTTCTTGGCCTGAACGGACTTGTAGTAAAGACACATGGAAGTTCAAAGTCAAAGGAGGTATGCAACTCAATCATTCAGTGTGTTGCATTTAAGGAGCAGAAGATCAATGAGAAGATAAAAGAGACAATTCAACAGGAGACCCTGGAAGAAAAGAAAGAAGAGAAAGAAGTCGAATAAGACAGGAGGAGTTTTACAATGACAGAATTTGAAAAACTGCAGGCAATTATTGCGGACGTACTTAATGTTTCACCGGAGACAATCACACCGGATACTACATTCGTAGATGATCTTGGAGCTGACTCTCTGGATATTTTCCAGATCATTATGGGAATTGAAGAAGATTTTGACATCGAGATCGATAACGAAGAGGCAGAGAAGATTACAACAGTGCAGGATGCTGTTGATCAGATCCAGAAAAAGAAGGCTAATGAATAATCAGATAGTGAGATGAAAAAGCCCGTTTGGGCTTTTTCGTTTATTAACACGAAGGAGGCCATTTAAATGGACAGAGTAAAAGAACTGGAACAAAAGATTGGATATGTGTTTAAAGACAAAAGCCTGATCGAACGTGCATTGATGCATAGTTCTTATACAAACGAGAAGCATTTGAAGAAATATGAGTGTAATGAACGCCTGGAGTTCCTTGGAGATGCAGTATTGGAATTGGTATCAAGTGCTTATTTATTTAATGAATTTCCAAAGGTATCTGAGGGAGAATTGACAAAGACACGTGCAAGTATGGTATGTGAACCGTCTCTGGCAATGTGTGCAAGAGATATCGGACTTGGAGATTACCTGCTTCTTGGAAAAGGAGAAGAGGCGACCGGTGGAAGAAAAAGAGATTCTATCACATCTGATGCGATGGAAGCATTGATCGGTGCTATCTATCTCGACGGTGGTTTTACTAATGCAAAAGAGTTTATCCATCATTTTATTTTGACAGATTTAGAGGATAAAAAACTCTTTTATGATAGTAAAACGATCTTACAGGAGATCGTGCAGGCGAATATGACGGGGAATGTAAGTTATGAACTGATTGATGAACAGGGACCGGATCATAATAAGATTTTTGAAGTGGAAGCAAGAATCGGGGGAAAAGCCTGGGGACGTGGAAAAGGAAGTTCGAAGAAGTCAGCAGAACAGCAGGCAGCTTATGAGGCAATCCTGAATCTCAGAAAGAAAAAGTAAAGAGGACTTTATGTATTTAAAGAGTATAGAAGTGCAGGGATTCAAATCTTTTGCCAATAAGATTAAATTTGAATTTCATAACGGAATTACAGGTATTGTAGGACCGAATGGAAGTGGTAAGAGTAATGTTGCTGACGCTGTCCGTTGGGTTCTTGGAGAGCAGAGAGTGAAGCAATTGCGTGGAGGCACCATGCAGGATGTGATTTTCTCGGGAACCGAGAACCGGAAGCCGCTTAGTTATGCTTCGGTTGCAATCACATTGGATAATTCAGATCATAAACTTCCGGTAGAGTACGAAGAAGTCACTGTTACACGTAAATTGTACCGATCCGGAGAGAGTGAGTATCTGATCAATGGTTCAGCCTGCAGACTGAAAGATATCAATGAGATGTTCTATGATACAGGTATCGGTAAAGAAGGCTATTCAATTATTGGTCAGGGGCAGATTGATAAGATTTTAAGCGGTAAGCCGGAAGAGAGAAGAGAACTTTTTGATGAGGCCGCCGGAATTGTAAAATATAAGAGAAGAAAGTCCCTTTCTTTGAAAAAGCTGGAGGATGAACGGCAGAATCTTACCCGCGTGAATGATATTCTTGCAGAGCTTGAGAAACAGATTGGTCCTTTGGAAAGACAGTCAGAGACAGCCAGAATCTATCTGAAGATGAAAGAAGAATTAAAAACATACGACATTAATATGTTTTTGTTGGAGGAAGAGCGGCTGCAGGAGCGTATTCGTGAAGTCGGTGGGAAATATGAGATTGCTTCTCAGGAGATGCAGGAATCAAATGCCCGTTATGAGAAGATGAAAGCAGAATACGAGGCAATCGAGGAAGAAGTAGATCAGATTGATCTTGCAATTGAAACTGCGAAGAACCAGATGAATGAGACGAATCTTTTAAAGCAACAGCTGGAAGGCCAGATCAATGTCCTGAAAGAGCAGATCAATACAGCCCGTATGAATGATGAGCATTATGATCATCGCCTGAGTACGATCGTCAGTGAGATAGATACGAGGCAGCAGCAGAAAAGAGAGCTTGAAGAAGAGAAGAAAAGAATTTCAGAACAGTTAGAATCAGCCAGTGGACAGGATACAGAAGCACAGCAGAGTTTAATTGAGATTCAGTCAAAGATTGCAGAACATAGTACTGAAATCGAGCAGAAGAAGCGGGAGATCATGGACCTGCTTGGAAATCGTGCTTCAACAAAAGCTAAGATTCAGCATTTTGATACAACGAAAGAACAGATCCAGACACGGAAGGCTGTCGTTGCCAGAAATATTCTTGAGATTTCGACGGTAGCAGAAGGACAGAACAACAGACTTAAGAAGTATGAAGAAGAACTTGGTCAGATCCGTGAGCGCATTCAAACCTATAAGGATAAGATTTCCCTGAACGAAGAGGAACTTGGCAAGCTTCAGAATGAGCTGAAAGAGAAGCAGGAAAAGTTACGGATCGGACAGACCGCATATCACAGAGAATCTTCCCGTCTGGAGTCATTAAAGAATATTACAGAGCGCTATGACGGATATGGTAACAGTATCCGAAAGGTAATGTCGAATAAAGAACGTGAGAAAGGTCTGATCGGTGTTGTAGCGGATATCATTAAGGTTGATAAGGAATATGAGATTGCTATTGAGACAGCACTTGGAGGAAGTATTCAGAATATTGTTACAGATAATGAGGATACAGCCAAGCGTATGATTGATTTCCTTAAGCGTAATAAATTCGGAAGGGCAACATTTCTTCCGCTGACAAGTATGCATGGCGGCGGAGGAATCAGGAATCCGGAAGCACTTAAAGAGCCGGGCGTGATCGGACTTGCGAATACATTGGTACATGTGGAATCAAGATTTGACGGACTGGCAGATCAGCTGCTTGGACGCACGATCGTAGTAGACCACATCGATCACGGAATCGCAATTGCGAGAAAATACCGCCAGTCTCTGCGTCTGGTCACATTGGAAGGTGACCTGATCAATCCGGGCGGATCCATGACAGGTGGTGCATTTAAGAATTCAAGTAATCTGTTGAGCAGACGCCGCGAAATCGAAGAATTCGAGAAGACGGTTGACATGCTTAAGTTTGATATGGACGAGCTGGAAAAGGAAGTTGTAGAGGCGAAGAACCGTCGTGCAGCATGCTACAGTGTGATTGATGAAGTACAGGAACATTTAAGAGAAGAATCCGTGCTGGAGAATACTGCGCGAATGAATGTTGCACAGGTACAGAGAGAACAGTTAGAATCGAAACAGCGTTACGAAGGATTTCTGAAAGAACAGAAAGCATTGCTTCAGGAGCTGGATGAAATCAATGAGAACGAAGATTCTATCCAAATGGAACTTGAGACATCAGAGAAGTTGGAAAAAGAACTGAATGAACAGATTGAAGCTTTGCAGATGCAGTTGGAGAAAGAAAGAGAGGATGAGGCTGCCCAGATGAAACAGTCTGAGGAAGTCCATCTCTCACTGGCAGGCCTGGATCAGCAGAAAACTTTTATTGTAGAAAATATTTCCCGTATAGATGAGGAAATCACCAGATATGAAAAAGAGCAGGAAGAACTTGCCGAAAATCGTGGAGATGTATCTGAGGAAATTCTGCAAAAAGAAAATGAAATCGAAGGGCTTAAGAAAACGATTGAAGATTCAAAAGATCTGTTTACAGAGATCGGTGAAGAGATTAAAGTACAGAGCAAGAAGCGAGAGGAACTGAATCAGCAGCACAAAGATTTCCTGAGACAAAGAGAAGAACTTGCGAAGCATGTGTCAGATCTTGATAAAGAATGTTTCCGTTTAAATAGCCAGAAAGAAGGCTATGAGGAAGCGTCAGAGAAGCAGATGAATTACATGTGGGAGGAATATGAGCTCACTTACAATCATGCGAAAGAACTTCGTAATGAGACACTGACAGACCTGGCATTGATGAAGAAAAAGATCCAGGAACTTAAGAATGAGATCCGAAAGCTTGGTTCGGTCAATGTCAACGCAATTGAGGATTACAAAAACGTATCCGAGCGTTATACATTCTTGAAAGGTCAGCATGACGATCTTGTGGAAGCAGAAGCTTCTCTTGAGCAGATCATTGAGGAACTCGATGTTGCGATGCGCAAGCAGTTTACAGAACAGTTTGCGAGAATTGCGACAGAGTTCAATGATGTATTCCGTCAGCTTTTTGGAGGCGGAAAAGGTTCGCTTGAACTTCAGGAGGACGTAGACATCCTTGAGGCAGGAATACGCATCATCGCACAGCCGCCTGGAAAGAAACTACAGAATATGATGCAGCTTTCAGGTGGAGAGAAGGCGCTGACTGCAATCGCATTACTATTTGCAATCCAGAATCTGAAGCCATCTCCGTTCTGTCTCCTTGATGAGATTGAAGCGGCACTGGATGATAACAATGTAGATCGTTATGCGAAATATTTACATAAGCTGACAAAATATACACAGTTCATTGTTATTACCCACAGACGTGGTACAATGGCAGCAGCAGACCGGTTGTATGGAATCACCATGCAGGAAAAAGGGGTATCCACACTTGTTTCTGTGGATCTGTTGGAAGATGATCTGGAAAAATAAACCTGTTTTTATTGTAAACAGGGTATTAAGAGAACAGGAGGCTTGAAAATGGGAGAAGAAAAAAAGGGATTTTTTAAACGACTTGTATCCGGTCTGACAAAGACAAGAGATAATATTGTGTCCGGTATGGACAGTATTTTTCATGGATTTTCCAAGATTGATGATGACTTTTATGAAGAACTGGAAGAAACTCTGATCATGGGAGATCTTGGTGTCAGAGCAACAATGGACATCATTGAAGATTTAAAGGTTAAAGTAAAAGAGCAGCATATCAAGGAACCGATTGAATGCAGACAGCTTGTGATCGACAGTATTCGTGAACAGATGGATGTCGGAGAGACAGCGTATGAGTTTGAGAATCGTCAGAGTGTGGTTTTCGTGATCGGAGTAAATGGTGTTGGTAAAACAACAACGATTGGTAAACTTGCAGGAAAGCTGAAAGCACAGAATAAGAAAGTGATCCTTGCGGCAGCGGACACATTCCGTGCGGCTGCAGGAGAGCAGTTAAAAGAATGGTCCAACCGTGCCGGTGTTGAGATGATCGGCGGTCAGGAAGGTGCAGATCCGGCATCAGTTGTATATGATGCGGTTGCTGCTGCGAAAGCGAGAAGGGCAGATGTACTTCTGTGCGATACAGCCGGAAGACTTCACAATAAGAAGAACCTGATGGAAGAGCTTAAGAAGATCAATCGTGTGATTGACAGAGAGTATCCGGATGCGTTCCGTGAGACGCTGGTTGTGCTGGATGCAACGACAGGACAGAATGCGCTTGCCCAGGCAAAGGAATTCAATGAAGTAACAGATATAACAGGAATTGTTCTGACAAAGATGGATGGAACAGCCAAAGGAGGAATTGCAGTAGCAATCCAGTCTGAACTTGGTATCCCGGTAAAATATATCGGTGTAGGAGAAACAATTGATGACTTGCAGAAATTTGACTCAGAGGAGTTCGTAAACGCGTTGTTTTACAGAGAGGAAGAAAGACCATGATGACATTAGAGAAATTTGAAGAAGCTAGCGAACTGGTAAAAAAGGTAACAAATCCTACAAAACTCATTTACAGTGAATACTTAAGTGCACAGACAGGAGCAAAGGTTTATTTAAAACCGGAAAATATGCAGCACACAGGAGCTTATAAGATCCGTGGTGCATATTACAAGATCAGTACACTGACAGACGAAGAAAGAAACCGTGGACTGATCACAGCATCAGCAGGAAATCATGCACAGGGCGTTGCATTTGCAGCAAAACAGTTTGGATGCAAAGCTACGATCGTTATGCCTACAGTTACACCGCTGATCAAAGTAAACCGTACAAAAAGCTTTGGAGCAGACGTAGTACTTCATGGTGATGTTTATGATGATGCTTACGCATATGCATGTAAACTTGCAGAAGAGAACGGATATACATTCGTTCATCCGTTTAATGACCTTGATGTCGCTACAGGTCAGGGAACAATCGCAATGGAGATCGTTCAGGAACTCCCGACTGTAGATTATATCCTTGCACCAATTGGTGGAGGTGGACTGATCACAGGTGTTTCCACACTTGCCAAGATGCTGAATCCAAAGATCAAAGTAATCGGTGTAGAGCCGTCAGAAGCGGCCAGTATGACAGCAGCCCTGAAAGCAGGAGAGCCTGTAGAACTTCCATCTGCAAATACAATCGCAGACGGAACAGCTGTAAAAGAAGTTGGAGATAAAGTTGTTCCGTATGTGAAAGAGAATGTAGACGATATTCTTCTCGTAGATGATGATGAACTGATTGGTGCATTCCTTGACATGGTAGAAAACCACAAAATGATCGTAGAAAATTCAGGACTTCTTTCCGTAGCTGCATTAAAGCAGATGGACATCAAAGGAAAGAAAGTAGTCTGTGTATTAAGTGGTGGAAATATGGATGTTATCACAATGTCCTCGATCGTCCAGCACGGATTGATCCAGAGAGACCGTATCTTCTCCGTATCCGTACTCCTTCCGGATAAGCCGGGTGAACTCGCACGTGTGGCGCAGACAGTCGCAGACGTACAGGGTAACATCATTAAGCTGGAGCATAACCAGTTTGTAAGCACAAACAGAAACGCAGCAGTAGAGCTTCGTATCACAATGGAAGCATTCGGAACAGATCATAAGAAAAAGATTCTGGATACACTTGATAAGGCTGGATTCAGACCAAAACTGATCAGTGCGAAGTTGTATTAATTGGTATTAAACAGCCTATAGAATGGTGTCGCAAGGCCAGCCCTGCTATTACCACGAGCACCGGCCCGCTTTACCTCATCCCTTTGAAAGTATGTAACATAAGAGCCAGAACAGTTACCGTGTGTGGTGCATGTTCTGGCTCTTATTAACATACTGAACAAAGTGTATTCGGAACGCTCCTGCCTTACATGTGCTCGTGGCAACAGCAGGACTGTCCTTGCTTACATATTCCAAACGGGATATTTAATTCCAATCAGACAAATCCAGAAAACAAATTACAGAATCTGTAGGTAAACGTAAACGGATGTTTTATCGACTAAGATAATCGTCCCCTTTTTACGCACGTACTAAGTTTGTATTTTGTTTTCTGGATTCATTTCATTTGGAATAGCACTTACTCATTTGAAAAGCTGAGTGAGGGAGCCACTGTATTGTTGAGGACACATTTAAGGCAGGAGCGTTCCGAATACACTTTGCAGAATCTGTTAGAAAAAGCCAAACACGAATCACACACGGTGAGTGCTCTGGCTTTTTCGTTACAGATTGTCAAAGGGATGAGGTAAAGCGGGCCGGTGTCCGATGCAATACAGTGACTCCCTCACGTCTGTTTTTATTAAAAGTACTTATTTGAGTGATAATGAATCCAAGTTCAACAAATTACAACACCCCTATAAAACGATGGAATGCCTCCAGTCCTTTTTCATCACACTTATAAACTCCAGCATCTTCGAGTACTTCGCAGAATACTTTTCCGACTTCCTGCTGAAGGATCTCTTCAACATTCTCCTCTGTGATGGATGTGTAATTTGGAAGGAATTCATCTACCCAGTCAGCGTGTTTTGCAATCTGTTCATTGCTGCGGATATCTTTTTCTGTCAGGATGTAATCTTTCAGAAGTTCCATCTCTCCTTTTAATCTTGCAGGGAGAACAGCAAGTCCCATTACTTCGATAAGACCGATGTTTTCTTTCTTAATATGGTGCAGTTTAGCATGTGGATGGTAGACACCAAGCGGGTGTTCTTCTGTTGTGATATTATTTCTCAATGTCAGGTCGAGTTCGTAGAGATCTCCACGCTTTCTTGCAATCGGTGTGATCGTGTTGTGCGGTGTACCGTCTGTCTCAGCGAAGATGAAAGCATCTTCATCTGTATAAGATCTCCATGCATTTAAAATGTGTTCAGCCAGATCAATCAGAGGTTTTACTTCTTTGCTCTGAAGACGGATAACAGACAGAGGCCATTTTACGATACCGGCAGTTACATCTTCGTAACCTTTCACAGTGAAGTGTTCAATGATCGGAGCTTTCGCCATTGCGAAAGTATAATTTCCACCCTGGAAATGATCGTGGCTTAAGATAGAACCGCCAACGATCGGAAGGTCTGCATTGGATCCCAGGAAGTAGTGTGGGAAAAGCTTGATGAAATCAAAGAGCTTTTCAAATGCATTACGATCGATCTTCATTGGAATATGCTGTCCGTTGAATACGATGCAGTGTTCGTTATAGTATACATAAGGAGAGTACTGGAATCCCCAAGGGTTATCCTGAATTGTGATCGGGATGATTCTGTGGTTCTCACGGGCCGGGTGATCGAGGCGTCCTGCATAACCTTCATTTTCTACGCAAAGTTGACATTTTGGATAGGAAGAGGATTTCGCTTTTCCCGCTGCTGCAATCGCTTTTGGATCTTTCTCTGGTTTGGAAAGATTGATTGTAATGTCAAGAGTACCGTATTTTGTGTCAACCGTCCATTTGCGATCCTTGGCAATGCGGTATCTGCGGATATAATCACTGTCCTGGCTTAATTTGTAATAATAATCAGTAGCTGTCTCCGGAGAAACTTTGTATTTTTCCCAGAAAGTCTGCTGGACCTGAGCTGGGCGTGGCATCAGAGTATTCATCAGTTTTGTATCAAATAAATCACGGTAGCCGATGCTGTTTTCAATGATTCCGCGTTCTGCGGCGATATCTAAAAGTTCTGCAAGAATGTCTTCCAGAACAAGATTGTTCAGATCACAGTCAACATCTTCATAGTTATCTTCGTGGAACAGATCCAGAAGAAGATTCGTTGTATAAATTCTTTCGGATTCCGGAGTGATTCCGGTATTGATTCCGTATTGTACTAATTTTTTGATCGCATCATAAAGCATATGTCAAGAACCTCCTTAAATTAAGGAATGCCAATGGCATTCCTATAACAAAATATACATTATTTCACATCTGATCTTAGCAGAGATGGGTATTAGTCGAGACGAGAAGCACCGTCTCCGATATCTACTGTGTAGAACTCAGCTTCATGTCCTACTTTTTCAAGATATGTTTTTCCGATTGTTTCGATAAATGTATCTACGGATTCATCTTTTACGATGCTGACTGTGCAACCGCCAAATCCGCCGCCTGTGATACGGGAACCAAGAACACCAGGAATCTTCCATGCAAGGTCTACAAGGATATCAATCTCTTCACAGGATACATCATAATCATCACGCAGTGAAATGTGAGACTGATTCATTAATTTTCCGAAGCTTTCAATGTCTCCGGCTTTCAGTGCTGTAACAGCATCGATTGTACGCTGGTTTTCGTATACAGCATGTTTTGCACGCTGTAACTGGATCTCATCTTTGATCAAGGATTTGTGTGCCTCGAATTCTTCAGGAGTAAGATCGCCAAGTGCCTGAATGTCAAGTTCGCTCTGAAGTGCTTTCAGTGCAGCAGCACATTCGTTTCTTCTGTCGTTATAAGCAGAATCAACAAGACTATGCTTTACTTTACTGTTTGTGATCACAATCTTGGCACCATCAAGAACGCAAGGTGCATATTCGTAGCTTAAATCACTTGTGTCAAGGAAAATTGCGTGGTCTTTTTTACCCATGGCAACAGCAAACTGATCCATGATACCACAGTTGCATCCATTGAAGTTATTCTCTGAATACTGGCCGATCAGTGCAAGATCTGTCATGGAAAGATCTTTGATCTCGAACAGGTCTGTCAGGATCACACCAGTGAGAACTTCAAGGGAAGCAGAAGAGGAAAGTCCGGAACCGTTCGGGATATTTCCCCAGATTACCATATCAAAACCACTTGTGATTGTATGTCCTTTTTCTTTGAACGCCCAGACTACACCAAGCGGATAGTTTGCCCAGTTGTATTCTTTTTTATTTGTCAGATCATCAAGAGATGCTTCTACAACACCAAAGGAGTCCAGATTCATGGAATAAAAATGGATCTTGTTATCCTCTCTTTTGCGTGCAGCACCGTAAGTACCAAGTGTCAGTGCACAAGGAAATACATGTCCACCGTTATAATCTGTGTGTTCACCAATCAGATTCACGCGTCCAGGAGAAAAGTAAAAACGAGCTCCTTCGGAATCACCAAAAAGTTCTGCAAACATATCAAACAATTTTTTCTTCATCATTATTTACCTCCATTAAAAGTAATCCAGTCGATCAGATTTATTTATATTTATTATATCGTTAATGAGTGAAAACGTCTATAAAAAATACGTGCTGTGGCATGTAATAATGTTGCATTAAAAAGACGAGGTGTTATAATAGATTACAGGATACGGGAAAGGAGCCGGGAGATGACAGAGACTTACAAACATTCGTATAAGTCAGGAGAAATTCTGATGACTTCGTTGTCTGTATATAACACGGGATATCAAAGGTGTGAAGCGGGATATCAGTGGGGGTCAGGAGTCAGGGATCATTATTGTATCCATCATATTTTGTCGGGAACAGGATACTATACAGTTGGAGAAAAGACGTGGAAATTAGAAGCCGGAGATACGTTTATCTTATATCCGGGCGTGGAAGTAAAGTATTATGCCGATCAGCAGGAACCATGGGAATATGCCTGGGCTGGATTTATGGGGACGGATGCGGCATCGATCATTCGAAATACAGGTTTTCTGAAAGAACGTCCTTTTTTAAAAAGAGGAAATGTGCCGGATGAACAGATCCGGAATGGATTGGAACAGATTTATAATGCAAAGGGCAATGGGTATGAAGAAGCGGTTGCCATGACCGGAGCACTTTACAGTCTTCTGTCAGTCTTTATGCACTATCATGAAGGGGAAGATCAGGAAAGAGATGCAAAGCTTTTGTATGTAGAAAAGGCAGAAAATTATATTGAAACCAATTATTCTTATCCCGTGACAGTGGAAGATATCGCAGACTATGTAGGAATCAGCAGAAGTCATCTGTTTCGCTCTTTTCAGACCTATATGAATTGTTCACCAAAAGAATATCTGACAGAATACAGAATCCAGCAGGCTTGCCGTCTGCTGAAAGAGACGGGGCTGTCGGTTTCGGCGATTGCATATTCTGTTGGTTTTGAGAATAATCTTTATTTTTCGAAGGCATTTCGAAAAGTGAAGAAGACAAGTCCGACGGAATACAGAGAAAAGCATAGAAAAAAGAAGGAATGATGCCGAGGCGCAGGACATAAGAATAGAGTAAGAATGTCAAAGGCGGGAAGCTGTCATGATGTCTGGAAAAAGTTGGGGTTATGTAGTACAGTTTTTCTGTCTTCTGGTGTTTTTTGGCATGTCCCCATTTCTGATAAAGATGGATGGGAGAAAAACAATGAGTGTCTCATCTGATTCAGTGCGAAGTCAGAATGTATCAGATGAGGTAAAACCGGTTGCTGCGCTTACATTTGATGACGGTCCTAATGCATCCTCTACCCCGATTCTGTTGGATGGATTAAAGGAACGTAAAGTGAGGGCGACCTTTTTTCTGATCGGCGAAAATGTAGAAAAAGATGAGAATGAAAAAATTGTGAAAAGAATGTATGAGGAAGGTCATTTGATCGGAAATCATACTTATACGCATTGCAATCTGTCAAAGCTGGAAACGGGAGAAGCAAAGAAAGAACTGGAACAGACAGATACAGTGATTGAAAAGATAACGGGAAAACAACCGGTGTTCGCAAGAGCGCCTTACGGGGAACTCCCGGTGGACAGCGAACAAGATCTGAGCAGAATATATATCGGATGGACGGTGGATCCGCTGGACTGGATGACCGAAGATGCAGGGGCGGTTGTAAAAACAGTTGTGGAAGAGATAAATCCGGGAGATGTTATTTTATTGCATGACTGTTATCCTTCTTCTGTGCAGGCGGCTATACGGATTGTAGATCTGTTGCAGGGGAAAGGTTATGAGTTTGTGACAGTGGATCATCTGATCATGGATTGAAAATGTGAATATAAGATTGAAAACAGGAGAGAAAGATGGATTTATTTGATTATATGAGAGAGACAAATAAAGAGAAGGAATCTCCGCTTGCATCCAGGATGCGTCCGGTGACACTGGATGAAGTAGTGGGACAGAAGCATATCATAGGAAAAGATAAATTGCTTTACCGGGCAATTAAGGCAGATAAGCTGAGTTCTTTGATTTTTTACGGACCTCCGGGAACAGGAAAGACAACACTGGCAAAGGTGATCGCACATACAACCAGTGCAGAGTTCAAACAGATCAATGCGACAGTTGCCGGAAAGAAAGATATGGAAGAAGTAGTGAAAGAAGCAAAAGATCTGCAGGGAATGTATGGAAAGAAGACGATTCTTTTTATTGATGAGATTCATCGCTTTAATAAAGGGCAGCAGGATTATCTGCTTCCATTTGTGGAAGATGGAACGTTGATCCTGATTGGCGCAACAACGGAGAATCCTTATTTTGAGGTAAATGGAGCTTTGATTTCGAGATCAAGTATCTTTGAATTGCGTCCACTGGAGAAGACGGATATTAAGGAACTGCTTCTCCGTGCAGTGAATGATACTGAGAAAGGTCTTGGAAGCTTTCATGCAGTGATAGAAGATGATGCACTTGAATTTTTGGCGGATGTGTCAGGTGGAGATGCAAGAAATGCACTGAATGCGATTGAACTGGGTGTATTGACAACGGACAGAAGCGAAGATGGACAAATTCATATTACTTTAGATGTCGCGTCAGAATGCATTCAGAAACGAGTGGTGAATTATGACAAAAAAGGAGATAACCATTACGATATTATCTCTGCATTTATTAAGAGCATGCGCGGCTCAGATCCGGATGCAGCGGTCTTTTATCTTGCAAAGATGTTGTATGCAGGAGAAGATGTGAAGTTTATAGCGAGAAGAATTATGATCTGTGCATCGGAAGATGTTGGAAATGCGGATCCGATGGCACTTACTGTTGCGGTTGCGGCTGCACAGGCAGTTGAGAGGATCGGAATGCCGGAATCTCAGATCATTCTTTCACAGGCGGTGACTTATGTGGCATCTGCGCCAAAGAGTAATTCTGCCGTTAATGCAATATTTGCAGCGAACGATGCAGTACGGAACAATAAAACAACTGTTCCGACACACCTTCAGGATGCACATTATAAAGGTGCACAGAAGTTAGGACACGGAATAGGATATAAGTACGCACATGATTATCCGAATCATTATGTGGATCAGCAGTATCTTCCGGATGAAATAAAAGACGCCAGGTTCTATGAACCCGGCGATCTTGGTTATGAGAAACAGATCAAGGAGCGTTTACAGAAGCTGCGAGAGCAGTAAAGCGTAAATCTCCTGATTCTTTCGATTCCAGTTATTTACAATGGCTTCTGCCTCAGTCTGAGTTGGCACAGTGAGTGTCATATCGATGAGGTGGGAGCCATTTTCTAAAATCTGGCATTTTACTTCATATTCATGGTTTGTATTCAGATAGTAATCCGATTTAACAGAAACCTCTTCTTTCAGATCATATTTTTTCTCATTGATAAAATTATCAATTTCCTGACGAATCTCAGGAGAAATTTTATTTCTGAAATAGTTGATCGTAGCAGCCCCTTCTTCTGTGAGATTATAAAGCGTACGATTATGTGTCAGCTCAATTTTCAGAAGTCCGGAATCCGTTAATTCTGCAAGCGCAGACTGAAGACGGAAATAAGTTGTATACCCTTTATCCAGAATAAATTCTGATATTTGGGAAGTTGTAAGCGGAAAATCGACTCTATCCAACATGTACAACACGATCAATTTATATAATGTAAATGTTTCAGCCATAATACTCCTTTCCCTGGTACAAGTCATGATCTTTCATATATTTGTGGATCTGATTTAAAACAGTTCGTTTTGCGCCTGTCCACAGAGGTGCAATCAAGAGATCCTTCGGTCCGTCACCGGTCAGTCGGTGAATGACAATTTCCGGACGCAAATGTTGGATACATTCAGTGAGCAGACCGATGTATTCGTCCGCATCCGGGATATGGAAAGCAGGACCGGTATAGGCAGGATCTGAAAGATATTTCTGATATTCAACTGCAAGATCAGTTCCTTCCAAAATGTGGAGAAGCTGCAACTTGATTCCGTCAATATCTGAATGATTCAAATATTCGATTGTCTCAAGCATCATTTCATGAGTCTCTCCGGGCAGGAATAAAATGACATGTACGATAACAGTCAGATTCCGGCGCTTCAGTTCATGTACAGCAGTATCAAATACCTCTAAAGGATAACCTCTGCGAATGTATCTGGCAGATTCTGGGTGAATGGTTTGAAGACCAAGTTCAACCCAGACAGGCTTGATCTGATTCAATTCATCTAAAAGTTCCAGAACATCAGAATCTAAACAGTCAGGGCGGGTTGCGATTGCAAGTACTTTTACATCAGGGTCTTCGATTGCTTCTGTAAAAACTTTCCGCAAGTATTCTATGGGGGCATAGGTACTCGTAAAAGCCTGGAAATATGCGATATAAGCATGCACCGGACGCTTTCTGGCAAGAATGGCTTTCCCTTCTGCGAGCTGTTCTGTAATTGTTTTGCAGGCAGAACCGGCAAAATCTCCAGAACCCATACCACTGCAGAAAATACAGCCACCATATCCGATCTTACCATCACGGTTCGGACAAGTCATACCACCGTTCAATGCAATGCGATATACTTTCTCTCCAAACTGGGATTTCAATGCATAGTCAAGAGAGTGGTAGCGCTTCTCTCCCCACATATTAGATTAAATCCTTAATTGCTTTGCTTACTGTGTCTGCTACACGAGGATCAAAGGCTTCCGGAAGAATGTTGTTTTCGTTCAATTCTTCTTCCGGAACAAGACCTGCGATTGCATTGGCAGCGGCAAGTTTCATTTCTTCTGTAATCTGTGTGGCACGTCCTTCTAATGCACCTTTGAAAATACCAGGGAACGCAACAACATTGTTTACCTGGTTCGGGAAGTCAGAACGTCCTGTTCCGACAACTTTGGCACCTGCTTCTTTTGCAAGGTCAGGCATGATCTCCGGTACAGGGTTTGCCATGGCGAACAGAATCGCATCCTTATTCATGGAAGCAACCATCTCTTTAGAAACAATATTCGGAGCAGAAACACCAACGAAAATATCAGCACCTTTTAATGCATCGGCAAGTGTTCCTGTGCGTTCTTCCAGATTTGTAACTTCAGTCATCTGCTGCTGCATCCAGTTCAGGTTCGGTGAGTTCTTGGAAATGATTCCGTTGATGTCACACATTGTAATATGAGGGAAACCATAAGTGAGAAGCAGCTTTGTGATAGCAACTCCGGCAGATCCGGCTCCATTCACTACAACATGGCAATCTTCCTTTTTCTTTCCAGTTACTTTCAGGGCATTGATGATTCCGGCGAGGACAACGATAGCTGTTCCGTGCTGGTCATCATGGAAAACAGGAATGTTCAGAAGTTCTTTCAGGCGTGTTTCGATTTCGAAACAGCGTGGAGCTGAAATATCTTCCAGGTTGATTCCACCGAAAGCAGGTGCGATGTTGACTACAGATTTAATGATCTCTTCTGTGTCCTGTGTATCCAGACAGATCGGAACTGCATTGACACCACCGAATTCCTTGAACAGGACTGCTTTTCCCTCCATAACCGGCATAGCAGCAAGTGCACCGATGTTTCCAAGACCAAGAACAGCGCTTCCGTCAGATACAACAGCAACTGTATTGGCTTTCATAGTGTATTTATATGCGGCTTCAGGATCCTGTGCGATCACCTTACAAGGTTCAGCAACACCCGGAGTATAAGCGATGGCAAGATCTTCTCTTGAGTTGACATGCGCTTTGGCAGTTGTCTCTATCTTACCATTCCATTCTTCATGCATTTTTAAAGCTTTTTCATTGTTTGTCATGATTTTATACCTCTCTGATTTGATTGAATTAATGATACCACTGAAAAAGGAAACACGCAAGTACAGGAAAACAGAGAAAAGTTCAAAAAGTTCTTTCTTTTTAGAAAAATATACTGTATAATAACACCATATTTAAAGCAAATTTCCATTAAAGTCGAATCAGACTTATATTCCCGAAGTATGAATGAATAATCCAGTATGTGAAAAGGGCACATGTGAAGTGGATTGACAGAACAGATTTACCTGAAAAGAAAGGAAAAGAATATGACACGAGAAAAATATGAATCATTGCCGCTGGCAACATTGAAAGAACTTGCAAAAGCAAGAAAGATGAGAGGTGTTTCTACATTAAAGAAAGGCGATCTGATCGATGCAATGCTTGAGCTGGATGAGCAGGAAGAGCAGAAAGAGGCAGCAGAAGAAGCGAGAGAAGAAGTGAAAGAAGAGAAAAAAGAAGAGACAGATATTGAACAGCTGGACAGTGGTTTTACAGCAAACGGAATCCTTGAAGTACTTCAGGATGGATATGGTTTCATTCGTTCTGACAATTATCTTCCGGGAGATGGAGATGTCTATGTTGCTCCTTCACAGATTCGCAGATTCGGGCTTAAAACAGGCGATATCCTGACAGGAAATACAAGAGTTAAGACGCAGGGAGAAAAGTTCAGTGCACTTCTTTATGTGTCTACGATCAATGGACTGCGCCCGGCAGAGGCAATGAAGAGAAAGAACTTTGAAGACCTGACTCCGATTTTCCCGAATCAGAGAATCCGTCTGGAGAATCCGGGCTGTACAACAGCAATGCGTATTGTTGATCTTGTTTCCCCTATTGGAAAAGGACAGAGAGGTATGATCGTATCTCCACCGAAAGCAGGAAAAACTACATTATTAAAGGAAGTTGCACTATCTGTACAGAAGACAGAACCGAATATGCATCTTCTGATTCTGTTGATCGATGAACGTCCGGAAGAGGTAACTGATATTCGTGAGGCAATTGAAGGCCCGAATGTAGAGGTGATTCATTCTACATTTGATGAACTTCCGGAGCATCACAAACGAGTATCAGAAATGGTTATCTCAAGAGCAAAACGTCTGGTAGAGCATGGAAAAGACGTTATGATCCTCCTTGACAGCATCACAAGACTTTCAAGAGCATATAACCTGATCGTTCCGCCATCAGGAAGAACACTTTCCGGTGGTCTTGATCCGGCAGCACTTTACAGTCCAAAGCGTTTCTTCGGAGCAGCAAGAAATATGAGAGAAGGTGGAAGCCTTACGATTCTTGCAACAGCACTGGTTGATACAGGAAGCAAGATGGATGATGTTGTTTATGAAGAATTTAAGGGGACAGGTAACATGGAACTGATGCTTGACAGGAAGCTTCAGGAGAAAAGAGTGTTCCCGGCAATTGATATTCCAAAATCAGGAACAAGAAGAGAAGATCTTCTTCTCACAAAGGAAGAACAGGATGCAGTTTATATTATGAGAAAAGCAATGAACGGCATGAAATCAGAAGAGGCAGTGGACAATCTTTTGAATATGTTTTCCCGTACAAAAACAAACGAAGAGCTTGTTCAGCAGATCATCCGTCAGAAATTTATCTAAAAAGGTGTTGCATTATTAAAAAATGTGTGATACAATTAGAAAGCTGTTTAGAGAAAATAATAAGTAATTTAAAAATAGAGAGGTGAAAATCATGCGCGAAGGAATCCATCCT
>ERZ791881.898-NODE-898-length-22530-cov-3.094683_pt1 | contig 22530 bp, 20 predicted proteins | sample MGYA00510161_ERZ791881 | MGnify/ENA primary metagenome ERZ791881 (study PRJEB30046, sample SAMN00792073) | human gut metagenome | study: EMG produced TPA metagenomics assembly of the A metagenome-wide association study of gut microbiota in type 2...
CTTTCGCGCGGACAAAGCGTAACACGGGAAACCTCCACGAACTTCCTTTCCCCGCCCGTTTCATCCTGACCGGAAACCTCGGCATATAGAACAACCTCCAAATATCCCTCTATACAGATCGTCGTCTCCGCCGTTTCCATATGCCGGTGAACAGGTACTTGTGTCCCAGGCTCCAACGCATTCAGCATACGCTGACTCTGATCCAAAGCAGAAGTACGCAAATCAAAATTCATCCGCTTCCGCTCATTCGCAACTGCTTTCCGATGAAGATCGGAAAGCAGATTCTTATCTATTGTTTGTATATTCATCCTGTTCTATTTTTCAAGGACAACCCCTGTTTTCTATCAATATTTTCTCCAAACCATCTTGTTCACAACACCCGTATAGCTCTGGATCAGCTTGACGACCTTCACCGAGACATTCTCGTCCACGTAGTTGGGAACGGGGAGTCCCAGAGCACCGTCCCGATTCATCTCGACTGCCACATCCACCGCCTGCAACACCTGTTCGGTCGTGATACCGGCCAGAATGAAGTTGCCTTTGTCCAATGCTTCCGGACGTTCCGTACTGGTACGGATACATACAGCCGGAATAGGATTGCCGACGGAAAGGAAGAAACTGCTTTCCTCCGGAAGCGTGCCCGAATCGGATACGACGGCAAATGCATTCATCTGAAGATGGTTGTAATCATGGAAACCTAAAGGCTGATGCTGGATCACACGAGGATCGAACCGGAAACCACGCTGTTCGATGAACTTCTTGGAGCGGGGATGGCAGGAATAAAGGATCGGCATGTCGTACTTCTCCGCCATAGCGTTCACCGCGTTCATCAGGTTGAAGAAATTGGCTTCCGTATCGATATTCTCTTCACGATGGGCGGAAAGCAGGATATACTTGCCTTTCTCCAACCCCAAACGTTTGAGGATGTCGCTCGCCTTGATCTGTTCCAGATTATCGTGCAATACCTCCGCCATCGGCGAGCCGACGACATAGGTACGCTCTCTCGGTGTTCCGGCGGCATTCAGATACCGGCGTGCATGTTCGGAATAACACATGTTGACATCGGCCGTCACATCCACGATACGGCGGTTTGTCTCTTCCGGAAGACATTCGTCGAAGCAGCGGTTACCGGCTTCCATATGGAAGATCGGGATATGCAAGCGCTTCGCTCCGATCACCGAAAGGCAGGAGTTCGTATCGCCAAGCACCAGGACCGCATCAGGCTTCACCTCGACCATCAACTGGTATGACTTGGCGATGATATTGCCGATCGTTTCTCCCAGGTCCTTGCCTACCGCATCCAGATAATAGTTCGGAGCACGAAGACCCAGATCGTCAAAAAACACCTGGTTCAATGTATAATCGTAGTTCTGCCCGGTATGCACCAGGATTTGATCGAAATATCGATCACAACGCTTTATCACGGCAGCCAACCGGATGATTTCCGGACGCGTACCGATAATGGTCATTAATTTTAGTTTGCTCATGATCTCCTGTTTTTACACTTCTTCAAAATAAGTATCCGGATGGTTCGGATCGAACGGTTCGTTGGCCCACATGAAAGTCACCAGTTCTTCGGTGTCCGAAAGGTTGATGATGTTGTGGGTGTATCCGGGGATCATTTCCACCACTTCGATCTTCTCGCCGCTGACCTCGAAGTCGATCACCTCGTCCGTCCCGATCTTACGCAGCCGGATCAGACCGTGACCACTCACCACCACGAACTTTTCATTCTTGGTGTGATGCCAATGCTGTCCCTTGGTGACACCGGGCTTGGAGATGTTCACCGAGAACTGGCCTCTATCCGGCGTGCGGATGATCTCAGTGAAGCTCCCCCGGTCGTCCGTCTTCATCTGTACCGGATAGATGAACTTCTCTTTCGGTAAATAAGACAGATAGGTCGAATAGAGCTTCTTCGTGAAAGGGTCGCCCAAATCGGGAACCGCGAGGTTACCCGGCATCTCCTTGAAAGAATAAAGCAAGTCGACAATCCCACCCAAGGTTATGGTATGGACCACCGGAACGGCACAATAGTTCCCTTCGCGGTGTTCGCCCCCCGACAAGGCGGCGATCAGCTCGTCCACCACGTCATCTACATAGACAAGGTTCATCACCACCTTAGGATCATTCACTTGGATAGGCAGGTCATTCGCTATATTGTTGCAGAATGTCGCCACCGCACTGTTATAGTTCGGACGGCACCATTTCCCAAAAACATTCGGAAAACGATAGACCAGGACTCTCGCACCCGTCTCTTCGGCATACTCGAACAGAAGGTTCTCTCCCGCCCGCTTCGACTCGCCATACGGATTATCCAGCGCAGCCTGCGTAGACGATGAGATCATCACCGGACAGGTATTACCGTGTTTCTTCAGCGTATCCAACAAGAGAGAAGCGAAACCGAAATTTCCCTTCATAAACTCCGACTGGTCTTTCGGACGGTTCACCCCGGCCAGGTTAAAGACAAAATCGGCATTCTTGCAATAGACGTCCAATTCGGCCGGGTCGCTGTCCGTATCATATTCGAAGACTTTCAGTTCAGTCCCTGAAACAGGATAATTGCGAGCCTTTCCCGACTGGATATTATGAAGTTGGGATACAAGATTCCGACCGATGAAGCCTTTGGCACCGGTTACTAATATATTCATCTCTTTTAAATTTTAAGTTTGAAGTTTTGAGGCTTGGCACAAAGCAGGTTTATTCGCTTCTGATTTCTCTCGGTTTTGCCCGTTCGATCAATCCGAGGTCTTCCTGAATAAAACGTAGGCGGAGTAACAGCTTTTTCATTCCTTCGACATCCAGACGAGTCGTGTTATGGCTATGATAGTCCTCGATCTTGGACAGGCATTCGCTTCCTTCGGTAAAGTACTTGTCGTAGTTCAAGTCGCGCGTATCGCAAGGGATGCGGTAATAGTCGCCCATATCGATCGCTTTCGCCATCTCCTCGCGTGTCACAAGGGTTTCAAACAGTTTTTCTCCATGACGTGTGCCGATCACCTTCACCTCCGTATCCAGGTACTTCGGATCGATCTGCGCGTAGGTCTCTTTCAACGCCTGTGCCAGGACAGACAGAGTGGCAGCCGGTGCTTTCTGCACGAACAGGTCACCGTTATGCCCATGTGCAAAGGCATAGACCACCAGGTCGACCGCATCATCCAGCGTCATCATGAAACGCGTCATCTCCGGGTCGGTAATCGTGATCGGTTTACCCTGTTCCATCTGTTCCACCCAGAGAGGGATCACAGAACCCCGGCTCGCCATCACATTGCCATAGCGCGTGCAGCAGATCGTCGTCTGCGCTCCTTCGCCCAGCTCACGTCCTTTGGCGATCGCCACCTTTTCCATCAACGCCTTGGAGATCCCCATCGCATTGATCGGATAAGCGGCTTTATCCGTAGAAAGGACCACCACATTCTTCACGCCATGCTCGATCGCGGAAAGCAGCACATTCTCCGTCCCTTCCACATTCGTACGGGTCGCTTCCATCGGAAAGAACTCGCAACTGGGCACCTGCTTCAAGGCCGCAGCCGAGAACACATAGTCCACACCCCGCATCGCCACATCCACCGATGTCTTATTACGCACATTCCCTATATAGAACTTCACTTTGGGATTCTGCAACTGATGACGCATATCATCCTGTTTTTTCTCATCACGGCTAAAGATACGGATCTCCTTAATATCGGAATCCAAAAAACGCCGAAGCACAGCGTTACCGAAAGAACCGGTACCTCCGGTGATCAGGAGGGTTTTGTTGGCAAAAATGCTCATATTCTATTTATTGTTAATTATTTAATGATCTCAAATAGGATTCATGCAAATGATAGTATCGTTCCATAAAAAGCAAATAGCTCCCACACAACACAACCAATATCGTTGCCAGATACAGCCAATGATTCATCGGTAACAGAATCAAACCGAAAGAGACGAGCAATTGTAACATCATATAAAATGAAGAGACAACGACATGCGGTATTTTCAATTCGTTCGCCATCAACTGATAGGCATGTTTACGATGTGCTTTCCCCAAGTTTTCATGCAACAAGATGCGGTGGCAGATCGTTAATACCGAATCCACTCCATACAAAGCAAGGAATACGATATAAGTAAAATCCCCAGCCTGCAAGATTAATTTCCCAAGTGCAAATACGATAATAAAGGCTATGCTCAACGAACCCACATCTCCTGCAAAACACTTCGCCCGTTTACGGAAATTGAAAAAACAAAAGACCAGCAAACTCAGTAGCGTTACCCATAGAAAATTCGCATCAATAAACGATATTTTCTGGTTAAGATATATCAGAGGTAATAAAACTGCAATGGAATATCCCCCTGTAATACCATTAATCCCATCCATAAAATTATAAGCATTCGAGATGCCCACACAAACGATAAGAGCCAAGAGTATAATCCACCAGCTTTGCCAATTGAGAATACCAAACTGATAAAACATCAAAAACATCGCCACAAACTGCACGACCAAACGCACACTATCCGGCAGGGAACGAATATCATCTATAAAACTAATCAAAGCAACCAACGTCACCCCAATCAAAAACCACGGATATTGAAATCCAAAGAAAACACTCCAAATCCAAACTCCGATCAAGAATATGATACCGCCACCACGCAGAACCACTTGCTTATGCGAACTGCGTTCGTTAGGTTTGTCGATAATGTTGAAATGGTCGGCGATGCAGAAGTAGAAAAATTCGACGACTAATAAAATTACAAAAATCAATAGATACAACATATATCAAAAACTTTTAATCGTTTTAACTAACCCCTCTTTCGCTCTGACCGGCATCTTATCCACTTCCAATGCAGCCTTTATCTTTTGATTGGAAACCACATAATTTTCCGTCAGTTTAGCCAACCGTTCCGTATTTAAAGGCAGATGCAGAAGCGTACCCATCCTCGCAACCTGTTCCATCATCGTTTTATTCAGATGCCAGATATGCGCCTTATATCCCATCGCTTCACAAATCACATCTATCAATTCATTGGTCGACAAAGCCTCGTCATCTGCCATGTGATAAATACCAGAAACCACCTCCTTGGTCAACAATCCTTCCACGACATAACATAAATTATCGATAGAAGTAAATGTCCGTTTGTTCTCAAAAGCTCCTAGCGGCCATGGAAACCCTTTCTTCACCACTTGATAAAGCAAATTCAGATTACCCTTATTACCCGGCCCATGAATCATACAAGGGCGCAAGATATATACAAACTTATCAGCTGGCCATTTACTCTGAATATACACTTCTGCCTTAATTTTACTTTCCCCATACGGACCTTTAGGAGAAGGTATCACCTCTTCGGTCAATATCTCCCCTACCACTTGATCCGCAGCCGCTTTCACTGAACTAAAAAAAACAAACTTCTTTGCAGAAGAAGTCAGAAAATAATCATATATCTTTTGTGTCAATCCTGTATTGATATCAAAATAAACCTGAGCCTTCGACTGATTTTTTGTATCATGCGCCTTCCCTGCCAAATGGATGATGGCATCCACTTCCGGAATACTCCTTTTTTCAAGTTCGTTCCAACTATAGGTTTTTATCACTCCCACTTTTTCTGGCGCAACAATGTCCAACCCATAAATTTCATTATCCTTTTTCAGAGCTTTCACCAGATTTCCTCCGACAAAGCCATGAACACCGGTTATAAGAATCCTCATACTATTTTACTTACCAAATCAACATATTGTTTCGTCACCTTTTCTTTCGTGTAATAACGCTGTATCACATCATAGCCATTATGCCCCATCTGCCGAAGTTCTTCACTCGATACCGAAGCCAGCCACTGTGCCATCTCATCTACCTTCTTATCGAAATCTTTTTCTGTGATTAGCTTTGCACAATGATGCTCTTTAGTGAAGTTTACAATCGGAGTCTTATCTCCGGAACAAATCAATAACGGTCTCTCACACGCCATAATGGTATAAACTTTGGATGGGAATCCCATCATTTCCATCTCTGGTGCCATAAAGATAAACTGCACATCGCTATACGCCAATATACTTGGCATCAGATGGCGAGGCTGATAATCGAGTATATGTAACTTATCTAGCCCCTTTTCTACTTTTTGCTCTTCTAAATATTGTCGTTGTACCCCCATACCAATCACGAAATACTCCATATTCAGTTCCTTTGTTCTCTCAACCAAAGCCACCAAAGGACGCCAGTCTTGAGCATGTCCTATATTACCCGCATAAAGCAACTTCAATGAATCCGTTTGAGGAAAAAGACTTTCATCCAATGGTTCTACATTTGTTGGATTATATAGATTCGTATCCACGAAGTTCGGAATAATATGCAATTTGCTTGGATCTTCAAAACGGCTTACAATTGTATTATAAAAAACATCATCAATCGTTGTGATAGCAGCAGACTTATTGTAAATACAACGCTCCACCTTCTTCAAGAAAGCAATAATCGGTCCCGTTTTTTTCTTTAAGATATCCGGATAAATTTCCTGCACATTATAGATCACCTTACACCCTTTCAACCAACTTAAAATCAGATTAACCATTCCAATACTAAGAGGAGGTGAAGGAGAAACAATGACATCCACTTTACGGATACACAGACCCAGTATGAACGAAATGATATGCCAATAAACAAATCCCAAGATCCGCAAAACGGTACTCTTAAACTTCTTTTGCGGTACATGTAGTACCCGGATTCCATGGAAATTACTCTCTTTATAAATCCCCGGAATCTTCCACTTTAGCGGTTGTTTCCCCAATTGTTCCTTCACAACATTAAAATGGGGCGTTGTAGAAAGCACCACTACCTCATACCCTTCTTTTTGGAATCTCAGTGCGATATCGTTATACAGATATGCGGTAGAGACACCATCTGGACTGAAAATAAGAGTATGAATTAAGATTTTCTTACTCATTTATCATCTATATTATATCAAATTAACCAAATAGACAAATTCATAATCCAAAGTATGGTCTTGTGGTCTGTATAATACCCTATACATAATCTCAATATAAATTGTTGTCTAAATAAAATATATAAGGTTTTGGTTCTCCCAATCCTGGTTCATCTAATAATGATTGTAGCTAGAGGTTCCGAAATGTAAAATAATCTACCACGTATTGAATAGTTCGCAAACTCTAATCCTGTCTTTTTAAAAGATTCTATATTTTTAGTGTTTAAAAATATAGACTTTTAATAGCAATAATGAACATCTCTTTTAAATCTTTTTACTACAAGCATGACATCTAAGCGCAATATCATTATACAGATACGTAGTTGAACCCCCATTACTACCAGCCTTATTTTACATATGATATAAATAATAAAATTATCATTAATAAATCACTAATCTCAAGCAAAAAACAATTGAATCCTTATATTTGAAATAACTTTATTTTTTGTACTAATCGAGACAATCCCATTGAAACCAACATCACTATTGGTACAAGAAAAAAAGCAGTACCCTCCATATTAAAATCCCAATAGGAATAGAGACTCCGTATAATAGAAATTATCATATAATGAAAAATATAAATCCACAAACTATCCCTTTTCCCTATTTCACTCATCCATACTATATTCCACTCTTTTTTCTTTAAGAAAAGCAAGAATACACAAAAAGATAAAAGAGGGGTCGTAAATAACAAATCCCTTTGATCATTAAGAAAAATGCCATCCAAAATAGATAATACACTAAATAGGAGAATTCCGATTTCTAAAAAACACACGTTAATCTTATTCTCTAAATCCATTTTGTAGATATACATTCCTAAAACAAAAAATGGAATACCTGTGAAAAGCCAATTACGATATAAAACGACTGGTATCCCCCCAAAAGAACATAGTAACGCAATTATAGGTGTCAAACAAAGAATCACCCCCCCCCATTATAAATATTTGAAAATCAGAAATTTGTGATTTTTTCACAAAATAAACGATTAGCAATACATATATATATGCTAATAAATACCATAAATGAACACCCACTGTTGAAACATTAAAAAGGAATAGCAACCCCCACCTCTTAATAGAGACTAGAGAACTAATAGTCATTTCTCCCTTCAAAAAGCTATAAACAAGATAAATAACTATAGCAACAGATGTTACTTTCGTTATTTTCAATAATTGTCGCTTCAAATAAGCATTATTATTTTCACGAAATCTCGGATAAAAAAAATAACCACTAATTATAAAAAACAAAGGAACCCCTATCCTTGTTAACGGTATAATGACAGCTTTTACATCAGGAGAAAAAAAAACCTGCATGTGAATACACACAATTAATACTGCTAAAAAGAATTTCAGTAAATACAAAGAATGTATTACATTACGTTTACTTTCCATATTATAAATAAAGTTTTTGCATCATTATATCTTTATCTATTAATCAGCCTCTTTTACAATAAAGCCTAGTACAATTGCTAACTTAATAATTATCAAGCTCTCCCTTATATAAACGAATATACTTTTCATAGCATTTGTCCTTATCAAAACACATCTCTGCTCTTTTCCTGCAAGCAGAAGAAAGCAAAGGATTGTTCTTCATTTGAATGATCGCATTTACAAGACCATCTATATTTCCCTGCTCTATAACTATTCCCGTCATATCATCTACAGCTTCCGGCGAACCACCCGTTTTGTAGGTAATTACAGGCGTTCCACAAGCCAACGCCTCGATGTTGGTTGTTGGAAAGTTATCAGAATAAGTAGGATTCACAAAAACATTTGCGTTTGAATATAACTGGATCAATTCATCGACATTAGTAGTACGAGTGATCCCGGTAATACCATCAGGCAAAACATTTACCTGTTTTTGAGTAAGTCCAACCAATGTGATTTTATAATCCTTTGGTAGCATTTCACGTAATTTCAAGAAATCGTCCAATCCTTTTCTCTTGTCCCATACAGCCGCAACCCCTAAGATTTTAAATTGTTTATCGCTCTTCGCACAAATAGGTCTGAAAGTTTGAAGATCCACTCCATTATGAATTGTCTCAATTCGTCTATTTTTTTGAACAGATTCTTCGAACAAACCCTTCAGCCAATCAGAAACAGACACAAAAGTAAGATTCTTTATTTCTGCAAAGCATTCTTTCTTTAAACGAAATTGCTCCTTACTCCTATTACCAAATAAAGCTCTTTTCTCAGGACAACATTTACAACCGCTTTTCCATTCCCCACAATTCAGCATGTCGAAATACATACAACCACCTGTAAAAGCCCAACAATCATGTTGCGTCCAAACCACAGGAGTATCTATAGAAGCCAAAAACTCAAACAGGAACGGATAGTTCAAATAGTGATCGTGAATATTATGCAAATGGATAATATCCGGAGCTATCTCCTGTATCTGTTGTATCAATACACGTGTCGCCTTTCGTGAAGCTAGTCCTTCTTTATCAAATAACCGATGCTGAAGATAATGTATATAAGTGTCCCATTGGCTACCTATACGAAACTGTTGACTCACACTTGACTTGGCAAAACGACCATAAGCGACATAAGTATCCCATCCATTCCGAATGGCTACTTTTGAGATATCTTCAGTAATCTTTCCTGTACTCAGCATCGCTGAGCAGATGTTTATTTGAAGGAGTTTGGGCATATAACGCAGCTTGCTATTATTAACTTTCAAATGAAATGCCTAAAAGTTTTTTCCACTTTTCCATTATATTCTCTATTTCAAAACTCTTCGCTTTTTCAAACGCTGAATTGCTCATTTGATCTAATAGTTCGGTATTATTAGCCAAAGTCATCACAAATGACAAAAATGAAGAAGTATCATTATTAGGAACAACACCCCCTGAAATTCCATTATCGATAATATCAGTAAGCGATGAAAAAGAATGCCAAACAACAGGTACGCACCCCTGCTGCATAGCTTCCACCAAAGTCAAACCCCAGCCTTCAAATTTTGAGGTCATCCAAAATATCTTTGACCGCTGATAATAGGGAATTGGGTTAGTAAAGCCCATAAATTCCACTCTAGGTATTGATTCTTTTTCAACTTTACTTTGGAGTTTATCACGCTCCATACCATCACCTACTATAACAAATCGCCAGTTAGATAATTGTTCACAAGCTAACTTCCACATATCAAGCATTACATCTACTCGCTTTTCTTTTGCTAACCGACTAACACAAAGTATGAGATTTTCTTTCTTTACTTTATGATTTATAGAAACCTGAATCGGATTATTTATATAAGTAATCCGATTATCTGAATTATTAACACCTATTAATTGACAAAATTCGGGTACAAATTTCTCTGACAACAAAACATATTTTTTACAGTGAGATAATAAATACTTTTTACGTTCTATCTCTTTATTAAGTAAGTATTTATGCAACACCCTACGCAAAAATCCTTTTATTGTAGTAATAGGATCAAGGTCTCTTTTATTGTATATATACAAAGGAGAATTATGTTCAAATACAAACAGTTTTATACTCAACTTAGATGCTAACTCGCATACTATTTTTTCTGTAGACGCATAACTATCTTGATAAATAATAGCATCTATCGAATGATCAACAACTATTTTTTCTGCGAAACGACAATTAGCTGGTGTCACCCATTTATCTTTATCGGGCATTTCATATAGTGTAATATCCGAGAGTGATAGATCTGGCCTGTTTTGCTGAAGATGCGACAAAATAAAAACATTCTCAGTTTTTGATAATTCACTAACGATTAATGAAGTAACATTTTCAATACCTCCCCATCCTGGGTATCGTGTCATATAAAACAATATATTCATATAATTAACGTGGAAAATCTTTTGAACATGGTCCTTCCTTTATGGATATATCATGATTATTTTGAAGATCATCTATAAGTTGCATCAAATTATGCGCTGCATTAGAAGGTGACCAAATCTCTTTAATAGACTCATATCCATTTAAAGCGATCTGCTTACGTTCAGTTGGATGTTCCCAAAGCCATTCTACCTTTTCACACAAAGAATCAAGAGCTTCCTCATCCACTGTACCTCTAAAACGCCCAAAGCCTCTATCTGTTCTAGAACTTTGAAAAATCATTCCTGTAATTCGATCTTTAATAAGAAATGGAACAGAACCTATAGCATGACTTGCCACCAAAACACAGCCATTACTCATGGCCTCATTAGCAACAGCTCCCCACCCTTCATTTTTATCCGAAGTTAAAAGAAAGATATCGTGTTCTCTCATGGCTAATAACAACTTATCGTTAGGCACATTTCCACAGAAATTAACAACATCATTAATACCTAAGTCATTTGTCAACTGTAATGCTTTTGAAAACATGGATCCTGAACCATACATATCAAGCATAAAATTATATCCTTTCTCTTTTAACCTAGCTGCCATCATAATAGCTAATTCAGGGTGTTTCCAGCCTACAAACCTACTACACCACATAATTGTCAAAGTATCTAAATTACAAGACTGCAACTTACAAGAAAGATCTAGCTCTTCAATCTTTGTAAAATATCCCCATTTAAAACAACGATTTTTAAAAGAAAAAAGCTTATATTGATCTCTAGCAGCATATGCACTTGAACATAATTTATAAATTTTTTTATTGAAAAATATTGTATGATAATACCATTGCGATTTCAACAAATTAGGAGAAAACAAATTTACCCAACCTCGTTTTAACCATCTTTCTGATACTTCGAATGTCAACTTGTTCGTTTTCTTTAACCTAAAAACTTGAAAGTCTAAAACCTCAATTCCAGCAAATAAAGCTACATCTGCTTCAGAAGCAAGTGCAAAAGCTTTCCTTTTATTTTCTTCATTTTCCCAAGCCCTCAACACATAAGGCAATTGAGAATAGTCAGGATATCCACTATTCGTTATCCATTCAGGAATAGGCATCACTTCTACAAATGTATATTGATATCCTGTAAGTCTATCTAACTCATCTGCTACAAGTTTCTGATGATGATTAATAAAGTTAGAAAAAAAAACTATAGTCATTTGCTGAATTTTTTAAACAATTGACACAACCAAAAGGGCATTATTACATAATAAATAAATGTATTAAGAGCCTGTGCCATATAACCACGAGATATTAGGACATAGCAAAAAGCATTATACAACCCCAATAATACAATCGCCCCTATCGAGTTAGGATTATTTAAATAATTATCCCAAAGTTTTTTGGAAAACCATCCTACAAATAATGAATATAAAATAACCCCAAACCACCACCAAGATATAAATGCTTCAGTAAAAAATAAAAATGCAGCACCATAGTCAGAAGTACCAAATATCTTAACCTGAAGATCTTTAAGATAAGAACCATCAGGTTTCCAAGGAGCTAAAAAACGAGGTAATGGCATACACAATGCCGTAATGATTGGTTCAAAATATAAAAATTGATTATCTTTATCCATACGCTCCATTGACAAAGCAGACATAGAATAAACATAACAGTTTTCACTTGCCCTTTTAAATTCTTTTTGGTTCCTAAATTCTAAAGCCCGTTCAATATCTATTCCGTGTCCATAACTACGAGCATTTTCCATAATACTAAAACCTATATAAAGGACCATCACAAGGCCAATTACAACAGGGTAATTAACTCTTCTCTGCTTAGGAAAAAGGTGATACGTTGTAAAAAGAGAAATAAATAATAAAAGTATTCTAAAACGAAATCCAGCAATGATATAAAACACTAGACTAATCCAAATACTTACTAAAAAAAGTATATCTATACGTTTTTTTTTATTTGCAAGAATTAAACAGGAACCTGCACAAAAAAGTGATATTAGTTCAATAAAATAGCTTGTAAAACCATCTCGATTAAATGCCACATTTTCTGATACATTAAAAATACTCATATGAAATCCTCGAAAAGGAATATAACATAAAAACCCTATAACAAATAGAAGCACTCCATACAATCGACAGTTATCTAATGTTATCAGATTATTCCATGTAGAAAAATTAGTTTTTGTCTTTACTCTATATCCCAACAGAATACAGCTATATGAAAGTAAAGCACCCACATTAAAATACAATTTAGCAGATTCTATACTCACTCCATATACATTTTGATTATCACTAAAATAGGGAATAATACAATAATAAATATATACCAAAGATATAAATGTTATTGGAGACCATAATCGACACATTTTTTTCGATCGAATTACAAGAATAGCCTGAATGGAAATCAATAATATTAAAGACCAAACTAAAATATCATTTACAAATTGGAACCACATCTTACTCTATCCTTTCAAGATTTGACTTATCGCAGATCTTACTCCATCTTCATAAGCAGGCCAAGTATAATTACGAGCTGTATTTACTGCTTCTATACTCATTTCTTGTAATTGAATTGGATGAGTCAATGCCCAATTTACTTTATCAATAATGGATTTAGTATCTCCAACAGGTATGATAAAACCATTTTGCTCATTGACTACTATATCCTTTCCACCACAATTCTCAGTCGTTATAACAGGTAGTCCAGATGCCATCGCTTCTAAAAGAACAAGTCCAAAGCCTTCACCCATGGTAGGGAAGAGAAAAATATGAGAAGAAGAGAATTGATGTAGTAACTCCTCATAAGGAACACGACCTAGAAAATGAACATAACTCTCATATTCGCTATACAATTCAGAGCAATATTCTTTACCTAAGCCAACAATATTAAAAACTACTTTGTCTGAATTAATAACTTTAGCAGCTTCTAACACCTGTCTTATACCCTTTCGTTGGTTCACCTCACCAACAAACAGAACTTGTAACTTTTCTTGTGAATATGAACGATTTGATTTTAAAAATCTATTATCATCCACTCCATAAGGAACTTTAAAAATTCTATTCTGAGATATATTATCAAATACCAAGGCCTGTGTTGAATAAGAAGAAGCTACTATATGATAATCAGCCTTTCTTGCTTCCTCACCATAAACCTCTGCATTTTGCGAGTCCATTAAATATCCACAAGCCTCTAATGTTTTAGAAAAATCACCAACACACCCCCAATTCTCATGATAACTATGATAAAGATAGTGCCGATTCGGATGCGCATTATCCATAATCAATTTTACGTGAGGTACTTTATCCTTTAAGATTGAAAAAAGAACTGATGAATTCGTATCATACGAAATAACAGCTTCAATTTGTGGATTTCTTATAACATAGTTAGCCAGTTTCCTCTGAAATTTGTTTGTAACATAGCGTTGAACCTTATTAGAAAGAATCCGAGTAAAATCAATACGCTGTAAAGCCAAAAGCAAGATTCCCTCTAACTCACAAAACTGAATAACATCATTATCATCAAGACCAGGACACTTACGTTTACTTGCTCGCTGAAAACTATCTTTATTCAAAAATAATTTCACAAAACGCATTAACAATGAATCATCTTTGTTATAAACAGTTGTTACATACCTAAAGAGAAGACCTCCTTCTTTCAGAGCTTTTGCTACTCGAAAAGAGTGCTGTCGTCCTGGATGTGCTACAATAACAGTCGGGTTACACATATATTACTAAATTAAAATTGACAATAAATTGTATTAAAATAGCTACTTGGTTTGATTCAATAACAACCTTTTTTTATCCATATAATAAAGATAATAACATAATATCAATTGTACGGCAACAGCTAATACTTCAGAATAGAAAAATGATTCAAGCGCGGGAATACCTAAACGCACAAAGACTTCAAATAAGACAATCCAAAGAACATTCCAAAAGAATGATATAAAGAGTAGTTGTTTTTGATGCTCCTGTATAATTAATTCCATTTTGATCATACAGAGAACTAATACAATCGGAATACAAAAATTAGACAAAACCAAACTATACCAATATTTTGGATAACCATCACCATACAATCCAAGAATAAATTGACCGAAAACAGAAAATATCAATACAAGAGCGCAACCCACCCCCAAAAACAGAAGGGAATATTTATCGAAACGCTCAAAATACAGATCGTACTTCTTTTTAATATTTAGTTCTGTAGCAAAAGCAAGATATGTAGAAACAAAATAATTAGGTATTAAAACCGAAAAATTACGTATTTGCTTCATTATAGTCATACAACCAATGGCCTCAACAGTAGCATGACGTGCCAATAAGACCTGTAACCACCAAAAAATAGGAGCTTCAACAAACGAGAGAATAAAGACAGGCAAAATCATATCGTATAAAGTCCTTATTTCTCTCTTAAGACTAATACTTTTATAATCATATTGACGTATATCTTTAAGAAGTATCAAAGAGAGAACTGATATTACAGTGTATACAAAATAATAAATATACATACCCAAGATCGCACCTCTACTATTATCATACCAAATACCTATAGCAATAAATAATATAAACAATAGAGAAGAGAAGATTTGTAAAACACCAATCAATTTAAATTGCTTAACTCCTCTTAAAACACCCTCTATCAATGGCTGTAGCATAAAGAATGGTAAAAGTAACCCTGCAATCCGAAAATACTCTATGAAATCTCTATATTCAAGCAATTTTATCATCCAAGCATCCTTCATCAAGGCAAGGGAAACTCCGATGCAAAGACTCACAAACAAAGAAAACAATAGTAGTAAAACTAATCGGGATAGAGATCGAACTGAATCTTTTGCTTCGGCTGTGAATTTTGTAACTAGGTTACAAAAATTCAATGCACATATACAAAGAATCATGTTCAATGTATTACGGACAAATGAAAACTCCCCAAATTCTAATTCAGACAAAGTATTACTACAATAAAAAGTAGCAACTATCAGCAATAGTTTTGATATGCCGCTACCTCCTAGTGTAAAAATAAAGCTTGAAAATAATTGTGAATTTTCAAATTTTGACCTTATTCTCTCAAAAAACATACTCAAACTAGAAATTATCTATGCAATCAGTGAATAGTCTCAATATATTGTTTTATATCTTCACTGTACTTTTTGCTACAGATAAAAACACCATCTTTATTAGCAGAAACCACCACATCTTCCAATCCATCTATAAAAATGGGGCTTTGAAGTTCACTAATAACATTTACATTTTTGCAATGCTTTCCCAAAATTACTTTTCCTATAACAGGATCTTCTAATTCCTCAGTTAAAGCATTCCAAGTCCCAATGTCTTTCCATTTCCCATCAAAGGTAACTACTGCCGAGGTTACCTTTTCTGCCACTTCATAATCAAAACTTATCTTTGGAAAACTATAATAGTGAGTGCGCACATCTTCAAAACTATTCAACTGCACATATTTTTGAATAATGTTCATAAGAAAGTTTAGCCGAAACGCAAAAACACCTCCATTCCATAAAGCATTTTCTAACAGTAATTTCTGGGCAATATCAACCGAAGGCTTTTCGACAAACTTCTTGACAAACAAGCAGTCGGAATCTGTAGTACCTATCTCTAACGGCAATATATAGCCAAATTTTGAAGATGGATAAGTAGGTTTAATTCCCATAAGAATCAATTCAGCAACATCCTGTTGCACTAATTGCACCATTCTTTTAATTTTTTTGAAATAATTTTCATCAACTAATGAATCACAAGGCATAACAACTACGACCTCATCTTCAGGACATTGTTTTTTCAATACTAGATATGAAGTAGCTAGTGCTATTGCAGGAAACGTATCTCTTCGTTCCGGCTCTGTTACTATTGAAATATTATTACCCAACTGAGTCGTAATAATTTCAGACTGAGAATCATTAGTTGCTATAGTAATATTATCAGTTAAATGTTCTTCCATAACTTGCCGAACAACCCTTTGCAACATGGATTCCATTTTTCCATCATTACGTTTAAATAAAGAAAGAAACTGCTTACTTCTAATATTATTACTTAGGGGCCAAAGTCTTTTACCTGAACCGCCTGATAAAAGGATTAATTGCATTATTATATATAAATATTTTTTGTATTTAATCTACACAATTTAATTGTATTTATATAGTTTATGTCCATATCTTTTATTCTTCTCTAGTAGTCTCATATAATCTCCATAACGAGTATCTCAATAATTATCTCAATTATGAGGAATAAAAAACTTTACATCTCCAAAATAATATATTACAAAGGATACAAATCTACTTGTAATACCTATTCTATTTTTCAAACAGGAAAGTTCAAACAATTTATTACTCCCATTTTCAAACTATTACATTTTTAAGAATACTCTTACTATTTTTAACTTATCATCTTGAAGGTATTTATACTAAAAAAAATAGACAAAAACTATTTTTATTTGACAATATAACTATTTCATTAGATACTTTATAATTAGTAAAAACTATAAATAACTAAACATTTTTAGTTACAATAATTTTTCTTTTTATACATCATCACTTTACAATCCTTTCATAATGTGTTATCCTAATGATTCACAAAATAACATAAATTGCCACTCATATTATTTTAATTCAATACCTATAACTTCAAAAAAATTCACCAAATCAGGATTTTTCTCACCACAAGAATTAAAAAGAGATATAGGATTATAACCAAGAATTTTAGCACTCATAAGGCCTGTACTTTTAATTCCAACAATTGTAATATTGTTTGCCTGGTCTGCTAATGAAAGATACAGACTTTCAATCCCTATAGTATTTTCTAATGTATCACATCCATCAAAAATACTCCAAGTTTCGGTTTCACGAGGATGAAACTTACAAAATACTTTTTTGCCAGCAGTTTTACTTTCCTCAATAAACCCACTTAAAGAAGCTTTAACTTTTTCGGGGTATACATATGTGTTAATCTTATCAACTACGAGAATAATATCACCTCCTTTTACAGGTAGATCTACCTTTGCATACATAGCCTTTAACCCTAGTAAAAATTCATCTTTCCAAATGCCCAATATATTTCGTTGACTTCTGTAAGGTTCACGTACAGCTTTAGGATAAAGACAATAAATCGTTTTATTATATTTCAATCCTCCAAATTCATTAAAATCCCTATCATAAAAACGTCCAAGATTTTTCACATATTTAAAATATAGTTTTCGAATAAAACGAAGAACCAAATTAGAATCAAGTCCCCCTCTTATTACAACATTTTGATAATATGCCATAATACCATCTTCCAAGCAACAGAATTCAGTGTTTTTATTTAATCTATAAGCTAATTTCATGCAACTTTGCTCAGGATAAATAGTATCGCATACAGTAAAGACCCTATCGTATGAATTCAGCATCATTTCTTTCATCTTACGGTCATTAATAGGATAATTTCTCAGCTTTTCTTTATATGTATTCCACTCTTTTAAATAAATACCTTGAAGATATAAAGTTTTAGTAAATACTCGATCCAAATGTTCTATTAATTCTTTTTCCAACAAAAAATCCTGAAATAGAATCAGGTGATTTTCTGCTTCTTTAAAACGTCCCAAAGATAAGCCACAAGCAAGTATTAATTGTGCTTGGGTATGGCATACAAACAAATTTCTCATGACTTATATTTCACTTAATACCTTCAGTTGTAAGCCATTTTTCTGTACGAATAATGTCTTCCATATCATGTACATCAAAACTCTCTTCGACTACAACAGGTTTCACACGAGCTCCCATGAAAGTCCAAGGTTGCTGACCAGGAACTTCACTATAGAGACTATTTTTGAGATTAAGCGTCCAAAAATTATGACAAAATATAAAATTTTTAGGTAATTCCTGTCTATTTGTTGAAATTTTCTTATCCTTAAAATCAAACCATGTACCAAGTGTTCCATCCTCACACAAGCATTTACAACGATAAGGATGATGGTCTTGCTCTGACATAACCGGACAGGAAGCAGACAATAAAGGATCATCTATTAAATTCTGAATTGTTTCTTCAATCCATTCTGTTTTAGTTATGGCGTTATTTGCTAAAATCACAACAAGTATATCTGGTTCACAACCATCCTCCTTCATCACACCAAGTGCATGGATAATAGCATCTACATGCTGAGCTGTAGGTAATGCTAATCTAGCAGGTCGTACAATACATTTGTACCCTATTTCCTCTGCAGCGGATAAAATTTTCTCATCATCTGAACTCACATAAAAGTCAGTGATTAACCTACAATTTTTAGCTGCCATTGCGGGATATTGACATAATGGACGACCTAACACAGGAAGTACATTCTTATCCTTAAGGGTGTTGTTTCCACGCCCCGTTAAAAGTGCTGCAATTCTCATAATAAAAATAATTAGTAATGCAAATCAGCAGTTGAAATTTCAACTGCAATTAACATTTAAGTTATTATAATTCTGTCAATTATCTTATTTAATTATTTTGCATTCTTCCTAAAAATTAGCAAATTAGAAGAATAATTAAAAAACAATAGTATTTTAAAGAACCTATATGACATGAAGTCGTTTTCTTATCAACATCAAATCATTTTGCATAACGCAAAATAACTCTCACTATTTGTTTCATTGAGCAGGAAGTACTCATCTTTCAAGAGGTTGTATTCAACGCCTATACGTTTATTTTATCACATCGTTCCTTTCCAAACCACCATATTATGGTCACTATAAGATGTTTCAGGAGAATAGCATTCATAACCTTTCAACGATTCCGAATAGAAAATGTAATCAATCCGCCAGAGTTTGTATAACTGACGGAAGGTATATTGGTAACCACTTCCACAATCACGGAAACCATCTGTCAGACCTTCCTGTAACCGATGGTATGTATAAGAAGCGGGCGTATCGTTGAAGTCCCCACAAACCAATACCGGATAAGGAGAACGTTCGATCTCGGCATGGATTGAATCGGCTTGTTCTGCTCGTTTCAGATAATTATTTTTCATTTTCAAGATCAAATCTTTAACTGCTTTTGCACGGACTTCCAAACTCTTGCCGGGAGCGGTAATGATACCGCGATAGGCATTGACGCTTGTTGTCTCGAAGTGGTTGTTGATCACGCGGATGTATTGGTTGTTTATTCTTACATCGGCTATTAATGACATATTACTGGAATTCTTATAATACAGAGCTTTTACCGAATGGATCGGATAACGGCTGTAGATCGTAGTCGGTAAATGGTCTGTACGCCGGCTGATATATTTATACAGTACATAATCGAAAGCGTACCGAATGCTGTCCCGATGGTAATATCCGTCACCGGGAGCTTCCTGGAAGCAGATGATATCGGGTTGTAGCTGCTTGATATAAGCGGCGGCTTCGTTCATAGTGTACTTTCTGTCCCAATAGAAATGGCTGGCGTTGTAGGTGACTATGGTCAGAGGGGTTCCTTCTTGTTCGGATACAGCCGGTTTATGCCAACACGAGGGTTGATAAACGGCTGACAGAGAATCCGCATGAAGCAGGATTGCCAACAAAGGAACCGTACTTTTCCATTTCTTTTTTGTGAATAATTGTATTACCAACAACAACAGGTTGACTGCCAATATCGGCCAAACCAACAATGTCAGGAAGGATAGCCAGATACAGATTCCATCGGCGTAATAGCCTCCGGTCAAACAGAGGGCGGATAATACTGCAAAAAATAGGAGCAGGGTATTATTCAGCCTTGTCCAACGCCTCATATACCGAATTCTTGCTCTTGAATTCAGGCACGATTCCTTTCATCATCCGGACGGTTCCCATTTTGTCTACTTTGATCGCGAGGTCGATCAAGGGGGACATGACCGTACAGATGTCTTCGTAATCGTATTCCCGGACTTGGGCACGGTAGATCTTTTCGTTTTCCGTAGGTAATGTATTTTCTTTCGTTGCCAACAGTTCTTCATAGAGCTTTTCGCCCGGACGGAGACCGGTATATTTGATCTCGATATCCTCGCCGGGGACAAGGCCTGCCAGTTCGATCATGCGGCGTGCCAGATTGGCGATCTTCACAGGGGTTCCCATATCGAAGACGAAGATTTCGTTTCCTTTGCCCATAAAGGCGGCTTCCAAAACCAAGCGGCAGGCTTCGGGGATCGTCATGAAGTAGCGGATGATGTCGGGATGGGTGACGGTCAGAGGGCCACCCTTTGCTAACTGTTCGCGGAAACGGGGAATGACGGAACCATTGCTGCCTAACACGTTGCCGAAACGGGTGGTGATAAAACGGGTTTTACCGGAATGCCGACCTTTGCTGATAGCGATGCTCAGGCTTTGCACATACATCTCCGCCAAACGCTTGGACGCTCCCATGACATTGGTCGGGTTGACGGCTTTATCGGTCGAGACCATGATGAACTTGTCTACGTCGTACTTGACTGCCATATCGGCTACGTTACGCGTACCGTAGACATTCGTATGGACGGCTTCGCAGGGGTTCTCTTCCATCAGGGGCACATGCTTGTAGGCGGCGGCATGGAAGACCAACTGGGGATGGAAACGCTGATAGATGCTTTCGACACGATGGATCATGCGAATGTCTCCCATGACCGGGGTAAACTCGACATCGGGGAATTTTTCTTCCAGCTCCAGCCGGATGTTATGCATCGGGGTTTCGGCACTGTCGAACAAAACCAATTGCTTCAGCCCGAAATGGCAGAGTTGGCGACAGAGTTCGCTACCGATGGAACCGGCGGCTCCGGTGACCAAAACGACTTTGCCTTTCAGGGAACCTGCGATCTCCTCCATGTTGATACGGATCTCTTCGCGTCCTAACAGGTCTTCGATGCGGACTTCGGGAAGGGCGCGCATCTTCAGTTTGCCTCCTTTCAGTTCGTCCAAAGAAGGAAGGAGCAACATACGGACTTTTTCTTTTTCGCAGAAACGAACCAGACGTTCGCTTTCTTCCTTCACCGCCTTATAGTCCGTAAAGAGGATCGCCTTGATATTGTAGCGGTTCACCAAACGGCTGAAATCCTCTTGGTCGGTAATGAAATAGACCTTATACAAACCGATGCGCATGGAGACACGCTGGCCGAAACGGAGGAAGCCTTCCACCTGATAGGATGAGTTTTCACGCAGAAAGGAATCGTTCAATAGGGCGGGAGAAGAATCTTCATGCCCGAATATGAAAAGCTTGTCTTTCCGGTTGGATACAATGCTGCTCACCATAAAGGTATAGAGCGTGATCAGGAAAGCACGGAATATCGTCAGGATAAAAAAAGTGAGGAAGAAATCCACCACACTTCCCAGCAGGAAACCACGAAAGGAAAGAAGGCCGGTCGTAAACAAAAGAACCGGCAGGATGGTCGCCACTTTCAGTGAAGAGGACATGGCGATGCGTCCAGTTTCAGTAAAGGCGGAATGGCGAATAATGCCTTTATAGGTCTGGCAAACAAGAAAGCTGGCAGTGCTACAGAACAACGACGCCAGAAAAACCGTCAGAATGATCTGGTCGGTATAGTTCCAATCCAGAATATAACTGACCAAAGCCAAAGAAGTAACGGTCGAAAAGACGGAAAGGAACAGGTCAATCAAAAAAATTATCCAGCGATTGAGGTATTTCTCTTTCGTTAATCTTAATAGTAAATCATTGATTTTCATATAATTAAAGAATTTATTACCCTACAACAAAGCTCGTCAGTCCCAAAGCAGAAAAAGACATAACAGTCTGGACATATGAAGATTAAGTGTCTACAAAATGACTAAAAGAAACGTACGTTTCTTTTAGTCATTCCATTTAC
>ERZ791881.902-NODE-902-length-22391-cov-3.050904_pt1 | contig 22391 bp, 19 predicted proteins | sample MGYA00510161_ERZ791881 | MGnify/ENA primary metagenome ERZ791881 (study PRJEB30046, sample SAMN00792073) | human gut metagenome | study: EMG produced TPA metagenomics assembly of the A metagenome-wide association study of gut microbiota in type 2...
TAAGGAATGGTTATCTTGAATTACAGAAGCCTCGATGTTTACCAAAGTATTGCTTGCACAAATACCACCGCCGTCATCTATGGCAGTATTATTTTCGATAACAGAATTGTTTTTAATGGTTAGAGCACCGCCGAGAGACAAAATGCCACCGCCGTCAGCAGCCTCATGCTCTTCAAGGTCAGCGGTGTTTTCATAAATGTGAACATTGTCCAAGGTTAGCTTTGCATCCTTTGCATAGATACCACCACCGCCTGTGACTCCTCCACCGTCACCGATTGCTTTATTTTCAGTAATGGATAAGTTGTGTAAGCTAACGGTTGCATCTTGAATAGAGAAACCGCCACCATTAGAAGGATTATTGCCACCGGTAATAACCCCTTTTTCTTCCGCGCTGCTTGTTACAGTAACTTCTGTGTCACTGCCGGTAATGGTTACAACGGAATCGTCACCTAAGCCTGTTAAGGTTTTCCCATTCAAATCCAGTGTAATAGATTTGTTGATATTGATGTTTTCTTTTACATCCTTCGCCAGTACAACGGTATCGCCGTCTTGAGCCGCGTCGATTGCGTCTTTCAACGTATTGTATTGTGTTTCACCGATGGTTGCCGCATGCTTTACTTCGCCAGTTGTTTCGCCTTCGTTTCCGCCTGTGTTTCCACCTTCACCCTTGGTAGGAGTAGTGCTACCCTCGCCTTTCTCAGATCCTCCACCGCTTACAGGTGTAGGTAAAGGCGTTAAGATTTCATTTCCATCTTTCTGCCCCTCACCGGAAGGAGTAGAAGTACCAAGTGTCCCTGAGGGGGGGGGCAGTTTGGGTATTCTGTCCGCCTTCCGCAGGTGTGCCTACTGGTTCTGTTCCTTCGTTGTTGCTTGCTCCGATTCCCTTGGACGAGCCGTCAGGCTGTTCTGTAGCAGGCGCGCTATTCGTCTGCTGAGAGCCTTCGCTCCCGGCACCATCCTCTGCGAATACCCCAACCGGCGGCAGGGCAAGCGTCATAGAAAGTGCCAATGTCCAAGTGAGAAGCTTCTTGCCTTTGTTTTTCTCTGTCATAAAAACCCCCCTTTTCCTGTCTGCGGGTTTCGGAACAGGGAAACAATATGTATTTCGGTAGCCGGCTGTCCTGCGGCAAATCCCCTCGCCGTTTAGACCCTTGGCTTTGCGACATCGGCTTTCGCCGATTGTGCCTTTTTCTGTACATACGCCCGTTCCTGCGTCCGCACAGAAATAAAAATAGTTACATTAGTGTTGTATAAGAATAGAATAGCATATTCACATAAAAAGACAAGTGCCTTTTTATTTTTTTGTAATATTTTGCCATACAAAAAGAGACAAAATCCTTAAAAAAGAGTATAATATGAAAAAACGATGAACGAGGTGAACCCTTTTATGAATGATTTCGTAAAGAAAATGTTGGATTATAACCGTGCCTTCGTGGAGCATGGTCTCTATGAAAAGTATACCACAACCAAGTATCCGGACCGTAAAATCGCCATTCTTGCCTGCATGGATACCCGCATGACGGAGCTTCTGCCTGCCGCCCTTGGCTTGAAAAACGGCGATGTCAAGCTGATTAAAAACGCAGGCGGTCGCGTGATGCACCCCTATGGCAGTGTCATTTTCAGCCTTCTGGTTGCAGTCTATGAGCTGGGCGTGGATACGGTCGTTGTCATCGGGCATGATGATTGCGGCGGTCGCCTGCTTGACCCGAAGGAAATGATTGCCAAGATGAAGGAACGCGGTATTTCGCAGGAAGCGATTGACCATGTGGATGAAAACCATAAAAACGTGGAGCAATGGCTGACCGGCTTCGGGGATATCAATCATTCTGTGCAAAGCACCGTCGATGCCATTCGGGAGCATCCGCTGCTGCCTAAGGATTTGGAGGTGCTCGGCTTCATCATGGACCCCCATACGGGCGCAGTCCGCGGCGTTTCCGAGAGAAAAGAATAAAATACAAAAAGTCGCTTTTCGCTTTACGAACGGCGGCTTTTTTCTTTTATGGAAAATTTATAAAATTCCGCTTGACAGAATGGACATACAGTTGTATGTTATAAATAAACATACACTTGTAGGTAAAAGAGGTGAACCCCATGGAAAAACAGAAATTACCCGATACAGAGCTCAAGGTCATGCAGGCAATCTGGCATATCGAATCCCCTGCCAGCACCTCTGCCGTCCGCGAGGAGCTGCAAAAGGAACGCCCTTGGAATTTATCCGCTTTGCAGACCCTTCTGGGCAGACTGGTGCGCCGTGGCTTTTTGCAGACGGAGAAGCAGGGCAAAAGCCGCTATTATACCCCCCTCGTCACAGAGGAGGACTATCTCGCGGAGGATAGCCGCCGCTATTTTCAGAAATGGACGGGTGGCTCTCTCAGGGATTTGGTTGCCTGTCTTTATGTCAATCATTCGGTTACAAAAGAGGACTTAGAAGAATTGAAGGCGTTTATCGAGGACGAAACGGAGGGGTGAGCTGCCATGCGTATTTTTCTGGAATATTTGAAGGTCGGCCTTTGGATGCTTCCGATTATTTTGCCGGCACTTTGGCTTTTGCCGCGCCTGTCTAAGCGGTATGCCGCTAAGGTATCCTATGTCATCTGGCTTGTGCTTGCCGTGCGTCTGCTCATTCCGTGGAATCTGACTCTTCCGCAGGAAACCGCCCCCATCCATGTGGCAATTTCCGAGGAGCAGGCGAATGAATGGGTGCAGGCGAAATTCAATCCCGTGCAGGCACCGCCAAAGGCAGAAGGCACAGCAGCCGCAGCACAAAAGCAGACACAGCCCCAAGCCGAACCCTTGCAGCCCTTGCAGATTGGCTTTGCGCTCTGGCTGGCAGGCGTGCTGTTTTTCGCCCTGCGGACAGCGGTTTCCGTTTTTCGGATGAAAGCCCTGCTCCGCCGTTGGGAGAAAGAGCCCTCTGCCGAAGCAAAGGCGTTTTTCGCCGAAACGGCAGGCAAAACGCAGCCGCGGCTCATGGTTTGCCCTGTGCTGGAAAGTCCTATGGCGGTCGGTTTATTCCGCACAACTGTCTATCTGCCCCATGAGCACTACACCGTGCAGGAGCTGGAAATGATTTTCCGTCATGAGCTGATCCATTGGCGGCGGAAGGATTTGTGGTATAAGCTGCTGTTGCTTGCCGCAAGAAGCATCCATTGGTGCAACCCTCTGGTCTGGCGGATGGCAAAGCGTGCAGAGCGGGATTTGGAAATTTCCTGCGACAGCATGGCGGTGCAGGGCAGGGATGCGGCGTATCGCAAGGCGTATGGTCTGATGATTTTGCAGGAGGCGGAGCGCAGCATCGAAAAGCAGGCAGCATTGACAACCTGTTTCACCGATGGGAAACGGGCATTGCAGGAAAGGCTGGTGGAGATTATGAATCAAAGCAAACGAAAAAAGGGCATGGCACTGGTTTCTGTTATGCTTGTGCTGACATTGACCTGCGGTTGCCTCATCAGCTGTGGGAAGGACGAGAAAGCATCAAAGTCCACGCAGGATACAGCAGCAAGCCAAGGCACCCTGACCGCAGAACAGCGCAAGCTGACTGAGCGGTGGGCAGAGGCTCTTTCCGACAGAGATGGCAAAATCCGCTATAAAGAGATGGGCAAGGCTGCCAAGGCGCAGTTTATCGCAGAGCAGAAGGCGCTTGGTGGCGAGGATTGGAATTATGTCATCGGCGGCTCCAGCCCTTGGGTGGATTCCTATACCATCGAGGAGCGCGAAAATGCAGCCATGATTACCTATACCATGCAGGATAGCCAGCCTGCTTATTACACCATGAAGGAGCTTTTGAAATTCGGGGAGGAAAACGGAAAAACCGTTGTCGCCGGCTATCTCACCTCCAATTTCTATTGGGCGGACGGCAAGGTGCATCCTAGCATTTCCCGTACAGAATCGGATTTGGACGAAGGTATCTGGGACTTTCTTTCGCAGAGCGTGGTCGGCTTTATCAGCCAAAGCGGTTGGGATGTGTATGAATTGGAGGCCTTCAATTTTAACCGCATCAGCGTGACACGCACCCCTCTTTCAAACGGCAGAGAACAGGTAACCGTGGATTTCGGCTTGAATATGCATTATAGAAATCCCTTCCGCGATCCCGATGAGGCAGGCTACATCAAGCGCGCGAAGGAGGCTGGGCAGTCTGTGTATGCGGTGTATTATAAGGAATATTATGAGGAAAAAGAGGGAAATACCTATTTCCGCTTTACCTGCGAGGTGCAGGCGGATGCACAGAAAATCAATGAGGACACCTGCTATCCGGAAACCTTCCATCTCTATAATGATGATTTCGATCCGCATAGGATTACCTTTTATAAGAAAAATCCTGCTTGGGATGGCTGGTATGACGAAACACCTACGGATGGCTGGTTCTGCACCGTTACCCCTGCCAAGGATGCGAATACCGTCACCGTTGCCAGAAAAATCCGTATCGAGGATGCCACAGGCAGAACGAATAACGGCTATTTCGATTTGAATCTTGACTACACGACCACCTTCCCCGTTGCGGAGAATGCAGCCTTTACCGCTGGCGGCGCAGGCGAAGTCCCTGCCATGCTGAACGCGAAGGAATGGCTTTCCCGTCTGCAAAACGGAAAGGTCGGGCAGAGCGTGACGCTGTTCTTCGGGAAAGATGCAAACGGAAACACCGTAATTACCGAGGGCAGAGAAGGCTTCTGGTCGAAAAAGGCCGCCTGATTTGTCGATATCCCCAAGGGGCGCGCACATTGCGCGCCTCTTTTTCCTGTGCTATACTAATGACATTTCAGAAAGTAAGGAGTGACTGCAATGAAGATAACCTATCTGCACCACAGCGGCTTTTCCGTTGAAACCGAAACAAAGGTGCTTTTGTTTGATTATTATACAGAGGGCGGCAGAAAAGCGTATTTCGACCCTGCCGCATATCCCGATAAAGCAGTTTTCGTTTTTGTCTCCCATGCGCATGAGGATCATTATGACAGACGGATTCTTTCGTGGGCAAAGCTCCCCAATGTCCGCTATGTGCTTTCCTTTGATGTGCGGACAGAAGCGAGCTTTGAAGGCAGAGTTCTCCGCGCCGAGCCGCATCGGACATACGATTTTGACGGCATTTCCATCCAAACCCTCAGGTCCAATGATGAGGGCGTGGCGTTTCTGGTCAAGGCGGATGGCAAAACCATCTACCACGCAGGCGATTTGAACTGGTGGCACTGGAATGGCGAGCCGGAGGACTTTAATGCCCATATCGAAAAAAGCTATACTACGGAAATCAATCGGCTGAAGGGCGAGAAAATAGACGTTGCCTTTGTCCCTGCGGATCTGCGCCTACAGGATAAATATTTCTGGGCGGTCAATTATTTTCTCAAGACCGTCGGCGCAAAAAGGCTGTTTCCCATGCACTTCTGGGGACGCTTTGATGTCTGCACGATGCTGCGTCAGCTTGGCTATGGCGAAACGATTGCGGAAATCACGCAGGAAAACGAAAAATTTGAAATTTAAACGGAAATTCTTAAGGAAATCTTCAAGTTCTTCCGCGGAATTTCATTTATACTGAGGATAGAAAAGAATCGGTCGAAATCCTGATTTCGATTGCGGCTTAGTTTTTAGCGGAAGAAGGAAAGGCAATGAAGGGAAAAAACTGGAGGGAATATGAACCGCCGAAGCGCCGTCGGCGCAGAAGAAGAAAGGGCGGACTTTTGCGTAAGCTGTGTCTCGCATTGGTACTGTTTTTAGTTGGCTATGTCGGCTTTCTGGTCTATTATAATTTCGGCAAGCCCTATACTGTTGCACTGGATGCAGGGCATGGCGGGGCGGATGTCGGCGCAGAGGGCGTGATACAGGAGGTCGCACTGACGGAGCAGACTGTAGCCGCGCTGCAAACCCTTCTGGAGGAGGACGGACGCTTCCGCGTGGTGTTGTCCCGTAAGGCAGGTGAGGGCGCAACCGTCACCGAGCGTAACCATAAATTCCGCCGCAGACACCCCGATTTAATGCTCTCTGTCCATGGCAACGCAAGCGACAGCAGCAGTGCCAATGGCTTTGAGTGCTACCCTTCGCCTCCCGGCTATGAAAACCACGAAGAAAGCCTTGCCTTTGCTGCATGTCTGGCGCAGGAAATGCAAAATATAGGCGCAAATCTCCGTGGTACGGGCATCGCAGGCGTGCGCTATGGCTATTATGATGAAAATGGCAACAAGCTGCTGTGTGATTCGAGCGATACCACGGTCTATTCCTATGATACCTTCGGGATGCTCAAAAATATGAGCTGCCCTGCGGTTCTGGCGGAGCAGTGCTTTATTACAAATCCTTCCGATGTGGAAAGCTTCGGCACGGAGGAGGGCTGTCAGCGCGCCGCGCAGGCGTATTACAAGGCTATCTGCAATTACTTAGAACATACAAAATAAAAGTCCCCAAAAGGGGACTTTTTAATTACTCAATAGTTATATCCTTTTCAATCAGCCGTTTATTCACATCCTCCTTCAGCAGTGTATACACCACCGAAACAATCGGGATAAACACCAGCATCCCGACAATCCCGAACAGACTGCCGCCCAGTGTCACCGCAACCAGCACCCAGATTGCAGGCAGTCCAATCGAGCCGCCGACTACCTTCGGATAAATCAGATTTCCTTCAATCTGCTGCAGCACAAGGAACAGCACGATAAATGCCGCTGCCTGCGAGGGGCTGACCGTCAGAATCAGAAACGCCCCTACGACACAGCCGATAAACGCCCCGAAAATGGGAATCAGTGCCGTAAATGCAATCAGCACCCCAACCAGAATGGCGAAGGGGAACCGCAGAATCGTCATGGAAACGAAGAACATCATCCCCAGAATCACCGCCTCCAGACATTGCCCTGTCAGAAAATTTGAAAACGTGCGATACGTCAGCGCGCAGATTTGCAGAAAGCGGTTTGCGTGCTTTTCCTTCAGATAGGCGAAAATCAGCTTTTTCATCTGTCGCTTCAGAAATTCCTGTTGCAACAGAATATAGCAGGCGAAAACAAGACCGATGAAAAACGTCCCCACGCCGCTTACAATTCCCGTTGCTACGCTGATGGTAGAGCTCAGCATGGAATTTGCCCCTATGCGGAAGAATGTCACAAGCTGATTCAGAATTTCCTCCCAATTCAGCTGTGCCTGTACCTCGTCTATGTAGTCCACCAGCTCAGGATGGTTGGAAACAAGCTGCTCCGCCTTTCTTATCAGCACAGGCACCTTTTCGGGCAGCGTTTTCCCAAGCGTAGCAATGGTATTTCCCAGCTCCGGCACAACCACAATCGTTACAAGGCTCAATAGTGCCAGTACAAAAATCAGCGTCAGAATCAGGCTGACGGGCGCGGCAAATTTTTTCGGCTTTTCCTTTGCGTTTGCAAACAGCCGCTTCCGGATGCGGTTCATCGGCACACTCAGCACAAATGCAATCGCGCCCCCCAGAAGGAAGGGGAACAGGATGTGTAAAATCGTTTTTACCGCCTGCAGCACAATGCTAAACCGCCAAAGCCCCACCAGAATCACCAGTGTAAATATAATTAAGCCCCGCAGCTTGCGGAGCGTATCCTTATCTAACTGCATCCAATCAACTCCCAGTATATTTTTATTTATATTAGAAGAAAGTATATCATAAAAGTAAATTTTCTTGCAATACGCGCGCACAATTCTTAATATTTTCTTCTGTTTTTCCTTTACACAGCGGGCATTTGCGTATAAACTATACAAAGGAATATGTGGCTTTTTTCAGAAAAGTCAATTTATCGAAGCAGAAAGGAAGAAAAAAATGGAAGTAAGAACAAGATTTGCCCCTTCCCCTACGGGCTATATGCATATCGGCAACCTGCGTACCGCGCTTTATGAATACCTCATTGCAAAATCTCAGGGTGGGAAATTCATCCTGCGTATTGAGGATACCGATCAGGGCCGTCTGGTGGAGGGCTCTCTGGATGTCATTTATAAAACCATGAAAATGACAGGGCTTCAGCATGATGAAGGTCCCGATGTCGGCGGCGAATACGGCCCCTATGTGCAGAGCGAACGCATGGGTCTGTATATGGATTATGCAAAGGAACTGGTGGAAAAGGGCGAAGCGTATTACTGTTTCTGCACCAAGGAAAGACTGGAAAGCCTGAAGGAAGCCAATGCAGAGGGCGTTTCCTTCGCAAAATATGACCGCCATTGTCTGAATTTGTCCCCTGAGGAGGTACAGGCAAAGCTTGCCGCAGGCGAACCCTTCGTTATTCGCCAGAAAATGCCCGAAAGCGGCACAACCTCCTTCCATGACATGGTTTATGGTGATATCACCGTGGATAATGCGGAGCTGGATGACCAGATTCTGATGAAGGCAGACGGCTTCCCGACCTATAACTTCGCCAATGTTGTGGATGACCACCTGATGCACATCACCCATGTTGTCCGCGGCAGTGAATATCTTTCCTCTACACCCAAGTATAATCTGCTTTATAAAGCATTCGGATGGGAGCCTCCTATTTATGTACATCTGCCCGCCGTTATGCGTGATGCACACCATAAGCTGTCCAAGCGTCATGGCGATAAATCCTTCGAGGACTTGGTAAATGAAGGCTATGTGGTGGAAGCCATCGTGAACTATATCGCACTGCTTGGCTGGAGTCCCTCCGATAATGTGGAAATCTTCACCCTCAAGGAGCTGGAACAGAAATTTGATATGGCAGGGCTGAGCAAATCTCCCTCCATCTTCGATATCAAAAAGCTGACATGGATGAACAGTGAATACCTCAAGGCAATGGATTTTGACAAATACTTTGAGTTGGCAAGACCTAAGCTGGAGGAGGCACTGGCAGGCACCGATTTAGACCTGAAAAAAATCGCGGCGCTGCTCCAGAAGCGTCTGGAAACCCTCAACGATATCCCCCGTCTGGTGGATTTCTTCAAGGAGCTGCCCGATTACAGCACAGAGCTGTATACCCATAAGAAAATGAAAACCAACGATGAAATCGCACTGTCCTCCTTACAGGCGGCTCTGCCTGTTTTGGAGAACCTGTCCGATTGGAATGAAACTGCCATCCATGACAGCCTAATGGCACTGGTCGGTGAGCTGGGCATCAAAAACGGTCAGCTGCTCTGGCCCGTCAGAACAGCCCTCTCCGGTGAGCAGACCTCTCCCGGCGGCGCAATGGAGCTGGCGGATATCCTCGGCAAAGAGGAGGCTCTGCGCAGAATCCGCAAGGGGATTGAGAAATTGAGTAAGTAAATCGATTCCTTTTATGTTCATAAATTATTCAAATATTCTTAAAAAACTCTTTGGTTTTTGTACAAATGGAATTCAAATTTGAATGATATCATAAAGGTGTCAAAAGGAACGGACCACCTTTTGAGAACATAAGTATTATACCCTTCCCCTTTTTAAATGATAAAACGTAAAAGCAAGAAGAGCAAATCGAAAGATTTGCTCTTTTGCTTTACTAGAGCGTTGCAGGAGCAACGCTCTAAGTCAAAATCGGGGATTTTGACTTGTTAGGACAGAAGAATAAACAGCTAGGTTCCGACGGCGAGCCTTGAAACCTTCTGTTTTCCTCGACGGAAGTGAATTCCGTCTGCGGATCCCATTCGGGAAGACGCTTCGTTTCCCGAACCCTTCCGCTGCCTGTAGGTGTTTTTTATGGTTGCGATTAAGGCATCATGTCATCCATGATATCGTCAATCGCCTCCTCTGCCTTCACTACCATCTTTTTCCCTTTTCTGGCAAGCCTCTGATAGGTGCGCTTATCCTTCATCAGGTATCCCATGCCTGCCATTGCCGCCGCGCCGCCAAGCAGCATCCCTGTTGCAAATTTGTTCATAAAATCCCTCCTTTGATGAAATTAGTATGACCGTTTTCGTGATTTTTATTGATTTTCCATGACGGATAACGTATAATCAAACCGATAAGCTGTCAAGACAGCTGTAAAAACAAGTGAAGAGACAAAAAGGAGAAAGAACATGAGCGAGAATCAAAAAGGCTTTGCCGCTTTTCTGGCAAAAAAGGATATCGTTTTTTCAGCAAAGCGATACGGCATTGATGCCTTGGGCGCAATGGCACAGGGCTTGTTTGCATCCCTGCTGATTGGGACAATTTTAAAAACATTAGGGCAGCAGCTTGGCGTTGCCATTCTGGTGGATATCGGTACCTTCGCGCAGGCGGTCACAGGCCCTGCCATGGCAGTTTCCATCGGCTATGCGCTGAAATGCCCCCCGCTGGTGCTGTTTTCATTGATTGCCGTCGGCGGCGCTGCGAATCAGCTGGGCGGTGCAGGCGGTCCTCTGGCTGTTTTCGTTGTCACCATCTTTGCCGCAGAGTTCGGTAAGCTGGTTTCCAAGGAAACAAAGGTCGATATCATTGTGACCCCTTCTGTCACCATCTGCGTCGGCGTGCTGCTTTCCATGTGGTGGGCACCCTCCATCGGTGCGGCGGCAAGTGCAGTCGGCAATGCCATCAAGTGGGCAACGGAGCTGCAGCCCTTCTTCATGGGGATTCTGGTTTCCGTTATCGTCGGCATCGCGCTGACGCTCCCCATCAGCAGTGCGGCAATTTGTGCGGCTCTGGGGCTGACAGGCTTGGCAGGCGGTGCGGCAGTTGCAGGCTGCTGTGCGCAGATGGTCGGCTTTGCCGTTATGAGCTTTAAGGAAAATAAATGGAGCGGTCTTTTGGCGCAGGGCATCGGTACCTCTATGCTGCAAATCGGGAATATCGTCAAAAACCCAATGATCTGGATTCCGCCTACACTGGCATCTGCTGTCACAGGCCCTATCGCAACCTGTATTTTCCGCATGAAGATGAATGGGGATGCCGTGGCCTCCGGCATGGGTACCTGCGGTCTGGTCGGACAGATTGGTGTCTATACCGGTTGGATTAACGATATCACCGCCGGCACAAAAGCAGGCATTACCTCTATGGATTGGCTTGGTCTGGTTTTGGTTTGCTTCATCCTGCCTGCAGTCTTGACCCTCGTTTTCGCATATCCCATGCGCAAAAAGAACCTCATTAAGGAAAATGACCTGAAACTGGATTTGTAATCCATAAAATAAAAAGAGTGAAATCCTTTTGGGTCTCACTCTTTTTTGTATGTGCTTTTTATCATGGGTTTTTCATAGGCGCACCGCTTTTCTCCCTGCCGTTTCCGGCATAGTGGGGAAGGGATTGGAAAGGGAAATAATGCGTCCCTTTCTCTGTCTGCGAAGATTCGGAGCCCATTCCGAAACGCCATTTTCTTCGCCTTTTTTCAGGCGCACCGCCTTTTTCCCTGCCGTTTCCGGCATGGTGGGGAAGGGATTGGAAAGGGAAACTTTGTTGCCCTTTCCTCGGTTGCGGAGGTTTGGAACCCATTGCGAAACGGGTTCCAAGTTTTTGTTACTTTTTAGCATAAAAAGTAAGAAAGAAAGCTTCTGTTTTGCCAAAATAGTTCTAAACTGGCGAATTTCTGATGTTGTCCAAGCAAAATATTTGGCTCGAATGAGCCCAATCGGCGCTTGCGCCGCTAACTTAGACGCTCCTGCGCCGCTATTTCATTCCCCCAAATCGTGAATAAATAACCCACTCCGCAGCTTCGGCTCAAACCATGTCGATTTCGGCGGCATCGTCATATCCTCATCTGCCACATCCATCAGCTCCTCCATGGAGGTGGGGAACATGGAGAACGCCAGTCTCATCTCGCCGCTGTCTACTCTGCGCTCCAGCTCACCCAGTCCGCGAATTCCGCCGACAAAATCAATCCGCTTGTCGGTTCTGGGGTCGCCGATGGCAAGCACAGGCTCCAGCAGCTCCTTCTGCAAAATGGAAACATCCAGTCCCAGAACAGGGTCGTCTGTAATAATTTCCTCCTTCGCCGTCATCTTGAACCATTTCCCGTCCAGATACAGCCCAAAGGTGTGCAGTGCTTCGGGGTGGTAAGGGCCTTCGCCTGTGTAAGGCGCAATGTCGAATTTCTTGCCGATTTCCTGCATGAATTCCTCTGTATTGTAGCCGTTTAAATCCTTTACCACGCGGTTGTAATCCATGATATATAAATCCTCTGCCGCAAACAGTACGGACAGATAATAGTTGAATTCCTCCTCACCGGTGTAATCCGGCTTTGCCTCTCTGCGCTTCAGCGCCACCTTCACGGCGGATGCGTTTCTGTGGTGTCCGTCCGCAATGTAGAGATTCTTCACCTGCTTAAAGGATTCCACCAGCATGCCGATTTCCGTATCGCTGTCAATCACCCAAACCGTATGCCCGATGCCGTCCTCGGCAACGAAATCGTAAACAGGCTTTATTGCCGCTGTCCAGCCGTCGATAATCGCCTTTGCGTCCTTGTTTTCCTTGTAGGCAAGGAAAATCGGGCCTGTGTTTGCGTTCAGCGTATCCACATGGCGGATACGGTCAGCCTCCTTGTCTGCGCGTGTCAGCTCATGCTTTTTAATCGTCCCGTTAATATATTCGTCCACAGACGTACAGCAAACCAGACCCGTCTGGCTTCTGCCGTTCATCGTCATGCGGTAAAGATACAGGTTGGGCAGCAAATCCTGTCCCAGAATCCCGTTGTGAATCATGTTTTCGAGGTTTTCCTTTGCCTTTGCGTAAACCGCAGGGCTGTAAACGTCAATATCCTTCGGCAGGTCCACCTCTGCCTTGTCAACATGCAGGAAGGACCAGGGCTTTCCCTGCACCATTTCTCTTGCTTCTTCGCTGTTCATTACGTCATAGGGCAGGGCTGCTACGTCCTTTGCGTAAGCCTCTGCCGGGCGGATCGCCATAAAGGGTCTGATGGTTGCCATAATTTTCCTCCTTTGGAATTGCTGTTTTCGGTTTCTTAATCCAGAATACGAACCTTCAATACCGTATTGATGGCATACAGGTCTTTGATCATATCATCGATGTTTTCTGGCAGGTTGTCGCATACCACAATGTTATATGCAAGGTCGCCCTTGGAGTTGTTTACCAGCTTGTCGATATTCACGCTGTATTTTGTGAAAACAGCACCCAGCTGCCCAATCATGTTTACGATATTCTGATGGCATACGGTGATGCGGGGCTTGCCGTTATAAGGCACCACGCAGTTGGGGAAGTTTACGGAATTTTTGATATTGCCGTGGGTCAGGTATTCTCTGATTTCCTGTGCCGCCATAATTGCGCAGTTTTCCTCGGATTCCGGTGTGGATGCGCCCAGATGAGGGGTTACGATGATGTTCGCAGGGTCGCCCAGCAGGTCTTCGGAAGGGAAGTCTGTCATGTAGCGCGCGATGATGCCGTCCGCAATGGCTTTTTTCAGTGCCGCATTGTCCACCAGACCGCCGCGTGCAAAGTTCAGCAGGCGTGCGCCGGGCTTTGTTGCCGCAAACAGCTTTTCATCAAAGGTATTTCTTGTCTTATCGTTCAGAGGAATGTGCAGCGTAATGTAATCCGCTTTCGCAACCAGCTCCTCCATGGATTCCTCATGCACCACGTTGGGGGATAAGTGCCATGCACTTTCCAGGGAAAGGAAGGGGTCGTAGCCGATAACCTCCATCCCCAGATCCAGTGCCGCATTGGCAACCTGTACGCCAATCGCACCCAGACCGATGACACCCAAGGTCTTGCCCGCAATTTCAGGGCCGGTGAATTCCTTCTTGCCTGCCTCTACTGCCTTTTCCACGCTTTCGCAGTTGTCCTTCAGCCCCTGTACCCAAGTTGCCCCTGCAATGATGCGTCTGGAGGATGCAAACAGTCCTGCCAGAACCAGCTCCTTTACGGCGTTTGCATTTGCCCCCGGCGTATTGAATACGGGAACGCCCTTCTGTGTACATTTTTCAATGGGGATGTTGTTTGTGCCTGCGCCTGCACGGGCAACGGCAAGCAGGCTTTCGTTCAGCTCCATCTTGTGCATATCAAAGCTGCGCAGAATGATGCCCTCAGGATTTTCTGCTTTTTCATCAATCACGAAATTCTGTTCGGGCAGCTTTGCCAGCCCTGTTTTTGCAATGTTGTTCAAAGTGCGAATGGTATACATAATGTCTCTCCTTTTTAGATATAAGAAAAGGGTCGTGTGCCACGACCCTTTTGGATTTTACTTATTTTCCATCTCGAATTTCTTCATGAATTCCACTAATTTTTCCACGCCTTCAATGGGCATTGCGTTATACATACTTGCGCGCATGCCGCCAACGGTGCGGTGACCTTTCAGGTTTTCAAAGCCATGCTCTTTTGCCTCCTTGATGAATTTTTCATCCAGCTCCTTCGTAGGCAGTACGAAGGGCGCGTTCATCAGGGAGCGGTCTTTCTTTACAACAGTGCCGCGGAACAGCTCGGATTGGTCTAAGAAATCATAGAGGATAGCCGCTTTCCGTTCGTTGATTTTCTGCAAGGCAGCAACGCCGCCCTGCCGTTTCACCCAGTCGAATACCAGACCCATGAAGTAAATGCCGTAGGTCGGGGGTGTGTTGTAAAGAGAATTATTTTCTGCGTGAATATCATAACGCAGCATGGTCGGTGTGAAATCCATGGCGTTGCCCAGTAAATCCTCTCTCACGATAACAACCGTTACGCCTGCGGGGCCGAGGTTTTTCTGCGCCCCCGCAAACAAAAGACCGAATTTTGTAATATCAATCTCCTGCGAGAGAATGGAAGAGGACATATCGCCCACCAGCGGCACATTGCCTGTATCGGGAAGCTCCGTCCAGCGTGTACCGTAAATGGTGTTGTTCAGTGTGATATAAAAATAATCCGCTTCGGGGTCGAATTTGGAAGGATCCAGTGTGGGGATGTGGTCGAAGGTTGAGTCTGCTGAGGAAGCAACGATGTTCACTTTACCGTAACGCTCTGCCTCTGCCGCCGCCTTCTTCGCCCACTGACCTGTGATCACATAATCCGCCTTGTTGTTTTTGTTCATCAGGTTCATGGGAATCATCGCAAACTGCGTTGAGCCGCCGCCCTGCAAGAACAGGATTTTATAATTATCGGGAATGTGCATCAATTCCTTGAGATCAGCCTTCGCCTTCTCCAGAATATTTTCAAAGGTTTTTGAACGGTGGCTCATCTCCATCACTGACATGCCTGCTGAAGGGTAACAGACCAGTTCGCGCTGTGCCTGTTCCAGAACCTCCAAGGGCAGCATGGAAGGACCTGCTGAGAAGTTGTATACTCTTTTTTCCATAGATAAGCCTCCTAACTTTTAACAATATGGACACATGTCCGCATCAAACGGGCATTGTCGATAGGGAAATTATAGCACTTTCATTTTTCCCGTCAACTGAAAATGGGATTTTTTTTGTCCCACCCTGAAATTTTGGAGAATGAAGCAAAATTTTTTGAAAGAGAAAAGAAAAGTCTGTTAAATTTGACGTAATATTGTCTTTCGCCCGAAAACAGAATTGTGTTTTGTCTATTGTATACAATCGCAAACGCGAGAAAAAATAATCAAAAATATTCTATTTAACGAAAATTGTTGATTATCTCGTGCTTTCATGTTATCCTAAAGAGGAAATTTATACGAAACTGAATACAAAAAAATAGAGAAAGAAGGGAGGGAAAATCATCTTGGAAAAACAGGACCGCAGAGTCATCCGCAGTAAAATGCGGATGCGAGAAGCACTCATTTCTCTGATGCAGGAAAAGCTCTTTCCCGAAATCACTGCAAGGGATATTACCGATAGGGCGGATCTCAATCGGGCAACGTTTTATCTTCATTATAATAATGTGTTCGATTTGCTGGAGGAATTGGAAGAAGAAACCGTAAGCGAATTTGCCCGCATGCTGGAGGAAACCCCCATCCTTGAAAACAGCACATGGGAGTCTGTCCTGATTGGAAAAATCTGCGATTATATCGCCGAAAATCAGGATCTCTGCCGCTGTCTGTTCCTCAATCCGCACAGCGATTGCTTTACGGAAAAGCTGACGGAGATTATGAAGCGGAAGGGGCAGGAAATCCGAAAGGAGCGCGGCTTGGAAAGGGACTCCAGACAGACGGATTATATCCGTCATTTTATTTCCTGTGGTGCCATGGGGATGGTAAAGCGGTGGCTTGCGGAGGGGATGCCTCTCTCCAAGGCAGAAATGATGGATTTAACGGAAAAAATCATGCACCCCATTTTTCAATTATTGTTTGTGGCTTAAATTTACGGCTGCAAAAGAAGGCTCTGTCATTATAAAAAATTATCTGAAAAGGAAAGGGAGTAAAAAGATGCAAAACGGAAAGAAGAAGGTGTTGGCGCTGCTTCTGGCAGGCTGCTGTGTATTAAGCGCCTGCGGCACAAAAACAGACGATACAAAAACAGCAGAGAAGGGCAATTTTGTCACCGGCACAGTGGAATGTAAGGAGGTTTATGTCCGTGCGAAAATCCCCGGCTATCTGACAGATATTCCCGTCGAAGAAGGGCAGGAGGTCAAGGAGGGTGATTTGCTGTTCTCCACAGACAGACGCGATGTAGAAGTAAAGCAGACACAGGCATCCGCAACCGCAAAGGCAGCCGCAGGGCAGGTCGAGGCGGCGAAAAATGCCGCAGAGGCGGCAGCGGCAGTGGTGGAAAAGGCAAACGCAAATGTGAAGCTGCTGGAAACCGAATATGCAAAATATCAGGAGCTCTACGCCATGGATGCCGTTTCTCAGGATAATATGGATAAGCTGACCACCCAGTTGGAGGCGGCAAGATTGGATGCCGCGGCGGCAGCGGCACAGCAGCAGGCGGCACAAGGGCAGTATGAAGCGGCAAATGGACAGCTTGCGGCAGCAAAGGGTGTTCTGGATGAAGTCAATCTCAATCTGGGGCAGACCTCTCAGTATGCCCCCTGCAACGGCACCATCACCATGGTTTCCTCCTCTCTCGGGGAGCTCATCGGCACAGGCACCACCATCGTTACCCTCACAGATTACAGCGACCGTTGGGTCATGGCAAATGTGGATGAATACGCAGTCGGCAAGCTGAAGGTCGGTCAGCAGATTCCTCTGACCAGTAAGGCGCACCCCGATACCGTCTTTCATGGCAAAATCGTCAATATCTCTAAAAGCCCTGATTTTGCAACCAAAAAATCCACAAATGAGCTGAATGATCAGGATGTTGTTACATACGAGGTGAAAATCGCCCTTTCCGAGAAGGATGATATCATGCTTTACCCCGGAATGCTGGTGCAGGTAGACCTGGATAAAGCAGGTGAGAAAAAATGATTCTGACATTTTTCAAGGGGCTTCTTCGGGAGCTTTGGCTTCTGGTGAAAGATCCGCGGGGCATCTTTATGTTTCTCGTTGCCCCGCTTCTGATGAATATTGTGGTCTGCGGTGCCTTCCAAAACGGCATTGTCAACCATATTCCTCTGGCGGCGGTGGAAATGTCCTCCTCCGCAAAAACAAGAGAGTTGATTCGCGCCTTTGATGAATCCGACCGTTTTGATGTCACCCTTGTCCTGCAGGATTTGGATGAGGCAAAGCAGAAAATGGAGGAGGGCGAGGTGTATGGCATTATCGTCATCCCTGCCGATTATACCCGTTCCCTTCAGCTGGGACAGCAGGCAGAGGTGCTTGTCGGCATCAATAGTGCGAATAACCTTGTCGGCAACAGTGCGGTTGTTTCCGTCATGCAGGTCGTGAAAACCGTTTCCTCTCAGATTGCGGTCAAAAGCTATGTGGCATCGGGCAGCAGCGTTGCGGAGGGTACGGCGAAGGTTATGCCGATTTCGACTGTGCTTCGCCCGTGGTTTAACCCCCAGTTCAGCTATCTGATGTATCTGGGGCTTGGGCTGACCGGTCTTGTTTATCATCAGCTCTTCCTCTCCGCGGTGGCAGGCTCCTTCGCGGATGAAAAGAAGGAAGGCATCCTTTCGGGCAAATTCCGTAAGCGGGATGCAATCCTCTATTATTTCGATAAAATGCTTTTCTACGGCATTGCAGGCTTTTTCAATCTCCTGCTGAATTATGCCGTGATTATGAAAATTTACAGCTTCCCCATGCGCGGCGCACAGGTGGATTTCCTGCTTTTAAGTGCTTGCTTCGTGTTCTGCCTGCTCGGCTTCGGTGCGCTTCTGGGGCTGCTCTGCAAAAATTCCCTGCATGCGATGCAGTGGCTCATGGCGCTGACCTATCCGTTTTTCGTACTGGCAGGCTTTTCCTGGCCGCATACGGAAATGCCGGATTTTCTGGTACGGATTGCAAATTATCTGCCCGTCACCCATTACCTCGGCCCCGTCCGCAGTATTATTCTGATGGGCATCGGCTTTGAGCGCACCTCCCTACAGCACAATCGCGCTATGCTCTTAACCCTTGGCATAGGTGCATTTGTGTTCAGCCTTGCAGTCTTTGTCTGGCAGCTGTGCCGTGCGGAAAAGAAGCAGAAGGCGGCAGAGAAGAATACACAGACAGAGGGGGTGCAGGCATGAAAAACGCAGTAAAATTATTTCTTCGGGAATGGAAATACCTCCTGAAACGCCCCCGTTCCCTCGTTCTGATGGTGCTTGTGCCGATTTTCGTCACCTGTATCTGCGGCAGTGGCTATGGAAAGGGCTATTTCTCCGATTTGAAAATGGGCGTGGTGGATTACAGCTATACCAAGCAGACCAGAGAAGTGGTCGAAGCCTTCCGCCAGTCCCCGTATTTTGATGTGGTCGGCTATTATAACGATGAGGATGAAATTGCCGAAGCCATGCGTGATGGCGAAATCGTCGGCTGTCTCATCTTCCCTGCGGATTTCACAAGAAAAATGCAGTTGGGTCAGCAGGCAGAGGTGCTTCTCGGCTCCAGTGCCGTCAATATGGGCTATGGCAGTACCATCAACCTCAAGGGTTCTGAGGTTCTGGGGACGGTTTCCACCCAGATTGCCGTCAAAAGCCTTGTGGCAAAGGGCGAAACCGTGGACGATGCCCTCGCGACCATGAACCCCGTCAGCTTCTATACCCGTCAATGGTATAACCCGACGAATAACTTTTCGTATTTTCTGGTGTATGGCTTCGTTGCCGCAACCGTTCAGCAGGTGCTGATTTATTTCGCGGCAATCTCCCTCGTTCGGGAGAAGGAAAGCGGTCATCTGGATGAAATGCAAAGCATTTCCAAAAGTGCCCCATTGCAGGTGCTTGTGAAATGCTTGGTCTATTTCCTGATTTCCCTCGCGGCGTGGGCGATCTGCTCCGCTATCATCCGTTGGGGCTATGCGATTCCCATGCGAGGAAGCCTTCTGCTCTGGTTTGTCTACAGCAGTCTTTTCCTGCTGTCGATTGTTGCCTTGGGGCAGTTCTTTTCCGCAGTCATGCCAAATCCCATTGTGGCAACCTCTATCTCTCTGGTGTTCACCTCGCCCTCTCTGGTGCTGAGTGGCTACACCTGGCCCACCATTGCGTTGCCTGCGTTCTATCAGAAAATCGGGCAGGTCTTTCCGCTGACGCATTTTGTCATCGGCTATCGCGATGTGGCATTGATGGGCTGTGGCTTTTCCGCAGTAAAAAAGGAGCTGCTCCTTCTCGGCGGCATCATCGTGGTCTGCCTTACGCTGAGCTGTATCATCTGGCAGCTGCGTCTGAACCGCATTGAGAAGAAAAAGCAGGGAACCGTTGCAGAGAAGGAAGAGCCTGTGTCCCTACAGGCATAAGAAAGGAGTGCAGAATATGAAATTCTATCCATATAAAAAAGCATGTGCGCTTCTCGTTACAGGCGCACTGACAACAGGTGCGGCAGTGCCTGCCCTCGCGGCAGAGACCAAAACAGCCGCCCCCGCAACCGCAGAGGAAGCAAAGGCACAGCCGATGACTCTGAAGGAAATTCAGGAGCTGGTTGTGAAAAATAACCGTCTGAAAACCACCCTGACGCTGAATCAGGAAAAGGTGCTTGCAGGCTTAAGTGCCATTGATGACGGTCTGAAGGATTTGAAGGATTCGCAGGATAAGGCGGCGCACGCAAGAAGGGATGCCGGCACCTCTGCAAGCCAAGGGCAAGCGGGTCTTGGTCAGATTACTTCTGGTTCAACAGGTTCAGCTGCGTTGGATGCTGCATTAGGCGGTTTGGCAAGCATCACAAGCGGTCTCCTTTCCGGTGCAGTCAAAACCGCAAGCGGCATGGAAACCCTCGTGGATAATGTTGCCGATAGACAGCGCGATACGCTGGAGGATCAGCAGACGGAACTGAAAAATACCAAAATGGACTTAAATAAGACCAAGGAGGACTGGGAAAATGAATCCCTTGCCGTCACACAGCTTCTCGTCACCAAAACCGTACAGGTCGAAAAGGGTGTCAGCTTGCTCACGCAGAAGCAGTCCCTTCTGGAACGTGTCTGCAAAATTGAGGAAAAGAAGCAGGAACTTGGCTTTAGCACAGGCACAGATCTTTCCGAGAAAAAGCTTGCCGTTTCCGAGGGCGCGAAGGAGCTGCAAAGTGCCAAGGACGGCTTAACCCTGCTCAAGCGTCAGCTGAATGACCTTATGGGGCGTGAAATTGATGAGGAGCTTATCATCACACCTCCCGAGCTGACACGCACCATCGAAACCGCTCCTGCCTATAGCGAGGAGCTTTTGAAAACCGCCACCGATAAAAATTATAAGCTGAAAACCCTCCGCAGGGATAAGCAGCAGGCGGAAGCGGATTCCAAGAAGAATGACAGATATGACGGACAGCTGAAGGCAAGCAGGGTGGATATGCAGCTTGCGGATGTCTCCACTGAGGAGGAAAAGGTCAATATCGCCAACGATTTAAAGAAGAAGCTGGATGCCATCAATACCGCCGCGGCAGAATATCAGAATAAAAAGGATGCCAACAGCAAGGCAAAAATCGAATGGGAGCAGCAGCAGAAATCCGCAAAGCTGGGGCTTGTTTCCGCAGTCGAATTGCAGGCACTCGAGCTGCAGTATGAGCAGACCGAAATGGAGCTTTCCGCCGCAGCCTATGCCTACGATTTGGCGTGGGAGGAATATAATATGCTCATGAACGGCACCACCCTTGATATCTACGATGTTTATAAATCAAAGCTGAGCTGAAAAAAACAATACGAAGGGAGAAAAGCAGGATGAAGATTATTGATTTGACACAGCTGATTACAGCGTCCATGCCCGTCTATCCGGGTACGGAGCCGCCGCATTTAACGGTAGCCAATACCTATGAAACGGATGGCTTCCGCGAAACATTGCTCTCCTTCTTTTCCCATACAGGCACCCACATGGATGCTCCCTTTCATCTCTTTGGAGATAGAACAAAGCTGAATGAAATGCCTGCGGCGCAGTTTGTCGGCAAGGCGCTTGTCATCCCCTGCATGCAGTATGGCGCAGGCGAGGAAATCGGCATGGAAGCCCTTGCTCCCGTCCGTCAGCTTGCGGATGAGGCGGATTTTCTTCTTTTCCATACCGGTTGGAGCCGGTATTGGGGCGAAGCGGAATATTTCGGGGACTATCCCGTTCCCTCCTTGGAGGTCTGCCGTTATGCGCTGGAAAGCGGCAAAAAGGGGCTTGGCTTCGATACCATCGGCATTGATCCCATCGCAGATGAAGGGCTGACACGCCATCGTCTGCTTTTGTCCCAAAGAGATATCGTGATTATCGAAAACCTCACGAATCTGGATAAAATCGGGGAAGGTCTGTTTCTCTTTGCAGCCTTGCCCTTGAAGTATGAAAACGCGGATGGTGCGCCTGTGCGTGCCGTTGCCATGCTAGAGGAAGAATAACGCAAATTTTCCCCCTTCCCTACATATCCTTTAAATAGCAAAGGAGGCGGTAGGATGAAGGGGATTTTTTTGCGAAGGGAATGGGTGAGCCTTGTCTGCTGTTTCTGCATCATTGGGGTCTGCCTCGTGCATACTGCGCTTGGGGAGGAAACCAAAGCCCTCTTTCCCATGATGGGCGTGCGGGTGGTTCTGGATGCAGGGCATGGCGGTTGGGACCCCGGCAAAACAGGCACAGGCGGCGAGAATGAAAAAATACTGAACCTCGCAGTCACAGAAAAGCTGACGGAATATCTTGAGCAGGGCGGTGCGGAGGTCATTCTCACCCGTAATGCGGATACGGCACTGGGCGGCAGTAAGCACGCGGATATGGCGGAGCGGCAGCGCATTGCCAATGAAACAGGCGCGGATATCCTCGTCAGCATCCATCAAAATGCCTTCCCCTCTGCGAAGGCAAAGGGAGCGCAGGTGTTTTATCATAAAAGCAGTGAAAAGGGCAAAATCCTTGCGGAATGTGTGCAGGAAAGCCTGAAAAGCCGCGTGGATGGCAGCAATCGGCGTATGGCAAAGGAAAATAAGGAGTATTATATCCTCCGCACCACCCAAATCCCTGCCGTTATCGTGGAGTGCGGCTTTCTTTCCAACGCCGAGGAGGAAAAGCTGCTCAATGATACCGCCTATCAGGAACGGCTTGCATGGGCGGTTTATTGCGGCATCCTTGACTATTTTGAAAAAATCAGTATCATTTAAAGAAAAGAAGGTGTCGACGAAGTCGACACCTAAGTCGAAATCAGGATTTCGACTTGTTAAAACAGAAGAATAAACAGACG
>ERZ791881.904-NODE-904-length-22323-cov-7.284175_pt1 | contig 22323 bp, 20 predicted proteins | sample MGYA00510161_ERZ791881 | MGnify/ENA primary metagenome ERZ791881 (study PRJEB30046, sample SAMN00792073) | human gut metagenome | study: EMG produced TPA metagenomics assembly of the A metagenome-wide association study of gut microbiota in type 2...
CCTTTAAATTAGGAACATTCTACGGATTTTTATATTTTCATGAATAATTCAGGTTAAATATGGATCAACAAACTCATCATTCATATATTCATACAAATTTTCTAATAAACCTGATACATTTTCTGGTGCAGGAGGAATAAATATCGCATTCTCAATACCCGCACCTTTAGGGCCAATCCAATTTTGAGTTGTACGAATATGACCTGGCTTCTTTTTAGAACCACGAACACTATCCAACAAAAGCCTGTGCATAGTATTCACCAATTCAAAATCAATATCTTTTCCATTATTAATTTTTTCATATGCATATTCCACAGTTTTCTTTAAATTTTGAATTTCTTTATTATCATCCGTTTCTTCCATATACTTTAAATAATACATTTCATCTTGCGAAATCTGCGTCCCTTCAATTTGAGTCGATTTCAAACTCTCACTCAACAAAATAGAATCTAAAAAGTATTTTGAATCAAAATCCAAAGTCTGTAATTTAATCTTATATTCTGTATATTTTGCGTTTGCCTGAGACAATAATCTTAATAAGTCTTTATCCATTTTATAATTCACTGGATATAAATCTGCACTAAAAGGTGTCATTTTTTCTACCTCCTGACTTTATTTATCTTATTTTATCATATAAAGTGTCTTTTTTTCATATTTTGACTCATTTCACCGCTTTTACAATATTTTTTGGTTCATATTTTCAGATTTTGACACCTTTTTATGTTTTTTTCACTCTATTTTGAGTCAGACATGACTCAGTTTGACTTCTTTTCAATAGAAAAAGTGTCATTTTTTAAAATTATGACATCTTTTTTAACCACAGATTCATAATTATCTCCAGATTGAATATAATTCATCGGTATATAAATCTGGATAGCTTTTGGTAAATACTTCAACATATGTTCCATGCAGGCTCTTCTAAATTAAAATGACCCATTTTATATGATTAAATGATAATTTTTTTGTGCAAAAATTTAAAAATTATTAGAAAAAGCACCTTTTTTTACGTATAAGAGTATGTAGGAAAATCCTACTAGAAAAAGGAGGTGCGTATGAGATACGCAAACTTATTAAATGATTTCGCCTTTAAGTATGTGTTTGGCGAAGATTGTAAGGAGGCCAATGATGCCTTAAAATCATTACTTACGGTATTTTTAGAAAGGAAGGTAAATCATGTTGTTGTAAAGAATTCAGAATTGGTCAAAGACTATAGTAAAATGAAAAGTCCACGGTTAGACTTATTAGTTGAATTTGATGATCAAACAACTGTAGATTTAGAAATGCAGTTAAGACAAACCAAAGATAATTTGCCAATTCGCTTTAGTTATTATTTGGCTAGACTTCATGGGTCACAAGAATTGGAAGGAAAATATTATGGAGAGTTAAAGGAAACAATCGTCTTAGTGTTCTTTAATGTGAATCTAATTGATAATAATAGAATGTGCAACACATTTACATTAAGGAATGAAGAAGGTTTATCTTTTGTAGAAGAAAGTCAGGATCGTATGAAGTTACGTACAGTTGAAATGGAAAAGTTAGATTTAAATAAACCGCTTAAAGACATGAATGAACAGGAAAAGATGATTTATTACTTTTTGAATTGCCACAAGGGAATGGATGATAGTAAAATTAAGGTAATGATAGAAAGTGATGGGGTGATTCAAATGTTAGAGAAGCGTGTAGAAACGATATCGGATGATGGTTGGAAAAAAATAATAGAAGATTTTCAAAAATTGCATGAAAATGAAGAACGAATGGAACGACAACTTGAACTTGAAGAGCTTCAAAAAGTAAAAGAAGAGGTTCAAAAAACAAAAGAAGAGGTTCAAAAAGAAAAACAAGAAGCAAAAAAAGTAATGCTTGAAGCTACAAAAAAATCAGTGGAGGCTGATAAGAAAGTTGAACAGATGATTTATAAGATGTATGAAGATGGTTTTAGCTTTGAACAAATATCAAATTACTGTTCACTTAGTGTGGATGAACTTAAATCGTTAATAAAATCATAAAATTTCTTATTACGATTAAAAGTAGTTTGTTTATAATAGATCCATCCTTTGTGACTGCAATGGAAAAAAGTAGTAGCCATGGATATTGCTGATGGTGAAAATGGAACCGTAAACACTGGGTGATCGTTTCTTAGAGCTAAGCTTTCGAAGATTAAAAAATCCAGATAGTCAACTACCTGTACTTTTGTACAGGAAATAAGGTGGTACCGAGATTTTATAGTCGTCCTTGAATATTTAAGGATGGCTTTTTTCATATCTTCAAAAGTCTGAAATTCAACATCAAAAAATGTGAATAATTGGCTCTATTAATCTGCAAATTCCGGTTTATTGATACGCCTGATTTTTCCTGGACGAATAGTAATTTTTTAGAATCCGTAGGTGTGAACATGGCAGAGATTGTTGAAGAGTTCATCAAAAAACAGTAACGCTGAATTCACCACCGCCATACAAGGACGGCGTACTCTTCTGAACTGCTTATAGAATCTTAAGTATTATTCATATTGGGGGGTATATCCTGCTATTCTCACCACATTTTGCTCCCCAATATTATTTAAACTTGAAATTGCAGTTGCTCAAGGCTCTTGTCATTTCAAGTTTTGCGTCACAAATGTAATTAGCTTTGCCAAATACAGTGCCACCCTTATGATATCCTGGTATATTACTTCACTTATCAAACAACGAAAGAGAACCTTGAATCAAAGTTCTCTCAATAGCTATTATAAGTCAAATCCAAAATAACGAACGGCATTGTTGTAAGAGATACCCTTAACGATTTCAGTTAAGTTTTCTTTATCATAAGGATACTCTCCATTTTCTACCCATGTACCAATTAAGTTACACAAAATTCGGCGGAAATATTCATGTCTTGAATAAGACAAGAAACTTCTTGAATCTGTCAACATACCTAAGAAATTACCTAATAATCCTAGGTTTGCCAAAGATGTCATTTGTTTTTCCATACCCGTTTTATTGTCGTTGAACCATCAAGCAGATCCTTGTTGAATCTTTCCAATCGTATCACAATTTTGGAAACATCCAAGTACTTTCTTGATCAACTTCACAGTAATCCTCCTAATATTAGAACTGTGTTGTATTTCGCTTAATAAATTTACATGGAATCTCCATTTTTTGTCGAACTGATTTTCCCGCAAGAACTTTAATAAGCGAATCAACCGCAATTTCACTTAACTCTTCTTCTTGTGAATCAATAGAACTCATTTCCGGATAGCAACAAACACATAGTTCTGAGTTGTTGAATCCAACGATATTGACATCTTCAGGAATCGACTTATTGATTTGATGCACATATTTAAGTGCACCAACAGCCATCGCATCATCGCTGGCAATTACGGCATCAAAATCCAATCTTTTCTTTGCCAGTAAATCTCTTGCCTTTAATACGTTATTTGGCATAAGCACCTTATACTCTTCTTGCACCTTTAAACCATTATCAATCAGTGCGTCTTGATATCCCTCTAATTTTTTTGTTGTGCTATACGAATTGGCATCATACAAAAACACAATTTTCTTCCTTCCCGCTTCGATTAGATTACATACAGTATCATAAATCGCTTTATAATTATCTGTTAAAACACAATATACACCTGGTACTCGAATATAGCCATTCATGAGTACCACAGGAACTTTTTGGGCAGCATCCTGTAGGTATTGAATATCATTCTGTCCACAATCTCCTGCATAATGTGATCCAACCAATATCATCGCATCGATTCTACGATCCAATAATATTTTTACGGCTTCTACTTTTCCTTCATAATCAAAGCCACTACACATCAATATTGAGTCATATCCATACTTACGTAAATTCTTCTCTAAATACGCAATAGCACTTGCCATATAACGATCGGATACATCTGGGCAAACCAAGCCAACTGTTTTAACTGAATTTAAGCCTAAACCTCTCACAAACACATTTGGTGTGTAATCATATTCATTCATAACGTCCCAGACTTTCTTTTTTGTCTTTTCTGAGACTTTAGGACTGTTATTAATTACACGTGATACAGTCGCAATCGATACGCCTGATAACTTGGCAATGTCATAAATGTTCATAATTGTTTCACTCCTCAGCCCTATTCCAACGCACTGAAAATTGCAAGTACTTACATCATATTTCTTGTTGTAGCTACTCACATTTCATAAGTCAAGTTTTTTTGGAATCGTTTTCACACTTGTATTTAAGGGGTATTATCTCTTTTTCTACATTTTATCAAAAAACAGATATGAAACATACTTATTTGTAAGCTTTTTAAATTTTTCTATTGATTTATTTAAAAAACAGGGCCGTTCTGTGTAAGTACTTACATCTAACATTTAAAATATAGACAGGTAGAAATGGTGCAAAAATTTATAAGATTTATTTTGTTTAAAACACTCTGTCGAAGGTGATTTCAACATGGTAAGCATGGATGAAGTGTTGAAATTAGCTGGCGAAGATGGTTCAGGCCGCATCCAAAGATAAACCAATAATTTAGGTAGCAACAGATTACTATCATGTATTTATTTCTCCTATTCCAACAACAATATACTTACATTAAAATATCCTAATCGTAGTATCTGTTTCTATATATAACAAAATGACCGATATTTCACTCCCACTAAATATCGGTCATTTTATTGTGTGTTAACTATTAAATGCTAAACAAGCAGCTCCTAATAGTCCGCTATCTTCATTTAGAGTTGATTTTCTTACTTTTACTAATGGTTCAACTACTGGATATACCTTTGTTTTTACTAAACTTTCAACATCTTCTACAAATCCAGGAATCTTTAAAGCTACAGATCCTCCTAGAATTACAATTTCCGGATCAATAAATGCTTGAATACCAGCAATAAAGTTTGCCAAATACAATTTAGCATCGTCCATAATCTTTTGTGCTTCTAAATTTCCTTTTAAAGCTAAATCATTTACTTCTCCTGCATGAGCTACAATTAAGCCTGCTTTTTCTGCACGTTGCTCAATGGCAGTTCCACTACAAATTGCTTCTACGCCGCCTGGATAAATGCTTCCATGACTTGGCCCATTATCCCATAAACATACATTGGCCACTTCATTTGCAAATCCATGGGCTCCTTGGAATACTTTTTTATTAATTACAAGTCCTGCTCCAAGTCCTGTGGAAACAGTTAAGTATTGAACAATATTATACTCTTTTCCTTCCCCAATTATAGCTTCTGCAAGAGCTGCAAGATTTGCATCATTTTCTAAATAGACAGGTTTATGAATCAGATTTTCTAATTCTTTTGTGATACAAAGTCCATGCCACTTTCCATGTAGATTTGGTGTAGTTAAAATTTTCCCTTCAATCAAATCTAATGGACCTGGACATGACATTCCTACTCCAACAATTTCTTTATCAAACCTTTCAATGGCTTGTTTAATTTTAAATAGGGTAATATCTGGATTATCGGCATCAGTAGAGAATTGTGCTCTTTCCTCAATTTTATATTCTTCATCAACCAATGCTACTCGAGTGTTTGTTCCACCAATATCAATTGCGACTGCATATTTCATTTTATATTCTCCATTCTATAGAAAAAGGAAACTCAAGGTTTCCTTTTATATGTAATTATCTGCTACTTTACTATTATTCGTAATAACATTTAACTTTGTCTTGAGAGTTAAATAATCTAATTTTGTCAGCACATACTTTTCCACATGCTTCCATAGCTGCAGGATAGATTTCTAATGGTTCTCTGTATCCTGGATTTTCATTTAATGTTTTACGTGCTTGTTCGTAGAATGCAACTTTAATATCACTTGAAATATTGATTTTGCAGATACCGTTCTTAACTGCTTCAGCGATTTCTTCATCTTTATTTGATGATCCACCATGCAATACTAACGGTACTGAAACTTGGTCAGTGATGTCTTTTAAGATATCAATACGTAATTTTGGTTTCATATCTTTTGGATAGATACCGTGAGCTGTACCAATAGCACATGCGAATGTATCAATTCCTGTATCTTCAATGAATTGTTTTGCTTCTTCAGGAACTGTGTAGATAACACCTTCTGTTCCACCTTCAATAGAGTTACCTGTTGTACCAATTGTACCTAATTCTGATTCTACTGAAACGTTTGCAATGTGAGCTGTTTCAACAACTTTTTTAGTAATAGCAACGTTTTCTTCGTAAGGAAGTTTAGATGCATCAATCATTACTGATGTCATACCTGCTTGGATGGCACGTACTACAGTCTCATATGAATCACCATGGTCTAAGTGAATACATACAGGAACATCTGTATGAGCTGCTTCGTAAAGCATAGCTTGAATTTGTGCATATCCTACGAAATTGAATTCATCTGGACTCATCTCCAAAATAACTGGTGATTTCAATTCTTTCACAGTCTTCATAACTGCTTTTAACAATTGGTCAGATCCAATGTTGAATGCAGGTACTGCAAAGTGGTTCTTTTGTGCTACTGTTAGCAAATCTTTCATGTTCATTAACATAATATGTTACCTCCTATATAAACTATAAAGATTTTCCTTCTGATCCGGATAAGCGGATATAGTGTTTAACTAATTCTTGACTTTCTTTTTCAACCTGGTGCATCATAACCCAGAAATTGATATCTGGATCTGCTGCTAAGTGTTTTTTGATTGCTTCTGTATTCGCATTCATAAAGTCGCAACCAACATTAATTTTGTTGATTCCATATTTTACTGATTTCAAGATGTTTTCATCACCTGAACCAGATCCACCATGTAATACAAGTGGCATTTTTGTAAGTTCTTTAATTTCTTTTAATCTCTCAAAATCAAATTCCGGAACATATCCTTCAGGATAATTTCCATGACTTGATCCATATGATACAGCTAATGCATCAATACCTGTTTCTTGTGCAAATCGTAATGCTTGCTGAGGATTCGTTTTCATCTGATCGCTAGTGAATTCTTCTCCTTCAGTGGCTCCCATGCATCCTATTTCGCCTTCAACTGATGCGTCAAATTTTTGAGCAAACTCAACAATTTCACGAGTCATTTTAATGTTACCTTCCAAATCATATCTGGAAGCATCTACCATTACACTTGAATATCCATCGTGCAACGCCTTCTTTAATAAAGGCACCTCTTGCCCATGATCGAAGTTAAGTGCAACTTCCACACTTGCTCTATTTGCCAATTTCTTTACAATTGGAGCAATTAAATCGCTATCACAATGATTGACCATGTGTTCTTGCACAATGTTAATAATGATTGGTGCTCGAAGCGACTGTGCAGCTTCAATGCATGCACGAGTCGTTTCGATGTTAAAACAATTTATAGCCATCACTGCGTAGTTTCCTTGGTTTGCTCTTTCAAGCATTCCTTTCATTGAAACATACATATTTTTTTATCCTTCTTCTTAAGCTTAAATTTTTTATTCGAATGAGATTCCTGATAAATCTACTTCGGCTTCTTCATCTTCAACAGATCCGCCAGCGTATTCTTCATCAGTTAATTTTTTCTTCAATACATTTAATAAGATTGCTGTTACACAGCTTCCTGCTAATAATGCAACTACTGCAATAAATGGATTTGACATTGCTGGAATTACGAATACTCCACCTGATGGAACTTTAGATCCAACACCGAATGTAAAGCTGATTGCTCCACAAACACCACATCCAATTGAAGTTGAAGCAACTGTACGAAGTAAGTCGTTCATTGCGATAGGGATAACACCTTCAGAAATCATACATAATCCCATTGGGAATGCAACTTTGATTGCATCTTCTTCTTGAGCTGTAAAGATTCTCTTCTTCAATGCTTTTGATAACAGCCATCCAAAAGTTACACCAATTGGAGGTACCATAGCAGCTAATACTTTGATTGCTTCTGGTTCTGTAATTCCATCCAATAATAAACCATCACAAATTAAGTTAGGAACTTTACTGATTGCTCCACCGAAGTCAATACATCCGATGAATCCAATAATGAATCCGTATAATGTTTTTTGAGATTGGTCTAATCCAGTTACGAAGTTATTCAATCCGTTAGTCATAGCAGTGATTGGTCCACCTAATACGAAGTACATTAATAATCCACCAATCATAGCTGTTAATGTTGGGATAATCATCATTGGCATTAAAGCTTCAGCCCATTTAGGAACTTTTACATATTTACGAATAGCTAATGCAATATAACCAGCAACGAAACCACCAATCATTCCTCCAAGGAATCCTGCTCCTAAGAATGATGCGATTTGACCCATTAAGAAACCTGGGGCAATACCTGGACGGTCAGCGATAGAATAAGAAATGTATCCACCAATGAATGATGGTAATAATCCCATACCTAGAACACCAAGTGAAGTGAATGCGCTAGGAACAGTCATCTTACTAAGATCTGTTACAACTTCTCCTCCCATTAAGTTACCAACAGCAATTAACAAACCAGATGCAACAACTAGTGGCAACATGTAAGAAATCGCTGTTAGCAAGTGCTTTTTAATTTCTCCTAATGCTTTTTTCATTTTTTACTCTCCTTTTTTATTATTAAGCTTATTTAGTTTTGTTTAATTCTGCTTCTACTTTTTCAAGTAATTGTTTAGGCGCTTTAGTTACTAAGCTAGTTCCAACTTTAACAACCTTTTTGTCTTTGAAACGTTCTGTACCAGTAATCTGAATATCAACTGCAAGAATAACAACATCCGCTTCTTGGATTTGTTCTGGAGTTAATTCATCTTCAGTTCCAATAGTACCTTGTGTTTCCACGTGGATCTCGTGTCCTAATGCTTCAGCGGCACGGATCAATTTTTCTTTAGCAATATAAGTGTGCGCAATACCTGATGTACAAGCAGCAACGGCAACAATTTTCATATTACTATCTCCTTTCTTTAGGACTTATGTCCTCTCTTTAACTGTCTAAATGATACAACGGAAAGCGCTTTCTTACACATTAATAGAGGGCATTTTATTGTGGTAATTTATTCCAGAAAATAAAACGGAAAGACTTTTTAATGTGGTACTTTTTCAAATGTCCGTATTAAATTTCCGGATTTAATTGTGGTAACTTTTATTTGTTAATCACAGAAAAAAAGCAGACCCACACGATCTGCTTCATCATATACCAATTAGTTAAATACTTCTTTTAGTTCTTCTACTGTTTTTGCGTTTAATAATTTTTCGATGTTTTCATCATTTCCTAATTTACCAGCAATTTGTGTTCTTTTCACTGCTTCATGGAATCCATGTGTTAAGATGATTCCATTACCGACTTCTGTAGATCCCATTGTCTCTCTTTTTAATACACTCTCTAAGAAATAAGGAGTAACAGCTCCACATAGTTGCAAGCGCTTTGTCATTTCCTGCAAAACTGTTAATCGATCTGTATAGCCATGTTCAATCATCACCGTTTGAAGTGAGAAGTTATTTTTATTAACTGTTGGGTTTCCATAAATGAAAGTCCTTATTCTTTGTATATCCGTCTCATTTAATAAAGGATTAATTTGTAAATAAGGTTTAGAAACGCTTAATTTTACAGTTGATAAAATGTAATTACAATTTTCAATTGCTTGCGAATCTTCTGACGAACAATGAATAAATGTTACATTTGGAAAATTCTCCTGTAATTTAACAGATAAGAATCTAGAAACTCCAACACCCATTGTACAAACTATCGCAACTTGTTGTTTTTCCATCGGTTGATTTACAGCCAAAGAAATATGTAAAGCAACATATGCTATTTCTTCTTCACTAACTGTCACATTTAAAAATTTTTCAAATGAAGAATTAATAATTTTAGCCAGCAAGAAAGATCCTGCATAATTTGTTTTTATTTCTCCTAATAATGGATTGTATAAATTAAATCCATATTTTAATCGGTACACTGTTGGCAACAAATGTAAAACTAATGATTGTTTGAACATTTTATTTTGTTTTAAATTTAAAGCAACTATTTTATCCAGATTACAAATAAAATCATCACTTATATTTTCCGCCAATGTTCTTAAATCACTTAAGAAATCATTTTTAATAAAAGCTGGTTCATTTAAGTACATTCCAAATAAATGCATTAACAAGTAGTTTGATTCAGCTTTTGGAATATCACAATGAATATACTCTGATAGTTCATAGATTAATTGTTCAAATTCTTTTTTATAAGAATGAGATTCTTCTTGCAATTCATCACAATCCAACATTTCTAATTCTTTGTTTTTAAGAATACGAATTACCATGATTGAAGCATGAAATGCCAAGTTATTTATGTTCATCTCATTTAAATTCATTCCATATTTTTCATTCCATTCAGATACAATATCTTCAATTTTTTTAAAATCTACATTTAAATATGTTTCCAAGAATGATTCAATAGATAAATTCCAAGTATTTAAATCATTAGCTAGACTTCCAACTGCATTTCGAATATTTTCTTCGCTACCTTTAACATACAATCCATTGTTTGCATTTTTAGATAATTCCAACTGATGCTTCTTTAACCATCGAGCAACTACAGATAAGTCTTTTTCGATAGTAGAACGACTTACATATAATTCATCTGCGAATTTATCAGGATAAATTTTGCTATTTCCAAGTAAAATTTGTACTAATATACAACCTATTCTATATTCTTTTGAATATGTATTTACTGTACTATTTTGTTGAGCCTCATTTAAAAATAATGCAACCTTATCCTCTTTTGCTCCTTGAATCCAAACACCTACATGAGGCTTCTTTTCAAGACACAAATGATGAACCAGTAATTCCGTTTCAATTTTTTCTAAATCAGACCGAATTGTTCGACTACTTACATCCAACATTTCAGCTAATTCCGTCGTAGTACGTGGCTTTTCTGATTTCAAAAGAATTCGTATTAATTCTTCTTGTCTATTCATAAACTATTCACCCGAGGGATAGTTACAATTAATGGATTTTTGAACGAGTACTGACTACCAGTATATTTCAATATATCTTTACGTTCTAAGCCATGTAGAATTTTAACCAAATCACCATAACGATATACATAATATGCTAAAGCTATAGCTAAGGTTCCTAAACAAATGGTTGCTAACCATACTACATTAAACAGACAAGCTACAATACCAACAAATCCAAAAGTATTTTTTAAATATGTCATTGTTGTATTCCATGTAACATGTATATCTTTTCCTTCTTTTTCAATCTTATAAAACCACATAGGCACTCCTTTACTTTGACTGAGCTTTGTGACCTCCTACTTCATCACGTAAAGAGGCAATCACTTTAGCCGAGAATGAATCATCTTGTTTTGAACGTAAACGCATCATTAATGATGTTGAGATTACTGGAATTGGCACACCTAATTCACAAGCGGATTCAATTGTCCAACCTGTTGTTTTACTTGCTCCAACAACACCTTTAATTTTTGATAAATCTGGATCTTTCTTGAATGCATCCGCAGCAAGTTCAAGTAACCATCCACGAATTACACTTGATTTGCTCAAAGAATCTGCGACATTTTGTAAATCGTAATCAAATTCACTCTTTTCCAACAATTCAAATCCTTCACCTAATGTTTGCATATATCCATATAGCATTGCATTGTGAATCATTTTCAAATAGTGACCGCTTCCAGTTTTTCCTGTGTACAAGCATCCGTTTGTAGTAGCAATACTTTCCAACATTTTTTGAAGCTCATTTTTAAATACATCTGGATCTCCTCCACACATAAAGCTTGCTCCATGTCTTGCTCCATAAACTCCACCGCTTGTTCCAATGTCAAAGAAGTAAATACCTTTCTCTTCCATCAAATGCGCTGTTTTCAAGCTATCTCTATGATCTGAGTTCCCTCCATCAATTACAATATCATTTGCTTTACACAACTCTACCAATTGAAGCAATACAGAATTTGTAATTTTTCCAGCAGGTAACATTACCCAAATCACATTTTTTTCATCTTTAGAAGCAACATCCTCCAAAGATGCGTACGTCTTAATGTTTTCTGATTCAGCCTTTTTACGAGCTTCTTCATTAACATCAAATCCTTCAACATCTACACCGTGTTCTTTCATATTCAATGCAAGATTTAAGCCCATTTTACCAAGACCTACCATTTTTAATTTCATGACGTACCCTCCTTTCTTTTGATCCCTATGTCTTTTGACAGGTACATCATAATAAAAAATGTAAGCGCTGTATACAAATCGAGCTTTTATTCATCCGATTCGTGTTTCCACATTTATTTTTCCACATTCATGATGATTTCCACAAAGTAATTTCCACATTAAGCCAAAATCAATCATATATAGTATGATATACTATATAAAAATTAGCAAATAATATGGCTTGCTAATGTAACCGGTTTTATATTGCTATTTATATTACATGAAAAGAGGAATTTTATGCAGATTATACAATCGTCAGTTATAGACAATATAAAAGTAAACTTAGAATCCTTATTCCCAGCTGAAAAAAAAGTAGCTCAATATATTCTTGAACATCTAAATGAGGTAATTTTTTTAAATATCTCAGAATTGGCTACTAATTCAAATTCAAGTGAATCTTCCGTTGTAAGAATGGCTAAACATTTAGGATACAATGGATACTTTCAAATGAGATTACTTCTTTCAAATGACATTAGCAAAAAAGATAAAGATATTTTGAGTAATCAGCCTTTATTAACGAGTGAAAAAATATTTAGTTCCTGTGCAAATCGTATTCAATCTTTATCAAATATGATAAGTACAGAACAATTAGTCAAAGCTGCAAAATTGATTCAAAATGCTCGCATTTGCCATATCACTAGTATTGGAAACACCATTCCAGTTGCAATTGATCTAGGATTTCGTTTAGAAAGAAATGGACAAGCTTGTACATATTCAAATCAGCCAGAACAATACTATAATCACATTGCATTAGGCCATAAAGATGATTTACTGATTGCTATTACTCGTTCCGGTGCATCTAAACAAGTTTTAAAATCGATATCTTTAGCCGAAAAAAAAGGTATGAGGATTCTAATCATTACATCTTCTTTGAATAAAGAGTTTTCAAATAAAGCAGACTGTATTCTTCAAATTAACGATACAAATGAGGTAATAAATCAAAAAGTTCGTGCTGATTCTCACCTGTTAGAAATTGCTTTAAATGATGCTCTAATTTATGTCGTTAAGAATTATCTTCTTTTTGACAAAAACTATGAACAATCCCAAAATCTAAATGAAGTCGAGCTTTTATTAAGTGAAACAAAGCTATAAAGAGATGAAATATTATTTCTTTCATTTCTTTTTTTATTGACATATGTGGAATTTATTTTTATACTGAGAATGGAATTAGCTAATCCATAAAAATTTATTTCATAAGGAGATTGAATAATATGCTTGTAACAATGAAAGCAATTTTACTCCATGCCAAAGAGAACAATTATGGAGTTACTGCACCAAATATTCAAAATGAAGATATGGCTAGAGCTGTCGTTCGCGTTGCAGAAAAATGCAATGCCCCTATGATTATAGACATTAATTCATGGGTACATCCAGACATTCCATGGCTAGTAAACTTTTGTAGAGATTTAGCTATTCGCTCAACTGTACCAATCGCCATTAATTTAGATCATGGGAAAAACTATCATGATATGATTTTAGGAATTCGCTCAGGATTTACATCTATCATGGTTGATCGTTCAAGTTTACCTTACGAAGAAAACGTAGCCCAAACTAAAGAAGTGGTAAAAATGTGTCATGAATTAAATATCAGTGTTGAAGCTGAATTAGGACATGTTGGTCAAGGCGAACAATATGACACAGATGGAATTTCTAATCTTACTGTACCTGAAGAAGCCTCACAATTTATTAAAGAAACAGGAGTAGACTGTTTAGCTGTTGCAATTGGAACTGCTCATGGTCGATATAGTGGTGTTCCACATATTGACTTTGATCGTTTAGCAAAGATTGTGGAGCTTTGCCCAGACACTCCATTAGTATTGCATGGAGGATCAGGTACGGGCGATGCCAATTTAAAAAAAGCTGTTCATAGTGGTATCCAAAAAGTGAATTTAGCAACTGAACTTGTTGTTGCCGGAAGAGATACACTTGCAGAATTCATTCAAAATCCTAAATTTGATAAATGGGAATTAATGCCTTCATTTATTAAAGGATATTCAGATAAGTTAGAACATTATGTACGTTTATTTGATCAAGCAGATAAAGCTTGGTAAGGAGGAATTAAATATGATACGTTTTAAAGAAGCTTGTGGAAATGCAGGAAAAGTAGTTGCTGCTAGATTATTGCCTGATACTGATTTAATTGAAGGAATCGAAGAAATTTGCAAAAGCAATCAAATAAAATATGCTTATGTTTCTTGTTTTGGTAGTTTTAAAAAATGTGGATATATGTATTTAGTTCCTAAAACAACAGCTAAAGTAAAAGCAGGATATGGAGAAATTATTACTAAAGAAGGTCCTATTGAATTTCTAAATGGTACGGGCGTTGTTTGTCAAAATAATAATAAATACGACACTCACTTTCATGCAACTATGTGCGATCAAAATGGAACAGTATTGGGTGGCCATATTGTCAAGGGATATACACCCACATTAACTACTGTTGATTTAATGATTATGGAAATCAATGATATAGAAATGCTACGAGTATATGATGAAGAAACAGATTTAACGCAGTTTCTTCCAGAAAAATGAAGTTAGCTGTTATAGCGGATGATTTCACCGGTGGAGCTGATGCGGCTAGTTTTTTAAAAAGGCAAAACGCAAAAGTTGTTCTAGTCACAAAAATACCACATGAGCAAGTAGAATGTGATTGTTTAGTATTTGCATTAAAAATACGCAGTATTCCTAAAAATAAAGCAATAGAATCCGTAAAGCAGGTTTGCGAATATTTAAAATCACATCCTGTTAAACACTTATACTATAAATATTGTTCCACATTTGATTCTACTCCTAAAGGAAATATAGGACCTATATTAGATTTTCTACTTGAGTACTACCATTTAAATAGATGTATTATTTGTCCCTCATTGCCAGAAAATGGAAGAACAGTTGAAAATGGTATTCTGTATGTAAATGGCACAAAGTTAGCAGAAACCCCATTAAAAAATCATCCCCTAAACCCTATGTGGGATTCATACATTCCAAATTTAATGAAAGAACAAAGTAAATACCCTTGCCTGATTCTTAATAGAAAATCATTTGATTCTTATTATGATAATTATTCAGATAGAAATAAACATTATATTATTCCTGATTATGTAAATATCGATGATGCGCAACATATTGTTAAGTTGTTCCATAGCGATTATCTTTTTAGCGGTGGAAGTGGTTTACTCGAACACTTATTCCAATTTCACAATAATGAACATGTTTTTTCTGCAAAAATTGCTACAAAAACAATTGTATTATGTGGAAGTTGTTCTAAAGCTACAAAATCACAAATTGAAACATGGATAAATAAAGGCAAAACTTCCTACGCTATCAACCCAAATTCTAATATTGAAGAGCTTTATTCTTACATTCAAGAATCGGAAAGTGAAATTCTATTTTATAGTGATGCTGTCTTTAGAGATTTAACCAACACAAGCAGAGACTCTATATTCTATTCTAACGCAAAAAAAATAGAATCTCTTCTCTCAAAATTAGGTGCTTTTGCTTATAAAAACGCCTATAATCGACTAATTGTTGCGGGAGGAGAGACATCCGGAGCTATTACATCTGCGTTAAATTTCACTTCATTTTACATTGGAAAAGAAATTGCACCTGGCGTTCCTACATTAATTCCAACACATCAACCGAATTTTCATTTAATTTTGAAATCAGGAAATTTTGGAAATAAAGAATTCTTTTTAGAGGCCTTGGAGGAATAAAATATGGACGATGTATTAAAATCAAAATATGAAGAAGCTATTTGGATTGCAAAAGCATTATTTCAGCATAGAATCATTACAGGTACTACAGGTAATATTAGCTTTCTTCATAACAAAAAAATGTATATCACAAAAAGTGGAAGTTGTCTTGGAAAATTAGATATGGATAGTTTTGCCATAACTGATTTAAATGGAAATATATTATTTAATAAACCTAGCAAAGAATATATTATGCATTTAGCTTTATATAACTCAAATGAAACATATAAAGCAATTATTCATACACATAGTTTTTATACTACTTTATTAAGTTATAATAATCATTCACATATTGATACACCTTATATGAAGCTCAAGAATGAAAAATTAAAATATATAGATTATTTTCCACCTGGATCAAAAGAATTATTCTCAGCAGTTGAAAACTCCCTAGAAGAAAACAACGATACATATATTTTAGAAAAACATGGAATAATTTGTGCTAAAGATACTTTATTATCCGCCTTTGGAACCATCGAAGAAATAGAATATGGTGCTAAGCTTTCCTTTTTGTTAACTGAAAAAAAACAAAACAGGTCCCCTTACATAGGTTAGACCTGTTTTTACTTTATCTAGATAAGTTTATGCTCTTAGAATTCATGATTTTAAATACATCTTCTTGTGTTACTACATTAAAATCATGTTGAATCATAAGTTGAAGTAGATTCCTAAACAATTGCCTCCACGAAGCATATATTCTGTATTCACACCATAATGGCGACTTCACTTAATCCAAACATTCCCACTGGATTATTTGGTACTTTAGATTCAAAATAACATTTATCTCTCCTACACTCACATATATTGGCATGTATGTGAGTTTTTTCTTTTAAATTATGTGGAATTATGGAACATGTAGCACTCTGCTTGCGAAAGTGCTAATAAGGTGTATAATGTAATCAATTTCATAAGGAGGAACACTCATGAATAAACAAAAGAAGCCTTTATACAGATATTACACAATTATATTGATTGTCATTATGGCTTTAAACTTTATCGTATTCCCTATGTTTCAACAATCTAAACTTGAAACAACCAATTACTCAGATTTCTTAAATAAAATTGAAGAAAAGAAGATTGATACCGTTCAAATTGAAGATCACAATATTTATTACACTTTAAAGAAAGACTCAACAGACAAGACTTATAAAACAGGTGTTATGAATGATTCAGATTTAGTCAATCGTTTGGATAAATCCGGAGCTAAATTTGGACAAGTCTATCAAGAACAAATGAATCCAATTCTATCGAGTCTAATTTCCTTTTTCTTACCATTAATCATTTTCTGGGCATTTGGATCATGGATGTTTAAGCGTATGCAAAAGAAAATGGGTGGAGATGATCAAATGTCATTTTCACAAGGCTCTGGTTTTGGTCTAGGCAATCTAGGAAAGAGCAATGCCAAGGTTTATGTTGGTGAACAAACTGGAAAAACATTCAATGATGTTGCTGGACAAGAAGAAGCGAAGGAAAATCTACAAGAAATTGTAGACTTCTTAAACAATCCAGCTAAATATAAAGAGATTGGTGCCAAAATGCCAAAAGGAGCCTTATTAGTAGGTCCTCCTGGAACTGGTAAAACACTACTTGCCAAAGCTGTAGCTGGTGAGGCTGGCGTTCCATTCTTCTCGATTTCAGGTAGTGAATTTGTTGAAATGTTTGTCGGTAGAGGAGCTGCCAAAGTACGTGACCTATTCAAACAAGCTCGTGAAAAAGCTCCATGTATTGTATTTATTGATGAAATTGATACCATTGGTAAAAAACGTGATGGTGCAGGCATGAATGGTAATGATGAGCGTGAACAAACATTAAACCAATTGCTTGCTGAAATGGATGGATTTGATGGTTCCAAAGGTGTTGTATTGCTTGCTGCCACAAACCGTCCCGACTCATTAGATCCTGCCCTAACTCGTCCTGGTCGATTTGACAGAAGAATTCCGGTTGAACTTCCTGATCTTGCCGGTCGTGAAGCCATTCTTAAATTACATGCCAAAGACATCAAATGCTCAAACAACATTGACTTTAACGTAATCGCAAGAGCCAGTGCAGGAGCTAGTGGTGCCGAACTTGCAAACATCATTAATGAAGGGGCTTTATTAGCGGTTCGTGACCATCGTAAAACCGTGGTTCAAAAAGACTTAGAAGAAGCCATTGAAATCGTTATTGCCGGTGAACAAAAGAAGGGTGCAGTGATTTCAAATCGAGAACGAATGATTGTTTCTTATCATGAAATAGGACATGCACTAGTGGCTGCTAAATGTAAAAATACGGCTCCCGTTCATAAAATCACAATTATCCCTCGTACAAAAGGGGCTTTGGGATATACTATGCAAGTAGAAGAAAACGAACAAAACTTATTATCAAAAGAAGAAGCTTTCCAAAAAATCATGGTGTATACAGGTGGTCGTTGTGCTGAAGAGTTGATTTTTAATTCCATCACAAGTGGTGCGAGCAACGATATTGAACAAGCCACGAAACTAGCCAGAGCCATGATCACACGACTCGGAATGTCGGATGAATTTGGTATGACAGCTTTAGAAACTGTAAATAATCAATATTTGGGTGGCGATACATCTTTAGCTTGTTCAAATGAAACAGCGACTAAGATTGATGAGGCAACCATCGCATTAATTAAAAAAGCACATGATGAGGCTTATCAAATTCTAGAAGACAACAAGATGAAGTTACATGAACTTGCCAAATTCTTATATGAAAGAGAAACTATTACGGGTGAAGAATTTATGTATATCTTAAATAAGCCGGCTGAAATCCCAGCACAAACAAATAAAGATTAAGATGTGTGTAATGCACATCTTTTTTAAATATAATGTATTGCGAGTTTTTGCATTACATTATATTTCGTTTGATAAAAGTTTTATCAAATTGTATAATTTTAATATAATGTATTGCAAGTTTTGATATTATGTTACAGCAAATGCAGGGCTTTCAACCCTGCATTTTTAATTCTTCTTTTAAAAGAAAATCAGCCAAGTACATTATTTTTACACCTTCTATATTGCCTGTTGATAATTCATCTAAAGTAACCACATATTTTTAATAAGTATCTCTTATTTCTTCATCACAAACATCTAATCTTATGCGTAATTCATAAAATAGAAGGATATCATTTACTCTTCATCCTCTTTGCATTGTTTTAAAGTATTGATTAACTTTGTTTCATCCAAAGGCTTAGCCAAATGCATATTCATACCTGCTATCTTGCTATTCATTATGTCTTCTACAAACGCATTCGCACTCATCGCAATGATTGGAATTGTCTTTGCATCCAATCGTTTTAATGCACGAATCTTTCTTGTCGCATCTAAACCATTTATTTTTGGCATCATGATATCCATAAGAATAAAATCAAATTTATTTTCTTCACTCTTTTCAAATAAGTCGATTACTTCTTGACCATCTTTTGCACATACAACCCGAATACCATTACGTTCTAACATATATTCAACGATTTCCATATTCAAATCGTTATCTTCTGCCACAAGCACACATAAACCTTCTAATGAAATTTGTTGATGCCTATTATTTTTGTTTTCAATTGATTTTCCTAACTTAAAAGGAATCTGAATTGAAACCAAAGTTCCAACACCCTTTTCACTTTCCAATTGAATATTTCCATGCATATACTCCACAAGCTTTTTGGCAATAGGCAAACCAAGACCTGTACCTTGATATGTGGATCTACTAGAACTATCTTCTTGCGCAAATAAATCAAAGGCATGTTTAATAAAATCTTGACTCATTCCGATACCAGTATCTTTACATCTAAATTCTAAAAGCGATGTCGACTCATCTAAACATTTCTCGTTCATCCATACATGGATTTCTCCATTTTCTGGTGTAAACTTAACGGCATTTTGTACAACTATCGATAGTATTCGTGAAAGATATATTGGATACCCTCTAAACCTTGAATGACTCAATTGACCTTCATACCAATCCAAAATATATTGAATATTCTTTTCTTGTGCCAATTGTTGTCCATCAAAATTAATGCTTTCCAATAATTTAGTAACATCAAAATCAACTTCTTCCTCTGTAAAATGATCACTTTCTAAATCATTCATATCCAAAACATCATTGACTAAAGAAATCAAATAATTTAACGACCGATGAATCTTATTTCTTGTGATTTTCTGCAGTTCTAAATCCTTTGGATTTTGATCTGCAATATGAAGCATGCCAGAAATGCCATTTAATGGCGTACGCATATCATGAGACATACTCTGTAAGAATCGCGTTTTTATTTTTGCCTCACGCTTCGCCTGTTCTGCTTCAAAGAATAAATTTAATTCTTTACGCTTTGTCTCACTAATTGTACGAATTGTCGCAATGGCTTGAATCGCTTTTCCATTCGCATTTCTTTTGGAAACAATAATACGCAATTTATGCCAGTTGCCATCCACCATTCGATATTCAGCCAAAACATCTTCTTCTTTTTCAAATCGTGAAGTTAATGTTTCTATATTCGCAAATTGATGGATAATATTTCGATATTCCGGTGCAACATCCTGTTCACATACTTCATACATCGCTTTCGTAGCACAACCTGCCTTAGGAATGATATCCTTTCCTGAAATTCTTTCATATGTATCTGTTTCAAAATCAACTTTATAAATTGAACTATAACTTTTCGCAATTGTAGAAATCGTTTCATTACTCCTCTTTATTTCCTCTAAAGCATTCTGCAACCTTTTCTGTATTGCTTTTTCTTTTTCGATAATATCATCAATATAACGAAAACCTAATAATACGTGACACGACTCTTCATCTTCACTTACCTTAACAACTTTCGTTTCAAAATATTGTTGATTCTGCACATTTGGATAAGTACGATAATTCTGCGTAAGACTCACTTGTGTTTTCAACAAAGATTTTAAATTATCACGAGAAAACCACCATAAAAACTCAGGCTGCTCCTCCTTAGGAATATAACGCATCGCATATTGATAAGCATATTCATAAAAATCTTTATACCCTGAATAACTTCTTATTAATTCACTCGCATTGGTTTCATCCTGAATATGAACAGGTTCAAATTTACCACTGTTAACTTCCAAATAATAAATAGCCGTAAAGTCAGAGCTTAGACTTTCTAGAATTTGTTTTTCTTCTTCTAACCGGTCATTTCTTTCTTTTTCATGTTCAACAATGTCATTCACCAATTTAAAGCCCAACACAAAATCATCTGTCTCATTTGAAATCTGCGCAAAACAAGCCTGGAAATAATCTATTTTTCCATTAAATTTTCTTTGAAAAACAACCGGATATACTTTTTCTGTCTTGATTCGTTCACGAACGACACGATAATTCACATTTCTTAAAAAATCTTCTCGATCTTCTTCACAAACATATTCTGAAGCATATTTCTCCATGCTCTTTTGATAATTATTTGTTTTGGCAAACTTTTCAATTGCTTCTTGAGCAATATGATCCCCTTTTTTTGTTTGTTGATACAACTCAACCGTTAAATCATGATTGATCACCCATACCGTGACATATTCATGACTCAAACCAGAAATAAAACGCTGTTGAAGAAGGTTTTTTTCCTTATGCTTATGAATATCAATAAGAAATCCACAAACACTTACTATTTTTCCTTTTTCATTTAAAACAGGCTTTCCAATCGCACGATACCAACGATATTGTTTGTCTTTATTCTGAAGACGATACTCTACCTCATATGTTGCAGTTGAATCCCTCGTATCATGAATGTTTTTAAACTCTTCTTTAACAACATCAATATCTTGGGGATGCATATGATTCCAAAGCATAGAACACGAAATATGCGTCTCACCTTTAAATCCATAAAGCATCTCAGATAGACTCTCACTACCTATAAACTCTACTGGCCTTTCATTATCATCAAACCGAATGCGATAACGAGCCTCACCTAACTCACCGTATAGCGCATCTTCACTGTCTTCATTTGTATAAACCCATATAGAAGTATTCTCATCATTATCTGAATACCGATCAATTTTCAGACGAATCAAGGTACCATCCTTTTTACGATACGTAACATTCACTTGATTTCCAGAAGATAAAATATTATATACATAATCATAGTCCAAGACTCGATCAATCACTTCTTGATAATCACAAGCTACATAATGATCTCGATATAATTGCATCGCATCTGAATAGGAACCTTTTGTGTCTTTGGCAAAAGCACGAAATGCTTCTGGAGCTAAAATATCACGAAAAGTATCTGTACTTCGATCTAAAATATAAACCGCTGCATATTTAGGTGCTATTAATCGCAAAAAATTTTCGGCATCTCTTTTTTCTTGAAGAAGTTGATTCATAGTATGACCTCCTCACATTTATACTCTAATTATAAGTGACTATTTAATTTTTTCCTATTTTAAAATCAAAATCTAACAAAAAAAGGAAGTTTACAATAAACTGGTTCAAAAGTCAAGGACAAATATCTGACAGTTCTTGTTAAATGAGTG
>ERZ791881.917-NODE-917-length-22226-cov-3.435253_pt1 | contig 22226 bp, 12 predicted proteins | sample MGYA00510161_ERZ791881 | MGnify/ENA primary metagenome ERZ791881 (study PRJEB30046, sample SAMN00792073) | human gut metagenome | study: EMG produced TPA metagenomics assembly of the A metagenome-wide association study of gut microbiota in type 2...
CGCTCAGCACGCTCGGCACGCTGCGAGCCGCACTGTCGGACGGGAAATATCCTTCAAATATGGTGCGGTAGTAATATTCTTCCTTGTTCTGCGGCGGGTTGATGGGGAATCGTTCTGCCGCATGCGCCATCTGCTCGTCGGTGACGGCTGCTGCAGTCACTTCTTTGAGGGTGTCGATCCAGCTGTAGCCCACTCCGTCGGAAAATTGCTCTTTCTGTCGCCAAGCGACGCTCTCTGGGAGTATGTCGGCAAAGGCTTCGCGGACTATGCGCTTCTCGATGGTTTTGCCGGGACACATCTTGGATTCCGGATTGAGCCGCATCGCAACGTCAAGAAATTCTTTGTCGAGAAACGGCACGCGTCCTTCAACGCCCCATGCCGACAGCGACTTGTTGGCGCGCAGACAGTCGTAGAGGTGCAGCTTCGACAGCTTGCGCACGGTCTCTTCATGAAATGCGCGTGCGTCGGGTGCTTTGTGGAAGTAAAGGTAGCCTCCAAACACTTCGTCGGCGCCTTCGCCGCTGAGCACCATCTTTATGCCCATGCTCTTGATTACGCGGGCGAGCAGATACATCGGCGTGGAGGCGCGAACGGTGGTGACATCGTAGGTCTCGATGAAATATATCGCATCGCGCACGGCGTCGAGACCCTCCTGGATAGTGTAGTTGATTTCGTGGTGCACGGTGCCTATATAGTCTGCCACTTCACGGGCTTTTGCCAAATCGGGCGCACCTTTCAATCCTACGGCAAAAGAGTGGAGTTGAGGCCACCATGCCTCTTTCTTGTCGTCGGTCTCGATGCGGCGTGCGGCAAATTTTTTGGCAATGGCGGAAATTACCGAACTGTCGAGTCCTCCGGAAAGCAGCACACCGTAGGGCACGTCGCTCATCAGCTGACGTCTGACGGCGTCTTCAAGGGCGTCGTGCAGGGCTTTTACATCGGCGGTGTTGTCTTTGACGGCGTCGTAGCTCATCCAGTCGCGTTTGTACCAGCGGACCATCTTGCCTTCGCTGCCGCGGTAGTAATGTCCTGGCAAAAATGGCTCATACTCGTCGCAGAAGCCTTCAAGGGCTTTGAGCTCGCTGGCGCAGTACACGCGCCCTTCGTTGTCATGGCCTATGTAGAGCGGAATCACGCCTATGGGGTCGCGGGCAATGATGAAATCATCGGTTTCCTCATCATACAGTGCGAAGGCGAAGATGCCGTTGAGGTCTTCGAGAAAGTCGATGCCTTTGTCGCGGTAGAGCGCAAGGATCACCTCGCAGTCAGACCCTGTGGCAAAGTCGTATTTGCCTTCGTAGCGCTGGCGGATGTCGCGGTGGTTGTAAATCTCGCCGTTGACTGCAAGAATCTGCTTGCGGTCGGGGGAGAACAATGGTTGGCCGCCGCTTTCGGGGTCGACGATTGAAAGACGTTCGTGGGCGAGAATGGCAGACTTGCCGCAATAGATGCCGCTCCAGTCAGGACCGCGGTGGCGTATTTTTTTTGACATTGCCAATGCCTTGGGACGCAATGCCGAAACGTCGCTCTTGATGTTGAAGATTGCTGCTATACCACACATGATAGTATCGTTTTTTTTAGACTTGTTTGGTTTTAAGATATTTGTCGATGTCGGCTGCCGCTTGGCGTCCGGCGGCAATGCACCGCACCACAAGACTTGCCCCTGTGGCTGCGTCGCCTGCCACAAACACGTTGTCGGGCAATTCGGGTTGCTGGGGCTTAAGAAATCCCATGGCGAGCAACACAAGGTCAGCGTCGATGACTTCCTTTTTGCCGGTGGGTTTCATCAGCGGGCGTCCGCCTTCGGGGTTTGGCGTCCATTCCACTTCCTCCAACTCCGATGACATTGTTGTCCTTGCCGATGAATCTGGTCGACGACAGACACCACTTTCGCTCGCAGCCTTCCTCATGGCTTGAACTTGTGCGCAGCACTTGCGGCCACTGTGGCCATGGGGTGGCTGGGTTGTTGCCTACCGGAGGCTTCGGCATGATTTCAATCTGCGTCACAGCCACGGCGCCTTGACGGATGCTCGTGCCTATGCAGTCGCTGCCGGTGTCGCCTCCGCCGATTACCAGCACTCGCTTGCCTTTTGCCGTCACCCGCTCGTCGGCTGAGAATGTCTGTCCGGCAAGCACCCGGTTTTGTTGGCTCAGCAGGTCGAGCGCGAAATGCACACCGTTGAGGTCGCGTCCGGGAATGTTGAGGTCGCGCGCCTGGGGGGTGCCTGTGCAGACGGCATAGGCATCGAATCCCTTGGGAAGATTGAGGATGTCGATGTCGGCATTCACCTCAAAAGTTATGCCTTCTGCCTTCATCACATCGACGCGGCGGTCTATGATGGCTTTGTTGAGCTTGAAATTGGGAATGCCGAAGCGGAGCAGCCCTCCAACAGCCTCGCGGCGTTCGAACACGGTGACGTAGTAGCCGCGGTGGTTCAATTGGTTGGCTGTTGCCAGTCCGGCGGGACCGCTGCCCACTACCGCCACTTTTTTGCCGTTGCGTTGATACTGCCGCGGCACCACATATCCTTCGCGAAATGCTGTCTCGGCAATTGCGCCCTCGTCTTCGCGGATGGTGACAGGAGCGTCGACGGCAAGTTTAAGCACACAGCTCTTCTCGCACAGGGCTGGGCATATGCGTCCGGTGAATTCCGGAAAATCGTTGGTCAGCGACAGTATTTCATAAGCCTCGTGCCAGTTGCCTCTGTAGATGGCGTCTTGAAATTCCGGAGGGCGGTTGCCAAGCGGACATGCCCAGTGGCAGAACGGCACGCCGCAGTCCATGCAGCGGGATGCCTGCAGGCGGCGTTCGGATGTGTTGAGGGTTTGTTCCACTTCTCCGAAGTCACGGATACGGTCGTGGATGGGGCGATAGCCCGCCTCCTGGCGTGGTACGGTAAGAAAAGCCTTAGGATTACCCATATATGTTGTTTCGTTTTATCGGTTGGGGAAATATGTTAATAGTCACGCTGCACCTCGGCGATTTTCTGTTGTAGTTTGAGCATCTGTTCCTCGGCAAGCACCCGCTTGTATTCGATAGGTGTCACCTGTATGAAGTCGTCGACATACCGGTTCCATTCATCAAGCATCTGGCGTGCCAGCGCCGAGCCGGTGTAGCGGTAGTGCTGACGAATGAGCTCGTGCAGCTCCTTGCGTGCCGAGGAGTCTTCGATGAGCGAGAGTTCAACCATCTCCATGTTGCAGAAGTAGTCAAACTTGCGGTCGGGATCCCAAACGTATGCCACGCCGCCGCTCATACCGGCTGCGAAATTGCGTCCGGTTGCTCCAAGCACCACAACGCGTCCGCCGGTCATATATTCGCAACAGTGGTCGCCGACACCTTCAACAACGGCAATGGCACCTGAATTGCGCACGGCAAAACGTTCGCCGACACGGCCGTTGATATAAACCTCGCCGCTTGTGGCTCCATAAAGGAGCGTGTTGCCGGCAATGGTGTTTTTCTCTGCCGCGAAATGGCTTCTGACTGGGGGTGCCACGGCGATGCGTCCGCCGCTGAGTCCTTTGCCGAGATAGTCGTTGGCCTCGCCCTCAAGCTTGAAACTTATGCCATGGGCAAGAAACGCTCCGAAGCTTTGTCCGGCAGAGCCTTTGAATCTGACGGAAATGCTCTCGTCGGGCAGACCCTCGTTGCCGAATTTGTCGGCAATCAATCCCGACAGCATCGCGCCTACAGCGCGGTCGGTGTTGGCGATTGCATATTCGAGCGACACTTCTTTGCCGTTGCTGATAGCCGGGGCGGAGGCTGTTATGATTGTGCGGTCGAGCACGCTGTCGATGTCGTGCATCTGCGCTTCTGTGTGGCGTATGCTTGCGTCTCCGCTTTCTTTATGCAGCAGGCGGGAGAAGTCGAGCAGTTCTGACTTCTGGCTGACTGCTTTGTCTATCTCAATCAAATCGGTGCGGCCTATGATGTCATTGAATTTCCGGAATCCCATCTCTGCAAGATATTCACGCACCTCTTCGGCGAGAAAACGGAAATAGTTGACCACGTGGTCGGCATGTCCGCGGAAGTGTGCCCTCAGTTCAGGATTCTGTGTGGCAACGCCCATAGGACAGGTGTTTGAGTGGCATTTGCGCATCATCACGCATCCCAATACGATAAGCACTGTCGTGCCGAATCCAAATTCCTCGGCGCCGAGCAACGCCATGCTCACGATGTTGTGTCCGGTTTTCATTTGACCGTCGGTCTGAAGGCGCACTTTGCCGCGCAGCCCGTTGCGCACGAGCGTCTGTTGCGTCTCGCTCAGACCAATCTCAGGCGAGATTCCGGCATACCGCATCGATGAAGCCGGCGACGCTCCTGTGCCTCCCTCGGCTCCTGAGATTACAATCAGGTCGGCCTTTGCCTTTGCCACCCCCGCCGCGATGGTGCCGACACCGCTTTCCGACACGAGTTTCACGCTGATGGCTGCGCGCGGATTGACATTCTTAAGGTCGAAAATCAGTTGCGCGAGGTCTTCGATTGAGTAAATGTCGTGGTGCGGTGGCGGAGAGATGAGTGAGATGCCTGGAATGGAGTGGCGTGTGCGGGCAATCACCTCATTGACTTTGAATCCGGGCAATTGTCCTCCCTCGCCGGGTTTCGCTCCCTGTGCCACCTTTATTTGAATCTCCTCGGCGTTGACCAGATATTCCGTTGTGACGCCGAAGCGGCCGGAGGCAATCTGCTTTGTCTTGCTCGACAGCGACACTCCGTCGACCGCCTCGTGGAAGCGGCTGCTGTCCTCGCCGCCTTCGCCCGTATTGCTGCGTGCGCCGAGTCGGTTCATTGCCAGGGCAAGCGCCTCGTGGGCTTCCTTGCTGATGGCTCCAAACGACATTGCTCCAGTTACGAAATGCTTTACAATTTCTTCTACCGGCTCCACTTCGTCAATCGGAATCGGATTTTTCTTGAACGTGAAGAAGTCGCGCAGAAATATCGGTTCTGCTTTGTGGTCGGCGGCGGCTGTGAATTCTTTGAATTTATTGTAGTTGCCTTGACGGGTGGCAAGCTGCAGCAGTGCAATCGTTTCAGGATTCCAGGCGTGGCGCTCGCCGTCTTTGCGATATGAGAACTGCCCGATGTTTGGCAGAATCTCGTCTTCGTCTTTAATGGAGAAGCCATCATCGTGGAAATGCGTGTAGCTGTCGGCGATTTCCTTCAGGCGGATACCTCCGATGGACGATGTCTGTGTCCCGAAATAGTTGCGCAGCAGCTCCTCGCTGACTCCTACAGCCTCGAAAATCTTTGCTCCGCGGTAGGAACGGATGGTGCTGATGCCCATCTTGCTCATTATTTTGTAGAGACCCTTGCAAAGAGCCTTGATGTAGTTGCTTTCAGCCGTTTCGTAGTTCATCTGCACATCGCCGCGCTTCACCAGGTCGTCGAGCACGGCGAATGCCATATAAGGGTTGATGGCGCTTGCTCCATAGCCAAGCAGCAGTGCGGCATGCATCACCTCCCTGATCTCTCCGCTCTTGACGATAAGAGCGGTCTGCACACGTTTCTGCACCGAAATCAGATGATGGTGCACAGCACTCACCGCCAGCAACGACGGAATTGCCACATGGTCGCGGTCGACGCCCTCGTCGGTCAGTATTATGTAGTTCACACCGTCGTCGACCGATGCCTCGGCGCGGCGGCACAGCTCATAGATGGCTTCCTGCAGCCCGGCGGTGCCTTTTGCCGCATCAAACAGCATTGGCAGCTTCACGGTGTTGAATCCCTTGTATCGGATATTGCAGAGAATGTCGAGCTGGGTGTTGGTCAGCACGGGGTGGGGCAGACGCACCATCTTGCAGTGCGACTCGCTTGGCAAAAGGATGTTCATGCCCACAGCGCCGATATATTCTGTCAGCGACATCACCAGCTGTTCGCGGATTGGGTCTATGGCGGGGTTGGTCACCTGTGCAAACTGCTGTCGGAAGTAGTTGAACAGCAGTTGCGGACGGCTGCTCAACACGGCAAGCGGCGTGTCGTTGCCCATAGAGGCAGTAGGCTCCGACCCGTTCACGCACATAGGCTTTATGGTGCGTTCCACGTCTTCGCGCGTGAATCCGAAAGCACGCAGCTTTCTGCCGAAGAGACTGACGGCATTGTCCACTTTGCGTCCGCTGCGTAGCGTGTGCAGCTCGATGCGGTTTGTCGACAGCCATTGTCGGTATGGGCGTGCGGCGGCAAGCTGCGCTTTCAGCTCGCCGTCATAGTATATCTTGCCTTCCTGTGTGTCGACAAGCAGAATTTTGCCAGGTTGCAGACGTCCTTTTTCTTCGATGTCGGCAGGTTCGATGTTGATTACTCCAGCCTCGCTCGCAACCACCATCATACCGCCTTTCGTAATCAGATAGCGCGCCGGACGCAGACCGTTGCGGTCGAGCATTCCGCCGGCATAACGCCCATCGCTGAAAAGAAGTGCCGCCGGTCCGTCCCACGGTTCCATCAGGATGGAGTGGTATTCATAAAACGCTTTCAAATCCTCGCTGATAGGATTCTTGTCGTTGAACGACTCCGGCACGAGCATTGCCATTGCGTGCGGCAGACTTAGTCCCGACATTACGAAGAATTCCAGCACATTGTCGAGCGAGGCGGAGTCGCTCATGCCCGGTTGGATGATTGGACGTATGTCCTTGACGTTGCCCAACGCCGGCGTCGACAGCACGCTTTCTCTTGCCTCCATCCAGGCGCGGTTGCCGCGGATGGTGTTGATCTCGCCGTTATGCGCCAGCAGACGGAACGGCTGTGCCAAACTCCAGGTTGGAAACGTGTTGGTGCTGAAGCGGGAGTGCACCAACGCCAGCCCGCTTGTGAAATATGGTTGTGTGAGGTCTTTGAAATACTCGCGCACCTGGGTTGACGAGAGCATACCCTTATAAATGATGTTCTTGCTTGACAGCGACACGATATAGAAGTCCTTGTCGTCGATGCGGCGCTCGATGCGTTTGCGCACAAGATATAACGTGCGCTCAAAAGTGTCGGTGTCGGTAACTCCGGTAATGAAAATCTGCTTTATGTCGGGTTCTGTGTCGCGGGCGTCTTTGCCGAGAATCTCTGAGCGTACAGGCACATTGCGCATGTGCATCAACTGCAGTCCCTCACGCTCCACTTCTTCAATCACGATTCCCATAATTGCGGCTTGGCGTTTCTCGTCTTTCGGCAGAAACACCAGTCCGGTGCCGTATTTGCCTTTCTCCGGCACTGGAATGCCTTGAAGAAGAATGAATTCGTGTGGAATCTGAATCATAATCCCGGCGCCGTCGCCTGTCTTGTTGTCGGCACCCTCTGCGCCGCGGTGCTTCATGTTTTCAAGCACTGTCAGGGCTGCATCGACCAGTTCGTGGGATTTGTCACCATTGATGTTGACGAGCATGCCCACACCGCATGCATCGTGTTCGTAGGAAGAGTCATACAGCCCCAAGGGCTGGTGACTTGGATAGTCTTTTTGATCTATCTTCTTGGAAAAAAGATTGTTTTTGTTCAAATTTTCTTTCATAATCCCGCTTTTTTCTCTTCTTTGCTTACATTTTGACTGCAAAGATATGGAAAAACATCAAATCTGCAAACCAAATGCGATAAAAATAGTCGTTGTTGTGGAAAAAAGTTTTGCAAATGCGTTGAAAATAGCAAAAAGAAAGCGAATATGACTAAAATGTGACATAACAGTCAGAGCTGCTGTGTGCGTATGATTGTTTTATTGAAAGATAGGCTGTGGTTTGGCAAAACATTTTCAAACAAGTTTGAATGTTTTTCACTCACCTTGCACTACTTTCAATAAGATAGGCAGCGGTTCGGAATCGCAAAATCAAATAAATTTGTTTTGCGCTTCACTCACCTTGCACTATCTTTGCAGTTGATAAAACAACAACCGGATGAAACCAAATTTTTTGAAGGGGCTTCTTAGGCGAGTGCTTGTGTTGCTCCGTTACATTTGGCGCGGCTGCGTCAAAATGTGGAATTGGTATCGGCGCACTTACAAGCAGGCGCGTTGGTATGGAAAAGTGGGTATTGTGTGTGCCACGGTGGTGGTGTCGTTTGTCCTTTATTTGATATTGGTCGACATCAATTTCTTGTGGCTTTTCGGAAAATCGCCGAGCTTATATGACATAGCCCATCCCAAACAAGATGAAGCGTCGATTGTCTACAGTGCCGACGGCAAGGTGCTCGGACGTTACTATCGCGAGAACCGTATTCCTGTTGAATATGACGAGATTTCGCCAATGCTCATCAACGCGTTGGTGTCGACGGAGGATGAGCGTTTCTATTCCCACCACGGCATAGATTTTCAGGGTGTGGCGGCTGCGATGAAGGATATGGCTGTGCACCACGAGGCGCGTGGAGCGAGCACGATTACTCAGCAGCTGGTCAAGAATATGTTCCGCACACGCACGGAGTATTCCACCGGACTCACTGGATTTATACCTGGCGTGCGTCTGTTGGTGATGAAGACGAAGGAATGGGTGACGGCTGTCAAACTGGAGATGTTCTATACAAAAAAGGAGATTCTGACGATGTATCTCAATACGGTGGATTTCGGCAGCAATGCTTTCGGCATCCGCACGGCGGCGAAGACTTATTTCAACACGACGCCGATGCAGCTGAAGACGGAGGAGTCGGCTGTGCTTGTCGGTATGCTGAAGGCCACTACGACCTACAATCCGCGTCTTAATCCGAAGAATTCAAAAAGCCGCCGCAATGTGGTGTTGAGCAACTTGTTGCGCAAGAAGTTTCTTACGCACGAGGAGTATGACTCGCTGAGCGAGCTGCCGATAGAACTGAAATATACGCCTGTGAAGCCGACCGACGGCAAGGCACCGTATTTCCGCGACGTGCTTGCCGAGGAGCTGCAGAATGGATGGTGCAAGGACAATGACAAGGATCTCTATGGCGACGGACTGCGCATCTACACGACCATCGACTCGCGTATGCAGAAGTATGCCGAGGAGGCTGTGATGAAGCACATGCAGCAGGTGCAGCGCAATTTCAAGTCCGACTGGGGCAATGAGAATCCGTGGCGCGACGAGAACCGCGAGGAGAAGAAGGGATTTATTGAGGACATCGCCAAAAGAACTGACTACTACAAGCAGTTGTCGGCACGTTATCCCGACGACCCTGATTCGGTGAATTATTATATGAATCTGCCTCACCGCGTGAAGTTGTTTGACTACAATGCTCCCGACCAGGTGCGCACGGAAATGATGAGTGCGATGGACTCCATCAGATATATGGTGAAGTTCCTGCATTGCGCATTTGTGGCGATGGAGCCTGAAACGGGCGCTGTCAAGGCCTGGGTCGGCGATATTGACTATAATCATTGGCAATATGACAAGGTGACCGCTGAGCGTCAGCCGGGATCCACATTCAAACTGTGTGTCTACACAGCCGCGATGGAGGCTGGACTCGGCCCGTGCGACGACCGTGTGGACGAGTGGAAGCAGTATGACGCTTTCGACAAAGACGGCAAGCCGACGAAGTGGACTCCGCGCAATGCCAACGGATACTATACCGGCGGAGCGATGTCGCTGAAGCACGCGTTCTCAAATTCGATCAACTCGGTGGCTGTCTCGGTGGCGCATGAGGTGGGCTTGAACCGCGTTTCCGACGTGGCTCATAAACTGGGCATCACGTCTCCGATAAAAGAAACTCCGGCAATGCCGCTCGGCACGGAGGATGTCACTCTGCTCGAACTGGTCGACGCCTACTGCACGGTGATGAACAAGGGCAGGCACAACGTGCCGGAATTTGTCACCCGCATCGAGGACAAAGACGGCAAGGTGCTTTATGTGGCTGAACCGAAAAACGAGCAGGCAATCAGCGAGGAGTCGGCTTTCTTGATGCAGCAGATGCTGCTGGCTGGTATGACGGAGCCGGGAGGCACGTCGCAAGCCTTGTGGAGCTACGACATCCATCATTTCGACACCAATTTCGGAGGCAAGACAGGCACTACGTCAAACAACAGTGACGGCTGGTATGTGGGCGTGACGAAAAACCTTGTTGCCGGATGCTGGTGTGGAGGAGAATACCGCAGCGTGCATTTCCGCAGCGGACGGATGGGGCAGGGTAGCCACACGGCGCTGCCTGCGTTTGGCTATTTTATGGAGAAAGTGTTGCGCGACCCGCAATTGGCTGCGAAATATCGGGGAAAGATTTCCGACAAGCCGTGGCCCGGTCTGAGGGTCGACGACCGCCCGTACAACTGTCAGGGCTATGTGGCGCCTTCCGACACTACAGATGTTGACAGCACCGATGTTGAAGACATTGATATGCCCGAGGAAGAAATCGAGCTTGACAACAACGGCAATGAAATTCCGTCGGAACCGGCACAGGGCAATATTTGACGGAACAGAATAAAAACAATAACCGCGGAGGGCATAGGCTTTCCGCGGTTGTTGTTTGTGAGTGTTGCTGATTAGTATTGTTCCTTCTCGTTGGGGAAATCAGAGGTCTTCACGTCCTCGATGTATTTTGCCACAGCGTCGGTGATGATTGTGCCCACATCAGCGTAGCGGCGCAGGAAGCGAGGCGAGAATCCCTTGTTGATGCCGAGCATGTCGTGCATCACGAGCACCTGTCCGTCGACACCGCCTCCGGCACCGATGCCGATGATAGGAATTTCAAGCATTTCTGCCACTTTTTTTGCCAATGTGGCGGGGATTTTCTCAAGCACGATTGCAAAGCATCCAATCTCCTGTAGCAGTTTGGCGTCTTCGATAAGTTTGTTTGCCTCAGCCTCTTCGCGGGCACGCACGGTGTATGACCCGAATTTGTTGATTGACTGTGGTGTCAGTCCGAGGTGACCCATCACGGGAATGCCGGCGCACAGGATGCGCTCAATCGACTCGCGCACTTCGGCGCCGCCCTCGAGCTTCACGCAGTCGGCATGTGTTTCCTTCATGATGCGGATGGCCGAAGCCAAAGCCTCTTTAGAGTTGCCCTGGTATGTTCCGAAAGGCATGTCTACAACCACGAGCGCGCGGTTCACGCCACGCATCACCGACTTGCCGTGATAAATCATCTGGTCGAGCGTCATCGGCAGAGTGGTCACGTTTCCAGCCATCACGTTGCTGGCGGAGTCGCCCACGAGAATCACGTCCATTCCAGCCTCGTCGATGAGTTTCGCCATTGAGAAATCGTAGGCAGTAAGCATAGATATTTTTTCTCCGCGCTGCTTCATCTCGAGCAGGCGGCGAGTAGTCACTTTTCGTTTGTCTTCTGTGTAAGTTGACATAATCAATTAGTTTTAAAATTTAATTCGGCTGCAAAGTTACGTCTTTTAAACGACAAAAGGAAAAAAAGGTGCTGCCCACATCTGAAAATCGCTGAAATGTGCTAAATTTGCAAATAAAACATAAAAATCTGTGATATTATGATTGTACACGAACAGCTTTCTTTTCAGGATGCATTGTCGCTTGCCACAAAGCGAATTTTTGAAACAAAGGGACGCTCCCGCCGGTCTGAGTTTTGGTGGGCTATGCTGGTTGCCTATTTCATATCAAATTTCCTTCCTCCGTTTTGGCTTGTGACCATACCTATATCAATCAGACGGTTGCACGATACGGGACGCAGCGGATGGTGGATGTTTTTCCCAGTAGTGGCCACAATCATTATTGTCTCAATGTGTGTCTCGGATGTTCTTAGCTTTATGACGATGGATGATTTTGAGGACACCATTACTCCGTTTGTGGTATTTGGCAAGTATATATTTTTCTGTGGCATAGTTTCTGTATATCAGATTGTGATGATAATATTCTTTTGCCAGGACAGTGCGGAGGGCGAAAATCGCTATGGAGCGTCGCCGAAATATGAGGAAGAGCCTCCATGTGTCCCTCCGGAAGAAAGAAAAGAATAATGCTTTATGGACATTGAGCAAGTCAGGGAATACGCTTTGTCTTTGTTTGGTGTGACTGAGAATCAGCCGTTTGGCGAAGACGTTGTCACCTTTCGTGTTGAGGGCAAGATTTTTCTGTGCCTTTGGCTGGGTGGAAGTCGGCTTGGCATGAATGGTGAGAATCCGCGGTTTGCATGTAAACTGACTCCGGAGAGAAACGAGGCGTTGCGCGAGCAATATGCGGCGGTGACCCCAGCGTTTCATTGGAACAAGAAGCATTGGAGCGACGTGTATTATGGGCAACTTGCCGCAGAAACTGTAACGGAGTGGATAAAAGAGTCGTATGAGCTTATAGTCAGCAAGCTGCCAAAGGCGGTGAGAGCAAAATATCAGTAACATTATATTCAGAATGAAAGCATATACATACATAGAGAAGGGCAAGTTTGCCTTGATTGACAAGCCTAAACCAGAACTACAGGAAGCGACAGACGCCATTGTCCGTGTGACCCTCGGCAGCATCTGTTCAAGCGACCTGCATATAAAGCACGGGAGTGTGCCGAGAGCGGTGCCTGGCATCACTGTCGGCCATGAGATGGTCGGCGTGGTGGAAGAAGTCGGTGCCGACGTGAAAGGCGTGAAGGTAGGCGATCGTGTGACCGTCAACGTGGAAACCTTCTGCGGTGAGTGCTTCTACTGCAGGCACGGCTATGTCAACAACTGCACTTCTCCTCATGGCGGATGGGCTCTCGGTTGTCGTATCGACGGCGGACAGACGGAATATGTGCGTGTGCCGTTGGCGTCGCAAGGCTTGAACCGCATTCCCGACAGCGTGACCGACGAGCAGGCTCTGTTTGTTGGCGATGTGCTTGCCACGGGATTCTGGGCGGCTCGCATAAGTGAGATTACGCCCGACGACACGGTGCTGATTGTCGGTGCCGGACCTACGGGCATCTGCACGTTGATCTGTGCGATGCTGAAACGCCCGAAGCGCATCATCGTGTGTGAGCCGTCGGAAGAGCGGCGGGCTTTTGTCAAGGAGCATTATCCCGACGTGCTGCTGACCACGCCGGATGCCTGCGAGGAGTTTGTGAAGCAACACAGTGACCATGGCGGCGCCGACAGGGTGTTGGAAGTGGCTGGCGCAAAGGATACGTTCCAGTTGGCATGGCGCTGTGCGCGGCCGAATGCCATTGTTACGGTCGTGGCGCTTTATGACGCTCCGCAGGTGCTTCCGTTGCCCGATATGTATGGCAAGAACCTGACGTTCAAGACCGGCGGTGTTGACGGTTGCGACTGCGAGGAGGTGCTCAGGCTCATTGAGCAGGGGAAAATCGACACTACTCCGCTTATCACGCATCGCTTCCCGCTTTACAGAATAGAGGAGGCATACCGTATATTTGAGAACAAGGAAGACGGCGTAATCAAGATTGCCGTCTATAATTGATACCTTTAAGATTATTAACCATTGAGTTGCGAATTAAATGATTTTCTAACTAAATGAAAAAAACGAACATGAAAAATTTCCTGACATTACTAATCGCTATGCTTTTGCTGCTTCCGACGGCCATGCATGGAACCGGCAAGAAGGTGGTAACATCTATCGACATCACTATTCCGTTGCCCAAAGACGGTATGGGTATCGAGGATGGCGAGCAGATACAAATCACCGCAGCCAAGACAGCGTATGGCGACCTGGTTCAGCAAGGCATCGCGTCGGTCTTCAGCATTTTATGGGAAGGCGAGTTCAACAGAAAAAATTCCGATTCTCCCAAGTTTCAGGCAGGCTATACGTATCGTGCCAGCATGAAACTGATGCTCAACACCCAGGGACCCTACATCCTCAAGTATGCGATGCGCAATGGCGACTACTATGTCGACGACACCATGCTGAAGATTACCGTCAACGGCGAGCCTGCCAGAGTGCTTGTCGGCAGCCCTTACTTCCCCCGCTGCAGTTTTGTGGTTACCGTGCCTGGCGGCGATGGCGGCAATCTCAAGAAGGAGAACCTGTTCTTTGACTATAATGCAAACAAGGAGAAAAATCGTGCCAGCAATAATGTCTATACAAAAGAGACAGCCGATGCATGCTGTGCTTCATTCCATCCCCATGATGTGGTCTCCATTACTGAGACCCACGACCCGTTGCCAGAGTTTGAAGGACCAAACCGTGTCTTTCTTACCAAGGTTATCGTAGACACCGGCAACAAGGAGGATTACTTAAAGTTTGCCCATGCGATGGACCAGTATATGAGCGGCTATTACAACCTCAAGGAGGTGTGGCTCAGCGACAAAGTCAACGCCGTGGAGTTTATGCGCGAACTCGACGAAGGCATGAAGAGCAATCTGTTTCCCAACTATTATCATTTCTATGGCCATAGCACCATGTTCCTTGCCGGCGACGCAACCCTGTGTGTGCCAGCTAGTCAGGCTGCTGCCGTCAAAGCGCAGATGGCACGTCACAGCAAGTTCCCGTGCTACACCGTAAGAACATATACCGGTAACGTGTACGAAGCCCAGAAGGCCGGACTCGGAGCCACCAAGAATCCATGTACAAGGCACAACTTTGTGGCACGTCTGCATACAGCCGACCGTGTGATGCAGCACTATACTTGTAAGCAAGACCCTAAAGTGTATTACTCGTGCAGCATCTGCGGGGAGTGTGAGCGCAATCCGCGCCACACCTTCATGTTCGTCGACAAAGAGGCGGAGAAAAGATACATACCGGGCGTTCATTCATTTACTGCCGACCTTGCTACCGAGCAGGCCTATGTTGGCACCAATGCCGCGGGCGAGCATATCTATTGGAAGAGCTGCAAATGGTGTGGCTTGTCTTACAACTATGAGCAGCGCCACCTCACAGAGAAACACTTCCGCCTGTCGGGCTCTGACGGCACGTTGGCACTGTATCGCAAGCATATGGAGGCAGCGCTCGATATGCGCGAGGACGAAGCAAAACTGAGCACTACCGCTCAGCCGGATATGTTTACTCTGCCAGCCCGCAGCACTGTGAAGAAGAGCAAGTGGGCAGAAGACGAGGTGACGCGCGCCCTTTGCGACAACCTTGTCGACGAGCAGCTGCTGGGCAACGACTACACCCTTACCGCCACGCGCCAACAGGTGGCATCGATAGCCAAGAGGCTCATCAAGGAGATGACCGGAAAGGACGCCAATGAAGGTAAGCTGAACCTCTTTGCCGACATCGCCGGTGGCAACCTCGACATGAATGCCGCTGTAACCCGTCAGGAGATGGCAACGCTCATTTATCGTGCCATGCGCTATATTGAGAAAAACTCGGAGTATACTTATACCGAATACGACTCCAATCTTGATGCCTATACCGACAGTCAGCAAATCAAACCGTGGGCGAAGGAGCCTATGGCGTTTATGGAGGCTCTGGAGCTTGTCGATCCCGTTACCTCAACCACTCTTGTGCCCGACGGCGCTTGCTCCATCGAGCTGGCGCTCGCCACTGCCGAGCGCGCCACGATGGCACAGCACACCGGATGGGCGCAGACCGTATCAGATGGTGAAAAGAGTGATTATATCTCTGTTGCCAACAGCCACGATGCCCTTGGTTCCTCCAATTCCACATTGGGCTTCTACGAGCGTGTGTGGGTCTATCGTATGAGAAACAACAACGGCAAGATAGAAATCAAGGATAAATATACGGGTCAGCATCTCGAGTTCAACAGGAACTATCTGCATCCTGTGCGCTGGCGTGGCAACGGTGTGTCAAACGTTTCACAAAAGGTGAGAAACGTCCGCAACAAAATCAATAAATGGCAAAAGAAAAGCGACAGATAGAGAAAGGGTAGGATGTGATGAGAAAACCACCTCGTCACAGCCAATGACCAATAACGAGATGGCCGCCTTTGTCACTATGACAGAGGCGGCTGTTTGTTGGTATGCTCGGCATGAGCATTGCGTTATTTCGAACTCGCGTTTTTCACGGCTGCCAAGTTTACATTCTATAAGGGCGTAGCGTCCATCGTCGAGATGAAGCACAAGGTCGGCCTCCAGTCCTTTGTACATCATCTACTCTGGAGATATCGTCCCGACAGATGGCATCAACATAATTGCGTGCAATAAGTAGCTTTGCCTTATCACTCATTTGTGCATATTTAGTGCGATGAATTGTGCCGTTTTGTAACTAACTTTTGCGGTAATTTGTAACTAACTTTTGTGGTACACTTTTGCAGCGGTTGAGTACGTGTTTTGCTTATCGTTGCTTGACCAAGGTCAAAATCGGCTGCACATTTACAGCACGTTCCGAGAGAAGTCAGTAGAGGTCATAGTACCCTGTCTATAGGGAAGGACTGAATCGAGCAGTGCAATAGTAAATCACTGCTACCTTGAGAGTCTTTTGTAGTCAGATGCCCGAAAAGGAATTCTCTATTCACACGATAGGACGGAATCCGACAATAGAATCGAAGTGACGTGCCTCGAAGGGATGCCGGAAAAACAAAAGAGGGAGGAAAACTGCTTGTTTTCCTCCCTCTCAATTTGTCTGTCGCGTTGCTATTGCTTTGCGTTGCGCTTGATAGAGTCGTAGATGTAGTCGAAGATGTTGTAGCGGGCACCAATCTTTGAGAACGCCGGGTTGTTGCGGCTTGGGCAGACGCGGTTGCTGAGGAAAATGTAAATCAGGTCTTCCTTCGGGTCAACCCAGAACGATGTGCCAGTGAATCCGGTGTGTCCCACCACTTCCGCACTTGCTGCATCCGTTATCGAAGAGTAGCTCGGATGCTTGAAGTTAGGCTTGTCAAATCCGAGTCCGCGGTGCGAATTGAGCGATCTCATTGTCAGGAACGTGTTGACAGTAGACTGCGAGAGGATGCGCTCGCCGCCATACATTCCTCCAAACAGCCACATCTGGCACAGTTTGGCAAGATCGTTGGCGTTGGAGAAGAGTCCGGCATTCCCTTGTATGCCGCCGGAGAATGCCGCTGTCTCGTCGTGGACAACGCCGCGGATATATCCTTCGCGGAAATACTCGTCGAGCTCTGTCGCTGCGATTTCTTTTTCAGGGAAGAAGTCGAGCGGGCGGTAGACGGTGCGGAAAGCGCCGATGCGGTGGAAAATGTTGTCGTAGACATAGCGGTCGTGGCGCACTCCGGTCACGTTCTCCTCCGCCTGACGGAGCAGGCAGAAGTTGAGGCAGCTGTACACATAATTGTGGTTTGTGCGCTGGCGCTCGTTGTAGATCATGTTCATCACCGAGTCCATCGTGATTTGTCCCACCCATAGGTTCTTGCCAATCTGCACGTTGAATTTGTCGGTGCGTTTAGGCGAAGTGATGTCGGAGCGCACGTGTGCAGTGTTGTTGATATATGCGCCTCCGGCAAACCGCTTGTAGTTGGCTGATTTTTTGCCCACGCTGAGCGCGCCGGTGTAGCTTTTAGGGTCGGTCATTTGTTCGTAGATGCTCAGCGACGGTGGCATTCCCGTTTCGTGGAAAAGCAGGTCGCGGATTGTCAACACGCCTTTCGACGAGCCTTTCAGTTGAGGAATATAGTCGCTGAGGAAACCATTGATGCTTAGCTTCTTGTCGTCGACGGCTTTCATGATGCCAGACAGGGTTCCAGTGGCTTTCGACACAGATGCAAGGTCGTAGAGCGTGTTGCCGTTAACGGCGTCGTCTTTTCCGTTGTCGGTGTATCCGTAACTTTTCTTTACAACGATTTTTCCGTGGCGTGCCACAATTACTTGGCAGCCAGGGAAGGCTCCTGCCTTCACGCCGAGGTTGGCGATTGAGTCGATTTGCTCTACGAGTTTCTGGTCAAGACCTACGGCTTCAGGCACGTCGTAGCCAAGGCGTGACGCCATCACAGTGATGCCGTCGCCAACTTTTGCAACTCCGGCAACGCTTACCGGCATGCGGCCAGAGACGTCGCTTCCGCCGAACACCACTTGTGCGGCATATTCCTGAGCAAAGGCATGGTCTTCGTAAGCCTCGATTACAGCCGCGCTGCCGGCTATCTCCTCGCTGAAGTCGGCAAGGTCGTAAGGCTTGATGAAGAACACAAGAACCACTTTGCTCTTTCCTGCTTTCGCGATGGCTTTCGCGATGGCACGCTTGGTGCCGCCGTTGTTGTTGAACACACCGATTACCAAAGCCGATGCGTTGTTGTTGTCTTCAGCCCACGACTCGGCGTTGTGTTCGGTGAGATGGTGGGTGGTGATGTCGGTATAGAGGGCGCATGTCTGGGTGAACACCTTTGCGTCGTCGACTTTCTCTCCAGCCACAGCCACGCTCACCTTGTTTTCAAGATGCTTCACAGGCAGGCAGTCGCCGTCGTTTTTCACTATGGTCATTGCCGCTGCGTAGAGCTTGCGCAGCACGAGCTGTGCGTGGCGCGAGTTGATGCGCTCCATCATACCGTCGATGTTGACAGGCTTGTAATTGTTGAGGCCGAGAGCGTATTTGTATCTCAGCACTTTCTTGCACGTCAGCTCGATTGACTTTTGCTTATCGCCGCCTTGATTGTAGTAGTCGAGAAGCTCGTTGAAACTTTTTTCGAGATTGTACGGTTCAAGAAGCACGTCGGCACCTGCGAGGAAAGCCCTCAGTCCGTTAGGATTGCCCGACTTCCTTGCCCCCTGCATTGTAAGCGCGTCGGTAAACACCAGTCCGCCGAAGCCTAATCTCTGTTTGAGCAAACCTGTGACAACGCTTGGAGTCAATGATGTAGGGTTGTTGCCCGTTTTCAATGCCGGTATCTGAAGGTGTCCTACCATCACGCCCGAAAGTCCGGCATTGGTGTAGGCTTGGAACGGCACAAGGTCGATCGACTCGATGCTTGCAAGCGAGCGGTCGACAATCGGCAGCGTCTTATGAGAGTCCTTCTCCGTGTCGCCGTGTCCGGGGAAATGCTTAGCCACCGACAGCACACCGCCGTCCTCAAGACCGCGAGAGTAAGCCACTACTTTGTGTGCAACGTTTTCGGCGTCCTCGCCAAACGAGCGCGTGCCGATTACGGGGTTCAGAGGGTTGCTGTTTACATCGGCAGTAGGGGCGAAATTCACATTCACACCTATCTCTTTGCATTCGCGCGCCATTTCGCGTCCGTATTCATAGATGAGCATATCGTCCTGCACGGCGCCGAGCATCATGTTTTTAGGGAAACGCGGAGTGTCGGGCATGCGCATCGACAATCCCCATTCCCCGTCGAGAGCGATGGCAACCGGTGTCGATGAGATGCTGTTGACGTAGTTTGCGAGTTCGGCGTGGTGCTCAGCCTTACCGTTGGCAAAGTATGCCCACCCGATATGGTATTTTTCTACGGTCGATTTGATTTGGCGTTTCGCAGCATTGACATCTTTTGACTGGAAACTTTGAGCAATCAGCTGACCCACTCGTTGCTCCGGAGTCATGGAGTTGTAGACAGAGTCGACCCAGGCATTCATTTCATCCTGGGGCTGGTTGCTGATAAACAATGGAGTCTTTGCCGTAATGATGCTGACGGCGATAAGACTGATGCCTAATAGTAAAAATTTTCTTAGATGCATTGTCTTGGGCTTATTTATTGGTTATACGTTTGGTGTGGTCAAGCGACAGTTTGGGGTTTTCCTTCACATAGTCGGCGATGTCGAATTTCATCGGGCGGTCGCTGCTGTAGAGCAAATTCGCCTTTGCGAAGGAAACGAGGTCATCGTTGCCCTCGTAGATGTAGCTTATCGTCGAGATGCGGTAGGTGCGGTTCTTGTCGATTTTCTTTCCGTTGATTTTTGCGTTTACGGCTTTGCCGTCCTTGATTGTGAACGAGATTCCGCGGCTCACGCATTGTCCGCCTTTCATAGCAAGGTTGTCGAGGCATTCCTGAAGCAGCGCGCCGTTCATCTCGAGCACAACGATGTTGTTGTCGAACGGCATAAGGTTGTAGACCTCGCCGAGACTCAACTCGCCTTTATGAAAGTCGGATCGCAGACCTCCGGAGTTCGTCACTCCGGCGTCGACTTCAACGCCCGACAGCCGTTCGCCGACAGTCTTTACGGCATCCGCCGCCCAGTTTCTCATAACGGTTGAGTTGCGTTGCATATCCTCGTCGGTAGATCCGATGATGATAGCCATCACACGAGCCACTTCCTCGTCAAATGGCTTCAGCCACGCTTCCGTGGCAGCGTCAAGACGGCCGTCGTAGCGGGAGTCGATAGGCAGCAGTTCGTAAGCAGGCAGCTTCTGCAAGTCGTCGAGGTCGATGGTTATTTTTGTTATAGTGTGGCATTCGTTTCTGTTTTGAGCTACCAGAACATTTTTGCCAGCCTTGTTTGTAAACACGTATTGGTGATTGCCGGTGGCCGGATTGATTGAAGTGTGTGAGTGTCCGCCGAGGATAAGGTCGATGTTGCTTGACGAGAGCGCCATCACGCTGTCTGACGGAAGCCCGGCTTTTCCGGGACGGTAGCCGATGTGAGAAAGCACGATTGCGTAGTCGGCACGGTCGTCGGCTTTAAGAGCTCCGGCGATGCTGTCGGCAAGAGCCATAGGGTCGCGGTATGTCATTCCCTTGTAGTTGTTGGCAATGACGAGACGGTCCGGATTTGCTCCGACACCGATTACGGCAAATCTCTTGCCGTGGAAATTGCGTATGATGTATGGTTTGACAAGGTCGGACAATGCCGTCTCTTTCAAGCCATAGTTGGCGTTGATTACGGGAAATTCCACACGTCGGTAGTTGTCGGCGAGCGATTCGATGCCGTTGTCAAACTCATGGTTTCCGATGGTCGCCGCGTCGTAGCCCATGCGGTTCATCATTTCATATTCCACCTCGCCTTTGAACAGCGTGAAATACATCTGTCCCTGCACGTCGTCGCCGGCATCGAGCAGCATAACGTGGGTTTCTGCCCGGCGGATGCTGTCGACCGCCGCTTTCACGCGTACCATTCCTCCCGGTTTCGTCAGTTGTTCTGGACGCACGTTGCTGTGCATATCGTTTGTGTGGAGAATAACAAGGTTCTCCGCCATTGCTCCCGAGGCAAGGATTGCTCCAAGAGCGCATGTCGCTAATGTTTTACGTAATCTCATTGTTGGTCTGTCTTAAATTTTACGAATTTACGCAAAATCTTTCAGAAACAAGACTATCGTAAACAATAATTATAAAAAGATAAAAAATTTTCAATCAGCGAGTAATCAGATATCCTCCGCCGGTAGGCACAACCGAAAGCCGTTGCAGCCCGTAGCGGTTCTCGAGCGCCTGTCCTTTTACGGGCACTCCGTCGGCCTCGCAGACGTTGAACCGCGAACCGCATTGCTTGCAGTATGCCTCGAGTGTCGACGAGTCGAAGTAAAGCACCGCTTTTCTGCTCACCTCCACAGGGCATGCCCTGTCGTATGCCACAGGGCCGTTGATGCCGTAGACGAGCATCACGCCGCCGTAGCCGGTGTAGGTGCGTTCGGTGTATGCGAAATTATCGGGAATCCTCTGCTCCCGGTCAAATATGCGGCACATTCCGTAGCCGCTCACGCCGTATGTGTTCCACAGGCCGGCGTTGCTGAGGTCGATATTGACGTTGAGCGCGGGAATGCGTTGGCTGTCGACCGACTCGCACGCCATTGCGGAGAGCATCACCGACAGCAGGAGAATGTATTTCAGTATCTTCATTTCTTTAATCACGTTTCTTCAGTGTTTGCATAGCAGTCGCGTCACTTCACTTCAAGAGGGCGTCTATGGCACGGTGGTATTCGTCGAAGCGGAACGCCTTTAGCGTTTCGGCAAACAGCGCCTCGATGCGGTCGTTGCATAGGTTGCCGATTGAGCCTTCGTGGGTGTGGTGCACCTCCTTGACCGGCTCGAAGCGTCCAGCTTCGATGTCGAGACCCACTTTCTTGTATGCGTCGCGGAACGGCATTCCCTCGCGTGTCAGACGGTTTACCTCTTCGACGGAGAACATGAATTTATAGCGGTCGTCTTGAGCCACATCGGTGTTGACCTTGATTTCCGACAACATTGCGTTGACCATGTTGAGGATTGACTTCAATTCGTCGAATGCCGGAAGAAACGCCTCTTTTATCAGCTGCATGTCGCGGAAGTATCCCGATGGCAGATTGTTGATAATCATCGTAATCTGATAAGGCAACGACTGCAAGCGGTTGCATTTGGCACGTGTCAGCTCGAAAACGTCGGGATTTTTCTTGTGGGGCATGATCGAAGAGCCGGTGGTGTATTGGTCGGGCAACTTGATGAAACCGAAATTCTGCGAATTGTAGAGGCAGGCGTCGAAAGCCAGGCGCGACACCGTGGATGCTATTCCTGCCAGCGCGTTGGCAACCGTGCGTTCCGTTTTGCCGCGTCCCATCTGCGCATAGACCACGTTGTAGTTCATCGATTCAAAACCAAGCAGACGCGTGGTCATCTCGCGGTTGAGCGGGAATGAAGAGCCGTAGCCGGCTGCAGACCCGAGCGG
>ERZ791881.976-NODE-976-length-21190-cov-3.383629_pt1 | contig 21190 bp, 15 predicted proteins | sample MGYA00510161_ERZ791881 | MGnify/ENA primary metagenome ERZ791881 (study PRJEB30046, sample SAMN00792073) | human gut metagenome | study: EMG produced TPA metagenomics assembly of the A metagenome-wide association study of gut microbiota in type 2...
TTGGCATTATAAGCCGCCTTTATTTTAGCGGCCAAGGATTCGTAGCCGGAGATATCGGCATCCTGTCCGCAGATACGGGCGAAGCCAATCATCTTGTTCAGCAAATCATAATAGACAGTCGTGCTGAGAATAGCGCCGTCCGTCTTGCGGGCAGGATCCTTGGAATGGATCAGTTCTTGCGATTCGGGAGGCATGCACCAGTCGCCATACTGGTCTTTCGTCATGATATAGTCCTTCATGGTCGCCTCTTCCATATGCGCCATCCAGCGTTTCATGGCCGGATAATGGGCACGGATCGCGCTGTCGTCGCCGAACTGGCGGTACAGCATATCCGCCACATAGAAGAAGGCAGACGGCCAGGTCACGTCATCGGCATAGATCGTCCAGTAATTCGGGGAGACATCCGAGATGCTTCCTTCCGGGCTCATGGAGTCCTCGATATCCTGCAACCATTTGTTATACAGCTGGGCATTATTGAAAATAAAGGCTTCGCCGTAAGCGCCTGTCGCACGGTCGCCCAACCAGCCGAGACGTTCGTCACGTTGCGGGCAGTCGGTCGGCATCCCGCGATAATTACTACGGATTCCCCAATAAGAGTTCTTATGGATCTGGTTGACCAGCGGGTTGGATGTTTCAAAACGCCCGGTTGTCGCCATCTCGTCATAAATGACATGTCCGGTAAACGCGGACAGTTCCGGTTTATAATCGAGTCCCGAAACTTCCACAAAACGGAAACCATGATAAACGAAACGGGGTTGCCAACTGAAATCACCGTCTTCAGCCGGAGTATAAATGTCGGTCACCTGCGCAGTACGCAGATTGGCCAGATAGAGCGAGCCGTCTTTCTGCAACAATTCGGCAAACTTCATCGATACGGGTTTACCTTTCTTTCCTTTCAGGTTAACAGAGAGCCAACCGACCATGTTCTGCCCCATGTCCAGGATATACTTTCCATCGGGACGATCAAAAACGGCTACCGGCTTCAACGTTTCCTGTACGCGGATATTCGGGTTCTGCTGTGCTGTCAGTTTGCCCGCAGGAGCCTCCATCACATCGGGAGTTTTCCATGCGCCGTCGTCGAAACCGTTCGTGTTCCAACCTTCCATCTCGAGGCGGGCATCATATTCTTCGCCATCAAACTCGTTATTTGCGACGATCGGTCCTTTCGAGGTGATTTTCCAAGACGTATCACTGACGACCGTCGCTTGCGACCCGTCTGCATATTCGATCCGAAGTTGCGCAAGCAAACGAGGCAAGCCGAATGTTTTCATTCCCGGATTACGCATAGAGAAGAAACGGCCGTTCCCCAAAATCACTCCCAATGTATTCTTGTCGGAAGCCATCAAAGCTGTCACATCATATACATTATAATATATACGTTTATAATACAGGGACGGCATCGGGGCAAACACGTCCTCGCTGACTTTCTTTCCGTTCAGGTAAGCCTCATACGAGCCAAGACCGGAAATATACAAGACGGCTCTTTCCACCGCCCTATCCGTCGTAAACTCTTTACGCAGATATCGGGCGGCCAAGCGTGTTTTATTGTTTCCACCGGCCACACCTACCTCCTCACCCGGATTGGAGAGGGAATCTTCGCCGATCCAGGTCGCTTTCCATTCCGAATCATCGAGCAAGGCCATTGACCAGCTACCGGCATCGCTCCAGGGAGTATCCCCCTGGTTGGTCGTCAATTTCACACGCCAATAGTAAGGTTTTCCCGATTCCAGGGCTTTCCCGGCATACGGAACCAGTACCGACTCGTCCGAACGGACCACACCCGAATCCCACAAAAGCCCGTCACCGGATTCCAATTGTTCAGGAGAAGCAGCCACCTGTATCTGATAGGCCGTCTGCTTCAAGTCCGGTTTGCCGGAAGCAATCTGCCAGGAAAAGCGGGGTTGCGTCACATTGATTCCCAATGGATTTTCTTTCATCTCCAACCGGAGGTTCTTCACTTCGACGGTCGAATCGGACGAACATCCCGCCCATCCTAAGACCAAAGCGACCAGAAGCAATAAAGCTGTCTTTTTCATATCGTTGCGATTTAATCTGTTAATAGCATGACTTTGTTTTCAAAGGAAACGATTTCTTCACAGACACCATTTCTAAAAATGATTTTATATCTTATGATTTTGAAAAAAACACTAAAAGCCACTCCCAACAACATCTAAAGAGAAACTATGATTACATGATGGTTATTTTGCAAAATCTTTATAGAGATGATTTTACACTTGATGGGTTTTCGGTGTGATTTCCCTGTATTGCATCAGTATCTTTCAATACTTTTCCCTAAAACTTCCCTCAGGCTTATATCTACAAGAGTTTCATAAACCTCTAATTTCTTTCTGTCCAAATAAATTTTAGCCAAACAGAAATACCTAATGAGTGAGACCAGATTCTTCTATTCTGAAAAAGCTCTTACCATAGTTCTTGGAGAACTGAGTACAATTATATAATGCAAAAGTATTATAAATAAATATTTATCAAAAACACATCTAAATATTTCAATACAAGATGATCTTTCCTTGTTATAGTATCTTATATCGGCTGTAAAGTTAAACAAAAAACATGAACATAAAAATAAATATTATTAAGATTAATATATTTAACAGTAAATAAACAATCAAGATTTTGGTTTTGCAGAAAATCAGTTCTTGCCACCTCAACGGGCAATTTATATAACAGTTTTTGGTTCTTTATCAATTTAGGAACCCTTAATTTACTTATATTCTGCTATTCGGCTACATGAAGAAACATGTCATTTTCTGTTTTCAAAATTCATTTAAACCTCTTCATATATTGAACTTTGATTGTTGGGCGTTACCTCTAAATTGACGAAGAACCAAATCCTTATTAAAGAAATGTGATATTTGATCGCAATTTTAGCAAGATCAGTTTTTCTCTCTGATTTTCTATTGAACCAACAATATAATAATCTCTTTTACCCTCTCCTAATTGTACTCAGTTCTCCAAGAACTACGGCAAGATTTTTTTAATTAAAACAAAAAGGCCTATGATATAAAATGTGTTTTTAAAAATTCCGATATCAAGTTTTCACTTGGTATATAATTTATTTAGTTAACAATTAAAGCAATACATGAAAAGATGCAAAAACAGAATTGTAATCTTCCAATAGGAAGAAAGAACTCGTTGTCTCGAGTTTCGAAAGTAACTTGTGGGTTACTTTTTTGTTTGACTACCTGTGCTTTTGCGGTGGATGGTAAAGTCAATATGGGGAGCAATGGCGTAGATGACAAAAAAGTAGTTCCCTTGGTCGGCACAACCAAAACCAAATTGGACGGTGTAAATCAAGAAGGTTTCAAAGTAAAAGGACAGGTTTCAGATAATGTCGGTCCGTTACCAGGAGTGAATGTCATGGTCAAAGGAACCATGACAGGAGTAATAACCGACATGGACGGCAATTTTGAAATCGTAGCCCCTTATTCGAAAGCGACTTTAGTCTTTTCGTATGTGGGATATCAACCCAAAGAAGTTTCACTGAAAGGAGAACGAATTGTAAATGTCAAAATGGTTGAAGATGCCAAGGCATTGGAAGAAGTCGTTGTTGTAGGATATACAACACAACGGAAAGCAACTATCACTGGATCTGTAGCAACGATTACCACAAAAGATTTGAAACAAAGTCCGACAGCTAATTTAACAAATGCCTTGGCCGGACGTATGCCGGGTCTGATGGCAAATCAATTCAGTGGAGGCGAGCCGGGTGTCGATGGAGCAGACTTGCGCATCCGCGGAGCCTCTACATATGGAGACCAGACACCGATCTTCATCATTGACGGTGTGGAACGCGATGATATGGCTTATTTAGCACCAGAAGAAATTGAAACATTTACTATTTTGAAAGACGCTTCAGCAACGGCTGCATATGGAATTCGTGGAGCAAACGGTGTAGTCGTAATCACAACTAAGCGTGGACAAGCGTCCGAAAAACCATCCGTGAGTTTCAAAGCATCAGTCGGAACAAACTCTCCTGCTAAGTTCCCTGAATATTTAGGTTCAGCTCAATATGCTGAACTTTACAACGAAGCTCGCATGAATATGGGGGTAGATCCATCTTCTCCAGATCTATTCTCTACAAATGTTATCGAAGATTTCAAAAATGGGAAAGGATATAATTGGGATTATTTTGATTATGCTTTCAAACCAGGTATTCAGCAGGATTATAGTTTGTCTGTCCGAGGCGGCTCCGAACGCGCCCGTTACTATGTAATGGCAAATTATTATAAGCAAGACGGTAACTACAAACATACGGACATGGCGGATTATAGCACACAAGCTGTATTTCAGCGTTATAATTTTCGTGCGAATGTAGATGTGGATATTACAAAGAACTTTTATGTTAAGGTCGACTTGGGTGCACGCATTACCGACCGTAATGCCCCAGGTACAACCGCTAGCCGGGTAGTGTCTATTGCAAATACGCAACCACCTCATTTACCTATTACACTACAAGACAATGGTAATGCGGCCAATGAAACGTATGCCTTAAACAATCCGAAAGGTATGCTCTATGGTGACCAGCAACATCGTTACAATATCTTAGGTGAATTAAGCCGTACCGGATATTTGAATGAGAAAAAAACGTTTTTGAATGGAACGTTTTCAATCGGTCACAAATTGGATTTCATTACAAAAGGATTAAAAGTTGAAGGTAGTATCTCGTATGACGCAAAAGAAGGTCGTTGGATACGGCGTGTGCTGGAAACACGTCAAGATGGTTATGCGAACTATGGTAGATATGCTACTTTCCAACCGGATGAAAGCGTATATGGCTCTTATTATTTGCATTCTACGGAACCTTATGCAGGAGCTTATCGCTTAGGTAACCCTTGGTATAGTACAGACGAAACGATTAGTAATGGTTTTAGTCACAATGCCGCGGAAAACAAAACTTACTATCAATTAAAATTGGACTATCAACGTGAGTTCGATCGACACAATGTTTCCGCTATGGTACTATTCAACCGCTCATCACGAGCCTATGATAATCGAGTAGAATATCGGTATCAAGGTATTAGTGGGCGCGCAACGTATGCATATGACAACAAGTATTTGACTGAATTCAATATTGGCTACAACGGATCTGAAAATTTTGCTCCGGGTAATCGATACGGTGTGTTCCCGGCAGGATCTATCGGTTGGGTGATTTCTCGAGAAGCATTCATGAAAGGAACTGAGAAGTGGTTGGATAATTTAAAGTTGAGAGCCTCTTTCGGTCTTGTAGGAAGTGATAAAATTTCAGATAATAACGACGATCGTTTTGCCTACCTTCAATTCTTCCAAGGAGGTAATGGCTACAGTTTCGGCTTTAATGAGTTTGGCTCTGGATACGATGGGCTGAAAGAAGGGAACTTCGCCAATCCAAATTTAACTTGGGAAAAAGCTCGTAAAACAAATATCGGCTTCGATGCAACCTTATTCAATGGGAAGTTAACTATTGCTGCCGACTACTTTAGAGAACATCGATACGATATTATCACAACACTAAGCGATGGTGATAAGATGGGATACCCAGACATAGTAGGAAAAGACGCTCCATTTGTAAACTCTGGAATTGTGGACAATCAGGGTATTGATTTCGAGTTAGGTTGGAACTCCACAATCGGTAAAGATTTCCGTTATTATATCAAACCCAATTTCACATTCGCCCGTAATAAGATCAAATTCATGAATGAAGTTGATTATGGAAATGAATATCGCCAAAAGACCGGCCGTCGACTAGGAGAACATTTTGTATATGTAGTCGATCACTTTGTATATGATCAAGCAGAAGCGGATAAATTGAATGCAATGAATGACGGCCGTGGTTTCCAGCCTTGGGGCGAATTGCATCCGGGTGATGTCGTATATAAAGATTTGAATCAAGACGGTAAAATCGATGACTATGGCGACCGAACACATATGGGATTTCCACGTACACCGGAAATACAATTTGGTATTCCTTTTGGAATACAATATAAAGGCTTCGACATCAGCGTAATGTTTCAAGGCTCTTTAAACTCCAGCATATTGTTGAGTGGAGCCGCAGTTTGGGATTTTCCATCCTACGAACAAGATCAATATGGTAAAGTGAAACACATGCACTTGAACCGTTGGACAGAAGCTACAAAAGATGTGGCAACTTACCCACGCTTAACATACGGAGCTTATGAAAACAACAAAAATGGGAACAGCAGTTTATTCTTGTACAATGCAAATTATATCCGGTTGAAAAACTTAGAAGTGGGGTATTCGTTACCCAAAAACATAATTCGTTTTGCAGGTTTGCAAAATGTACGCTTTTATGTACAAGGTTTAAACTTACTAACATTCGACAGTTTGGATGATGTCGACATGGATCCTGAAACGAAAGAAGGTTCCGGTGACTGGTATCCGATCCAGAGAGTCTATAATTTTGGTGTCGAAATTACATATTAATTATTTAAATCTTTTGAAAATGAAATTACAAAAATCAATCATAGGAATTGGAGTATTACTCCTGTCTCTTTCATCTTGTGACGACTTCTTGGACAGAATGCCTGATGATAAGAAAAATGAGGTAGATGTATTTACTCGTTATGAACAAGTCGATAACTTGGTGACCGATTTGTATGCAAGAGCAAAGTTCGCAAATAGACCGCTGATTTTCATGAATCACTTCGGCTCTGCAGGATTGACAGACGAATGTACGGCTTCCAGCCATGAACAAGCCATTCCGCATCAATTCAACATTGGGAATTATGGACCTTCACAAGGTATGCCAAACAACAGTAGTTGCGGACAATACTGGTGGGACTTATATAATGGTATCCGACGTGCCAATATCATTTTGGAAGGTGTAAAAAAATACAATACTCCAGATAACCCCAAAGACGGTCGGGAAGGCGACTTAGAACGTCGCTTAGGTGAAACATTATTTTTCCGTGCATACTTGCACTATCTCGTAATCCGAGCTTATGGTGAAGGAGTATATATGGATCATGTTGTCGTTCCAGGTGAAGATATGGCGTATGTAAAAGAGTCTTTTCATAGTATGGTCGAAAAGATTTGTGCCGATGCCGATGCCGCTTATGAAAAGGTAGACGCCTCTTACGGAGGTGAGTATTTTGGTCGTGTCGACAAGGGGGCTTGTTTAGGATTGAAGGCGATTGTCCGTTGGATGGCTGCAACCCCTTTGTGGAATGGCGGGACGTTGCCAAACGACACACGAGCTTTCAAAGATGAATATACTACTTATGATCCGAAACGCTGGGAAGCAGCTCGCGATGCAGCAAAAGATGTATTGGAAGCGAAAGATGTCAATGGAGCTATTCGGTATAAATTATATGCACCGGCAGCAATGGATGCAGATGACTTTAAAGACGTTGATGGCAATGCCAATACAAACAATGGAAAAGTACAAGAGCGACTATGGCAAATGTTTTACAACATGGATGCGATTCAACAGGAATGGGTTTGGTTTACCACTCGTGATAAAGATACGGGCTGGTCTGGCGATGTCTTGCCTCCTTCCCAAAATGGTCATGCCCGTCAACGTCCTCTGCAGGAACAAGTCGACGAATATGAATACATAAGCCCTGACGGATATGGCTACCCTATTTATGATAGCCGAGCTAAAATAGATGGTTATGATGACGAAAACCCTTATGAAAGCGTAAAACGTGATCCGCGTTTCTATCGTGATATCCGTTATCATGGTTCTTGGTATGGTGGTAAACAATTGAATACAGCCGAAGGCAAAGATGCCGTGAGCAGTAGTTATTTGGAAGCCTCTTCTCACTCTGGTTATTATTTGAGAAAACTGTTCAAAGACGGATGGGATAGAAACAAAGGTGGACATGTGATCAACGGACCTGCTATTTGGCGTCTGCCGACATTCATTTATATTTATGCAGAAGCTGTGAACAAAGTAAGTGGCCCCACACAAGAAATCTATGATTTAGTCAATTCTGTAAGGGAACGTTCTTTCATGGCTCCGATGCCTCCAGCTGTCCTAACTGATGCAAACTTGATGCAAGAATATATCCAACGCGAACGTCGTGTAGAATTATTCTATGAGAATTGGCGCTATTGGGCAACACGCTTATATATGGAATCAGATGATCCTATTGAGTTAGCCAAAGAAAAAAACTATATTGGACCAGAGAGTTGGCCGTATGCTAAAAGCCAACGTTGTTCACACGGCATGAAGCCTGTAGAAGATCCAAATGGAAAAATTGAAGTGGACGGGAAACGGTATAAGATGAAACGCATTGCGGTAAATGACGGACGTGTATTCTATAGCCCTCGTTCTTATTTTTGGCCGATTATGCAAGATGAATTGTCTCGCACTCCAACATTGATTCAAAATCCAGGATGGTAGTAAGAGACATCTGATTATCAAAAATCAGGAAGTAAAACCCTTTTGGTATATGGGTGTACCAAAAGGGTTTTTTATAAGGCTACTGGATATTTTACTAATTCTTACACATAAATAAAGAATGTATCGAATGAAATGTGAAACATCAAGATAAAATATATACTTTTGTCTATAGAAGGAATCTATAAAGAAAGAACGATATGAATTATTACGAACTTACATTCACATACACCTCCCCTGTCGAGACTTCCATTATCAACGACGTGCTGGCCGCCGAGCTAGGAGAAATCGGTTTTGAAAGTTTTGCCGAAAACGAAAATGGGTTACAAGGGTATATTTCCGACCAATTATATAATGTAAAAGGATTGCAAGACAAACTTGCCGAATTTCCACTGGAAAACGTGGATATCCATTTTACCGAAACATTGGTGGAAAGCAAGGACTGGAACGAGGAATGGGAAAAGAACTATTTCAAGCCGATCCGCATCGGCAAGGATTGCATCATCCGCGCCTCCTTCCACGAACATGAGCCGGGTTATGCCTATAATATCATCATCGACCCGAAGATGGCATTCGGAACCGGCAACCACGAGACAACTTTCCTGATGATCAGCGAAATACTCAAATTAGACCTCACCAGCAAAGAACTACTCGACATGGGTTGCGGAACAGCCGTACTGGCCATCCTTGCCCATATGGAGCCGGACGCGTGGTGGCCATCGACATTGACGAATGGGCCTACAATAATGCACTCGAAAACATACGTCTAAACAACACGAACGATATCCAGGTCGCCCTTGGGGGAGCCGAACAGATCCCTGCATTCGGAACCTTCGACATCGTGTTTGCGAATATCAACCGGAATATCCTGCTGAATGATATCCGCCATTACAGCGAATGTATGAAACCAGGAGCCTTCCTTTACATGAGCGGCTTCTATGTACAAGACATTCCGGCCATCGAAGAAGAATGCAAACATAACGGATTGGCATTGTTATCGCACACAGAGAAGAATAATTGGGCTGCGGTGAAAGTCCAGAAACAATAACATTAATTAACCCTAAAAGTTAAGGTCCAAATAAACCATCATTCAAGTATATTCGTTATCTTAGTAGCAACATTATAAAAAGAAAGAGTTATGAAAAACGTAGATTCTAAATTATTACTGGGATTAGTAGTTGGTGCAGCCGTTGGCGCCGCAGTTGGTTATCTGGCAGCAACAGATAAAAGAGAACAACTACTGGAAGAATTGAATGGTGTAGTTGGTAAAGTAAAAGAAGGCTTCAATTCAGCTCTTGCTAAATACAAAGAAGGAAAAGCTGAAATTGCAAAAACTACAGAAGAAATCGTAGCAGAATAATTTTGTATGGAGAAAGACGCAGGTGAAATCTTCCGTGAACTGAAAAAAGATCTTTCGGCTTACGTGGAGTTGAAGCTCGAACTCCTAAAATTAAACACATATGAGAGAACAGGAAAGGTTATTGCTGTTCTCTCGTATGGTGTTATTTTATTATTTCTGGCTTTCTTTGCGATTCTGTTCATTTTCCTCGCATTAGGTTTTTTCTTGGGGGATCTGTTCGGTTCGGTAGGTTCGGGATTCGGCGTGGTAGCCGTGCTCTATCTGCTGCTGATCGGTATTATTGTCATGAACAAAGACAGAATCAGCAATAAAGTATTAAACGTTGTGATCTCCGCATTGACAACAAATGATGATAAAACAAACGCGACAGACAATGAACAATCCGCAACCGACACCACTGGAGAAACTGATTTCTGACCGTCGCCGCATCCAACAAGAATGTACGATACAGGAACAGAAATTGAATGCTGATTTCTCTTACATACAAGAGAACGCCGGCACGTTGTTACTTTCAGGTGTCTCCGCTCTCTTATTCCCTAACACAAAAACCAAATCCAAAGGAACGGAAAGCAACCAGCCTGTACATACTTCGGAAGTGCCATCCATGTCGCTTGGATTTGCCGACTATCTTTCTGTGGCACAAGGCTTATTACCTGTTGCATGGGATGTTGCACGCCCATTATTGACAGCCTGGGGCATCCAGAAAGTCCAGGCGTGGATAATAAAGAAACTTTTCAAGAAAAAGAAATAAGCTGCAACAATTAATTTATGTTAGAGGGCATATTTTTCTTGTCCTAATTCCTGTACAATAAAAAAAATGACTAAATTTGCAGTCGTTAAAAACAGTGTGCTACGAATATATTTTCCTTGCGGCTGTTAAGTTAAATTGGAGATAAGTAATATTTTTAATAAACCCATAAAAGTTTTATTACAATGATTAAAGTAGGTATTAACGGTTTCGGCCGTATCGGACGTTTCGTTTTCCGTGCTGCTCAAAAGAGAAGCGATATTCAGATCGTAGGTATTAACGACCTTTGCCCGGTTGATTACTTGGCATACATGCTGAAATACGACACAATGCACGGTCAGTTCGACGGAACTATCGAAGCTGACGTTGAAAACAGCAAGCTGATCGTAAACGGTAAGGAAATCCGCGTAACAGCAGAACGCAATCCGGCTGATTTGAAGTGGGATGCAGTAGGTGCTGAATACGTAGTAGAATCTACTGGTTTGTTCCTGACTCAGGAAAAGGCTCAGGCTCATATCGAAGCTGGCGCTAAATATGTAGTTATGTCTGCTCCTTCCAAGGATGCAACTCCTATGTTCGTTTGCGGTGTAAACGAAAAATCATATGTTAAAGGTACTCAGTTCGTTTCTAACGCTTCTTGTACTACTAACTGCTTGGCTCCTATCGCAAAGGTTCTGAATGACAAGTGGGGGATCACAGACGGTTTGATGACAACTGTTCACTCTACAACTGCTACTCAGAAGACTGTTGATGGTCCGTCTATGAAGGACTGGAGAGGTGGCCGCGCTGCTTCTGGCAACATCATCCCTTCTTCTACTGGTGCTGCTAAGGCTGTAGGTAAAGTTATTCCTGAACTGAACGGTAAACTGACTGGTATGTCAATGCGTGTTCCGACTCTGGACGTTTCTGTTGTTGACTTGACAGTTAACTTGGCTAAACCGGCTACTTACGCTGAAATCTGTGCTGCAATGAAGGAAGCTTCTGAAGGCGAACTGAAAGGCGTACTGGGTTATACTGAAGATGCAGTAGTTTCTTCTGACTTTTTAGGTGACACTCGTACTTCTATCTTCGATGCTAAAGCTGGTATCGCTTTAACAGATACATTCGTAAAGGTTGTTTCTTGGTATGATAACGAAATCGGTTATTCTAACAAGGTTCTTGACCTGATCGCTCATATGGCATCTGTAAACTGCTAATCAATCAAGATTATATAGTTTGAAAGCCGCATCCTTCGGGTTGCGGCTTTTTTTTGTATCTTTGTATCACTATGGATACCTATCAACTTATCACTGTTTTAGGGCCGACAGCATCCGGTAAAACAACATTTGCCGCTGCACTCGCTGCCCGACTGAACACGGAAATCATCAGCGCCGATTCCAGACAGATTTACCGTTCAATGGATATCGGGACAGGAAAGGACCTGGCCGACTATACAGTAAATGGAAAAACGATTCCTTACCATCTGATCGACATCTGCGATCCGGGATATAAATATAACGTATTCGAATACCAGCATGATTTCTTCCGAGCTTATGAAACAATCCGGAAAAAAGGGAAACTGCCGATTCTATGCGGTGGTACAGGTATGTACATTGAAGCCGTACTGAAAGGATATAGACTCTTGGATGTTCCCCAGAACCCTGGGCTGCGCGAGTCGTTGAAAGATAAATCGCTCCCGGAATTGGAGCAGATACTTGCCGGCTACAAGGTCCTCCATAATAAGACAGATGTGGATACCGCCCAACGGGCCATCCGGGCCATTGAAATCGAAGAGTATTATAAGAACGAAGCTCCGGATGTCAATGAATATGATCCAATCAACAGCCTGATCATCGGTATCGACATAGACCGGGAGCTACGACGCGAAAAGATCTCCCGCCGCTTGCGTGTCCGCCTGGACGAAGGGATGGTCAACGAGGTGCGGAAGATCATCGACTCGGGAGTTAAGCCGGAAGATCTGATCTACTACGGACTGGAATATAAATATCTTACTTTATATATAATAGGCAAACTGTCTTATGAAGATATGGTTTCCCAACTGGAGATCGCCATACACCAGTTTGCCAAACGGCAAATGACCTGGTTCAGAGGCATGGAGCGCCGGGGAAACACCATCCATTGGATAGATGCTACATTGCCGACAGAAGAAAAGATAGAGAAGACATTGGAGTTATTGAAATTATAAGAATATTTAGACTGACAAATCAGCATTTACAATTCAAATCTACCCAATTTTGAAACAAAACAATCATATTATGATAACAGTTAATGATTTAAAGAATAGAGACAATTTCTTTCTGATGGCAGGTCCCTGCGCAATCGAAGGAGAAGATATGGCATTGCGTATTGCAGAGAAAGTAGTCGGTATCACGAATAAGCTGAATATCCCATATATATTCAAAGGATCATACCGGAAAGCCAACCGTTCTCGGCTGGATTCTTTCACAGGCATTGGCGATGAGAAAGCACTGAAAATACTCCGCAGGGTAGGCGACACGTTCGGTATTCCGACTGTAACCGATATTCACGAAACAGCTGAAGCTGCAATGGCTGCCGAGTATGTGGATATCCTGCAAATCCCTGCTTTCCTCTGCCGGCAGACGGACCTGCTGGTAGCTGCTGCCAAGACAAGGAAAATTGTCAATATCAAAAAAGGACAGTTCCTCTCGCCGGGAGCCATGCAATTTGCCGTACAAAAAGTAGCCGATGCCGGAAATGACAACGTCATGATTACGGAAAGAGGCACTACATTCGGATATACGGACCTGGTTGTCGATTATCGGGGTATTCCTCAAATGCAGCAGTTCGGCTATCCCGTTATCATGGACGTTACCCACTCCTTGCAACAACCCAACCAAACTTCAGGTGTGACAGGAGGACTCCCTACCCTGATCGAAACGATAGCCAAAGCAGCCATTGCCGTCGGAGCTGACGGATTATTCATCGAAACCCATCCGGAACCCTCTAAAGCCAAATCAGACGGTGCGAACATGCTGCAACTCGACTTATTGGAAGGACTGCTGACAAAGTTGGTTCGAATACGGGAAGCGGTTGGAAATTGAAATTGGAAAGTCGAGAATTGAAAATTATAATACAAAAAATGGATAATTGAAAAACAGGAACCTTAACGGGCTCTTCCACTTTTCAATTATCCATTTTCAATTCTCAATTTATTCTGCTATCCCATCTTACTTATTTTTTTGAGCTTGTCCTCGTCTATCAACTTGATCTTTCGACCGTCGATTGCAATAATACGCTCAGCTACAAATGTAGACAATGTACGGATTGCATTAGATGTCGTCATATTCGAAAGATTAGCCAAATCTTCTCGAGAAAGATAGATACTCAATGTCGCTCCATCTTCCTCCAAACCATAACTGTCTTTCAGGAATAACAAAGATTCCGCCAAACGACCCCGGATATGTTTCTGAGTAAGGTTGACTGTACGTTCGTCAGCAATTCCTAAATCGAGAGAAAGCTGGCGGATAAAAAACATGGCAAGGTTCGCATTCCCCATTAAAAGATCCGTAACGATAGTCATCGGAATCAGACATACCGTCGAAGCTTCAAAAGCGGATGCATTCGTCAGGTAATTTTCCTGAGCAAAGTTTGCCCGGTAGCCAAAGTACTGCACCGGTTTAATCATTCGAATGATCTGGCTTCGTCCGCCAACACCTTCTTTAAAGATTTTAACCTTGCCTTTTAATAAGCACATCATGTCTCTCGGTTCGTCGCCCTCGCAATATATCAACTCATTACGTTTGAAATGCTGGATCGTCGAATTATTACGGAGAACATCCCGCTCCTTTTCGGTCAGGACTCTCCACACTTCTGCCAAACTGGCCGATAGATCGACCTCTTCTTTTTGTTGTTTAACCACGACTGCTATATAACATACTTATGAAGCACAAATGTAATACTTTTCTTTTAAAAGCAGAATAAGTTTAATACGATAAATGAATAAAAATTCGATTTTATTCGTTACGTTTGTAAAGAAAGAGACGATAATTTGTTGAAAAAGTATTTTTATATTATCATTCTGCTTTTTACCGCAGTAAATGCCTTAGCTGACCCTGATGGTAGTTATGGGAACCTTTTATTGCTGGGTCGGTCCCCCAAAACGGTATCATCCCAGCAAGGGGATTCTATTATGAGGAAGGTAATCGAGCAGGCCGACAAATACAAAACAGTCGTCTCACGGTACGAGGCCGAAATCTATATCAAAGGCAAGACGGAAATACTCAAACAAAACATTCTAATGCGTTTCGCCCATCATCTTTTTCCGGTAGACAGGAAGAACAAGGATATGATCTTCGAGATGGTCAGCCACTCCAAGTTCAACGCTCCGAACAACTACCTGCACAGCTTCGAAGCGATAAACGGAAACAGTATCCCCAACGGCGCAAAACAGCAGGAAGTCTTGACATTTCTGAACCTGAACGTCTATTCGCCAACCATCTACAACGAAGGGATCATCATGCCAGTAGCTCATGAAGCATTCAAATACTACAACTTCAACCTGGAAAGCATCGAAACGACCGGCAATCTGAAAATCTACCAGATACGCTTCATGCCAAAGCTATGGAGCCAAAAACTCATTTGCGGAGATCTGTACATCACCGACAAAGACTGGCACATTGACAAGATCGACTTAAACGGGCGTTTCTCCTTTGCCGAATTCAACCTGGTCATGACATTCGGACGGGATTACCGCCATTTCATCCTGCCACAAAAGGCAGACCTATTTCTCCGGTATCATGTGCTGGGAAATGCCATCGCCAGCTACTATCATACTTCATTCAAATACGAAGCCGTTGAATGGGTTGAAGAAGACTATGAAGACAAAAAACACCACTCCCTCGATTTGACCGGATATTACCAGTTATCATCTGATACGATCCCGATCATCAGCGACAGCAGCTACTGGAAAAACAAAAGAGACATCCCACTGACCCAGGAAGAAGAAACAAAATACGAAAAAACAAGCATCAGAACAACCCAAGCCAACGACACAAGCAACATTCGGAAATACCTGAAAATAACAGAACGCCTGACCAATACCATCAATCTGGATTATAAAACGACCCGTCTGAAATACTCCGGCATCCTGAATCCTTTCCAGTTGGGCTATTCCGGACGAAACGGTATTACTTACAGGCAACAGCTCCGCTTCAGCAAGACCTTCAAGAAAGACCGCCAACTGCGTTTCCGGCCTGAGGTCGGTTTTGTATTCAAACGAAAAGAGTTGTTCTTCAAATTCGAGGGAGATTGGGAATATCTTCCTGAGAAACAAGGAGCCCTGAGCCTCAGTCTCGGAAACACCAACCAAGGATATTCTTCCAAGATCATGAACGAAATTAACGAACAGCTGAAAGACTCCACTTTCAACTTCGAAAACCTGGATTTGGAATACTTCAAGCACTATTACATAGAGTTCAAGAATCAGATCGAGTTGTTCAACGGTTTCCAAATGACCACCGGCATCTCTTACCACCGCCGCATACCAACCCGGAAAAGCGCGATAGATCCGGGAGACGGTGTCACGGAGATCATCAACGAAAACTATCACGATTTCATCCCCACGATCGGCTTTTCCTATACTCCCAGACAATACTACTGGATGGACGGTTACCGTAAAGAGTACCTCTACTCCTACTACCCGACCATATCCATCGAGTTCGGGCGGGCCATACCAGGCGTATGGAAAAGCAGCGGTAATTACGGACGTGTAGAGGCCGATATCCACCAAAGCATTTACCTGGGCCTGTCACGCCGGTTCAACTACCATATCAGCGGAGGGCTTTATACTGCTCAGAAGTCAACCTACTTTGCCGACTACCGGTATTTCACACGGCACAACTTCCCCGAATCATGGGGAGGAGACGATTTCGGAGGTGTCTTCCACCAGCTAGGAAGCGTATGGTTCAACGCATCCGACAAATATGTCCAAGCACATGCCATGTACGAAAGTCCATTCATGCTCTTTCAGCTATTCAAACCAGAAGCAACCAAGCACATCATCTCCGAACGTTTTTACCTCAGTCAGTTATGGATGCCAGTCAAACCCAGCTACACTGAAATCGGATACGGTTTCGGTAACCATATCTTCAACGTCGCCGCCTTCGTCGGGTTCGATAAATTGAAATATGACGGGATCGGATTCAAGTTCGCGTTCGAACTCTTCCAGTAAGTTCAGAACTGTGGACGGACAATCATAATACCACAATTGCGTTTGATACCCTGTACGTATTCCTGCAAAGGTTCTTCGTTCACGATCACCCGCTTCTGGACGGTCGAGGCATGGATAAAAGTAAGCATATCCCTTTCCCGGCAGACAATACCGACGTGCGAGATATCCAGCCCTTTCACAGTCGTGACAAAACAGACGATATCGCCATTCCTGATTTGGCCGGCATGCTCATTGATTTCATCCTGCGGAATATAATAATGTGGGCGGGCACTAATTTCTTTTTCCTTAGCCGCCATTACTGCGATACGTCCCGGATTTCCTTTCAACTGCTTGTAACTATCTGGATGTGTAGACATAAAGGACAGGTCAAGCTTAAGCGACTGCCCACCGATCTCTTTCGTAACATCCTTCAGATACCCTCTCTTTTCGTTTTCATATATCCAGTCAGCCGTATAATGGAGACGATCCGTATAATCGAGTGTCGCACAGCCGGAATTCCGGTAACGCATATCTTTCAAGACAGAAACATACCCATCATAAGCAAGACGATGCTTGACAGACCAGACCAAAGCAGCCGTATTCTCTACCAAAGTCATGCAATCCAAGCCATGCAGGTTTATCACCAATGTTTCAGGCTCTTCCTCCAACGTCCCTGCTACATAAGGAGTTCCCAAGAAAAAACGGGCGGTCTCTACCATCAGGTCACCTGTCGGCAAAGCCGCTTTCTCCTTCACTGCCGTACAATAGCGTTCGTAAATAGCCTTATCCCTCTGAGCTTTTCCAGGTAGGGAAAGAAAAGCAAAAAAGAACAAACAAAATAGCGTCCGTTTCATCTCTTGATCCAATTTCAATCCTTTTTTGTCACTAACAGATCTTCCAGCTTCACCAGTTCATCACGAAACTGAGCTGCTTCGATAAAGTCCAGCTTCTTGGCCGCCTCCATCATCTGCTTCTTCGTCCGTTCGATCGCTTTCTCAAGCTGTTTGCGATTCATATACTGAACTACCGGGTCTGCAACCAAGCTGGGTTCCGGTTCCACATAAGCATACGGTTCGCCTGTAACCGGTTGTTGTTTCTCCGCAACCAAGGAAACGCTGTTTTTGATAACCTGCTTAGGCGTAATGCCATGTTTCTCGTTATAAGCGAGCTGTTTTTCACGCCTACGGGCTGTTTCGTCCATTGTCAGGCGCATACTGTCCGTTATCTTGTCAGCATAGAATATCACCTTCCCATTCACATTTCGGGCAGCACGTCCAGCCGTCTGCGTCAGCGAACGATGCGAGCGCAGGAAACCTTCCTTATCGGCATCCAAGATAGCGACCAAAGAGACTTCCGGCAAATCAAGTCCTTCACGCAGCAAGTTGACGCCGATCAGCACGTCGAACAACCCTTTCCGCAAATCATCCATGATCTGAATGCGTTCCAACGTATCGACATCGCTATGGATATAGTTGCAGCGGATTCCCATGCGCGTCAGATAAGCAGTCAGTTCCTCCGCCATACGCTTCGTCAATGTCGTCACCAAAACACGTTCGTCCACAGCAGCACGTTGTGTGATCTCCTCCATCAGATCGTCGATCTGGTTCAACGTCGGACGCACCTCGATAACCGGATCGAGCAAGCCTGTCGGACGGATCACTTGGTCCACCACGATCCCTTCGCTCTTTTCCAGTTCATAGTCGGCCGGTGTCGCACTCACGTAAATCGCCAACGGAGTCAGCGACTCGAACTCATCGAACGTCAACGGACGGTTATCCATCGCTGCCGGCAGACGGAAACCATAATCCACCAGATTCTTCTTACGGGAATAATCGCCTCCGTACATCGCCCGTATCTGCGGGATCGTCACGTGGCTCTCGTCAACCACCAACAGAAAGTCTTTCGGGAAATAATCGAGCAAACAGAAAGGCCGTTCACCCGCCTGGCGACCGTCAAAATAGCGGGAATAGTTCTCGATACCGGAGCAATGCCCCAGCTCGCGTATCATTTCCAGATCAAACGTGACACGCTCGTACAAACGTTTCGCCTCGTAAGGCTTGCCGATTTCCCGCAAGAAATTCACCTGCGTCCCCAGATCGACATCGATCTGCCCGATAGCGGTATTGATACGTTCCTGGGTGGTCACGAAAAGGTTGGTCGGATAAATGTTCAGTTCATCCTGCTCGTCTATCTCCTGCCCGGTCTGCGGGTCGAACGAAGAAATGCGATCCACCTCATCGTCCCAGAACTCAATACGGTAGGCTGCCCCATCAAAAGTTTCGATAGCCGGAAAGATATCGACCGTATCCCCGTTTACACGAAAGCAGCCCCTGTTGAACTCTATCTTATTATTGACATAAAGGGCATCCACGAAACGGCGCAGCAGTTTATCCCTGTCTATCCGCATCCCCTTCTCCAGATGCACCACTTTCTCAGCAAAGGCTGTCGGGTCCGCCATACCATACAGGCAGGAGACAGACGAAACGACAATAACGTCCTTCCGCCCCGACAACAGTGAAGCGGTTGCACGCAGACGTAGTTTATCGATCTCGTCGTTGATCTGCAAATCCTTTTCTATGTAGGTGTCCGTCGTCGGCAGGTAAGCCTCCGGCTGGTAATAGTCATAATAAGAGACGAAATACTCGACGGCATTGTTCGGAAAAAATGCCTTAAACTCGCTGTATAACTGGGCTGCGAGGGTTTTATTATGACTCAGGATCAAAGTCGGCTTCCGCACTTCCTTGATCACATTAGCGATAGTGAAAGTCTTTCCGGACCCTGTCACTCCCAACAAGGTCTGGAAAGGCACACCACTCTTTATACCGTCGGACAGGGCCGCAATCGCTTCCGGCTGATCTCCTGTCGGACTGAATGGGGAAGATAATTCAAAGTTCATCCTTTATTTATAGGTTGTTTAGGTATAACCATCCAAAGGATCAGGTAAGCGATCACCCCGGAAAATACCGTAAAGATACTCAATAATATATATCCGATACGCACTAATGTAGGATCCCAGCCGAAATAATCGGCAATACCCGCACAAACACCTGCTATCATCCCGTTATTCGAACGGTAAAGTCTTTTAGGTTCTTCCATTGTTCTTTCTTTTTTTATTGTTTACTCGTTTCAAAAACAAAGTTGCTTTCGCAGCCTTGCCATAAATTGGTTCTTTTACAGGTAAGAAGCCACCTTCTTGCGGTCCGTTTCGACCGTCTCGAACTCGGAGGAAACGATGCTGCTGCCCATCGGGACATTCTCGTTCCGATATTCCATCTTGCTGTAGACGATGCTTCGAGCGGATGTATGAAACTCCTTCGCCCCGGTTTCCGCTTCGATGCGGGCGATGTTATTCTCCCGAACTCCGCACCCCGGCATGATGATGATGCGGCCTGCCGCACGTTTCACCAGTTCGGCAATGAGAGGAATCCCTTTCACGGCATCGGACTGCTGGCCGGAAGTCAGGATACGGTCGCAGCCCAACTCAATCAACTGCTCCAATGCGGCAAAGGGATCGCGGCAAACATCAAAGGCGCGATGACAGGTGACAGACAACGGTTTGGCCGTCTCGATCAACCGGCGCATCAAAGGGACATCGATATCCCCGTCTTTCGTCAAGCAACCAAAGACTACGCCGTGCACCTTCAACTGCTTGCACAGTTCGATATCCAGCAACATCGACTGAATCTCTGCCGGCGTATAGAGGAAGTCGCCTCCACGCGGACGGATAATCACATTTATATCAATAGACGAAGTGAGTGCCTGCGCCGTCCGGATCTCCCCGTAGCTGGGTGTCGTTCCCCCTTCCGGGATGCCGGCACAAAGTTCCACACGTTTTGCACCTCCGGCTTCTGCTTCCACACAGCTTTGTGCGGAGTTTGCACAAATTTCGATAATACGAGTCGGTTTCATAAGAATCTTACCATTATTGTTTCTACTACATACAAAGATAAAACTATTATGCGAAACTATCCTATATTCCCAGGAAAGAGATCGAATTGCATAGGCATCCATCTCAAAAACGGATGCCTGTCTGCATAAATCCTGTCGCCTACAAACCGAACAAAACACAAAATCTGGCGGACCTTTTTTGGCAGATTTGGCAGATTTTCTACTTTTGTACCCCCAAAACAAACAGGTTATCATGAAATCAGAAGCTTACAAAGGACATTTGGCTATGCTGATGGCAAACGTATTGTGGGGATGCATGTCTCCCTCTTCCAAGATTGTCTTATCCAGCGGATTAATAAATGCAATCTCACTAACAACTTTCCGGATGTTGGGTGCGGCAATAGTATTCTGGATCGCATCGATCTTTACCCGCAAGGAACACGTCCCTCATGAAGACCTGAAACACCTGTTTTTCGCAGCCCTCTTCGGAATCGTATTCAACCAAGGTACTTATATCTTTGGCGTGTCGCAGACTTCACCCATAGACGCAACGATCGTTGCCACCTCCACCCCCATCATCACCATGATCATCGCTGCTTTTTACCTGAAGGAACCGATTACGGGAACGAAGATCCTCGGTATCTTTGTCGGGGCGGCAGGTGC
>ERZ791881.1052-NODE-1052-length-20101-cov-11.701287_pt1 | contig 20101 bp, 18 predicted proteins | sample MGYA00510161_ERZ791881 | MGnify/ENA primary metagenome ERZ791881 (study PRJEB30046, sample SAMN00792073) | human gut metagenome | study: EMG produced TPA metagenomics assembly of the A metagenome-wide association study of gut microbiota in type 2...
ATGACACGCTCCGCCTTCTCGACCTTGAGGTCAAGGAAGTGCCGGAAATGCCCGATCCCACGCTCTCCGTTCAGGATATGAAGGACTACGGCTACGCATGGGCTGGCGTTCTTCCTGCCGGTCAGGAGGCGGCTGAAAAGGCACTTGAAAAGGGCTGCGAGGTTTACCGGCTCTATTCGGATAACACCGAAGGCTTATGTGTGGATGCCAAGGAAATTGCCGACCATGCTGCAAAGGGCGGGATGCTCGGCATCAGTAAGGAAAGCTGGATGGCGGCACTTGAGAAGGAAAACTATCTCAAGTCGGCTGAGATGGCAATGGAGGATGATTACGGCATGATTGACGGGATCATCAACAACGGTCCGAAGGAAGATAAAGTCCCGGAGCGCAGCGAGAAGTCCTCTATCATGGATCGGCTCAAGTCCGCAAAAGCAGATCATCCTCCAAAGGAATGCCCTCCTAAGCAAAAGCACAAAGGAGAGATAGACCTGTGAGCAAGAGTCAGAAGTGGAAGTTAGAATGGAGCTTCTATCTCGATACAGACGGGCGGCGCAAATACAATGATTTGTGCCGCCGCTGCATCCATTCCTGCAAGCAAAGTTTCAGGGCTGAAATCGTCAGATGTCCATGCTACATTTCCAAACGCAGCAGAGTAGACAGATAAGCCCGTTTTGTGTTGTGAAAAGGGTTGAAAATCAAGGATTTCTCGTCCTATAAACGGCACAGAGAAGTTGCCCTGTATGTTTTCCTATCTAAGTGTTCCCAACCGAAAGTGTAGGAATAAAGGTCGATTTTCTACCTTCCTTTGAAGGCAACAAAGTAGCACAAAGAGCCTCTGTCGATGCCCAGTCGGGTGTCGGCAGAGGCTCTTTTTTTGTGTCTTTTCCTTGAATTTTACCGTAAAATCATTCGCTAATCCATAGTGACACCATTAGCGCTTCTGTATCACTATGGTTCTAATCCATATAATATTCATGAGCGATTTAGAAAAGGAACAGGTAAACGCCCATGATTGATAAACGAATAGGAAAGCGCGTTAAGCAAGCCCGTGAGCGTCTTGGTATTACACAAGAGGATCTTGCAGAAAAGACCGGTTTGACCACAAATTATATTTCCACCGTCGAGAGAGGGATGTCATTTCCGCGTTGCGAGAAGCTGATTATTTTGCTCAATGGCTTGGAGACATCCGCTGATTCAATTTTCTGCGATGTCTTAGAGCATAGCGGAGAGGCAAAAGCCTCAGAACTCTCAAAGAAAATTGCTGATCTTCCTCCCGAAGCGCAAAAGCGCATTTTGCAAATGGTTGAGTTGATGATCCAGCAAGAGGCGGATAACATGAAGTAAGCTCATTGAAGGCTGCGTGATTTTTCACGCAGTTTTTTCTTTTGCCGACTTATTTCTACAAATTTCTTGATTTTCTATGCTATAATCTATGCATAAGCGTTTTAGAAACACACGCTAATACATATAAGGAGATCAAGAATATGAAAAGTTGTGCCTTCACCGGACACCGACCTCAAAATTTGCCCTTTGGCTTTCGTGAGGATGATGAACGCTGCATTGCGCTCAAAGAAACCCTAAAAAAACAAATTATCTCTTTGATTACAGATGAAAATGTCACCCACTTTATCTCTGGCATGGCTCTCGGCGTTGATATGTACGCCGCCGAGATCGTTCTGGAACTGAAGAAGACTTATCCAGGCATTACGCTTGAGAGTGCTATACCGTGCGAAACGCAGGCAGCCAAGTGGAATGCAGCAATGCGCGAAAGGTACTATGGCATTGCTGCTCAATGTGATAAAGAAACGCTTCTTCAAACGCACTATACTCCTGACTGCATGGACAAGCGCAATCGGTACATGGTAGATCACGCTGATTACATCATTGCAGTATGGGATGGCAAGCCCAGCGGTACAGGCAAGACAGTGATGTACGCCCAAAGCAAGGGGAAGGTAATCATCAAAGTCAATCCGGCAACACTCACGGTTGAACGGTTATAAATGCTCAAAAACGCCTCCACAAATCAATCCTTGCTTAAATCGCAAAAATTATTTCTAAAATACAAACGCAGTACACGATTCCGCGATTGTGGAATCCGTGTACTGCGTTCATTTTTTTGTGCAGCTTTTCACGGCTCAAGAAGAAGTCACTCTGTTTCGGAAAGTCGAATAGTGCCTCCTATGAACAGCACATCGAGTCAATGAATTTGAATCGCTGGAAACGGTTATTCGTTTCTGCTACACTGTAAAAGCAGAGTCAGAACTGAATAAGATTACAGTAGATCGTTCAGCAAATTCATACACTTGACCTTCTGTTGGAGGTTTGCACTTCCGTAGACATTCAGTGTGAAGGACACATTCTTATGACCGAGGATTTCAGAGAGCGACTTAATATCAAACTCCGGTATCTCAATCGCCCTGACTGCGAATGTGTGTCGGATCTCATGGAACTTCACCTTCTCTAATCCGTTTCGTTTCAGAAAACGGGTGAAGAACTGCCGATAAGTACGAGGCTCTGTCGGCTTTGTTTTGCCGGTCAAGAAGTAGTGGTTAGGGTTATCCGTGTAAAACTTCTTGATAATGTTCATCAGCAGAGACGGAACAGGGATCGTCCTTGCAGAAGTTTTCGTTTTGGGCGGTCCGATGTGAAGATAGGACTCGCCCTTCTTTTTGTCATAGATGCGCTGGACAGTCTTATTGATGCTGATGGTCTTATCCGTCAACGAGATGTCCTTCATCTGCAATCCGCAGAGTTCTCCAATGCGTACTCCGGTAAAAAGTGCAATTAGAATGCCAGCGGTCTTCCTGTTCAAGTTCATGTAGATACACTGAATCAGAGCTTGCTCCTGATCTTTTGAAAGAGAAACTACCTTCTTAATGCCAAGTTCCTTCGGGTACTCGATGAGATCCCAGTTCAGCAGCGGAATTGCTCGTTCTTTGTACGCAAACTCCATTGAAAGTCTGAGAACGAGGATCACATCCCGGATGGTCTTTACCGTTAGCCCTCCGGTTTTGTCCAACCTACCGGCATCATGGAGATACGAAATGTAGCTCTGGATGTCCGTTTCGGTGATGCTGCCGATCTTACGCTTGCCGAAGTATGGAATGAGATGATTTTCAGCGATCAGCGTAAAGCTGGCGTGGGTTGACGGCGTGATCATTGGCTGCTTTTGATTTAACCAAGTGTTCACAAGCGTCTTGAATTGTGTATTGTTAGTCATATTGACCACCTCCACGAACATTATCCGTTGGAGGGATAATCAGGGCAGTATATTCCTCAAGTAACGGTCTTGAGAAGCGTCCGAAACTCCGGTTTCCGGGCTTCGATGAGCCATACAAACAGTGCCGCATTGGTGACATCTATGCAGAGCGAAGTCAGCGTGGAGCATCCGACATGGAATTACTGTCTGTTACAATGAACGATGGTGTCAAGCCCCGTTCTGCGATTGAAGGAAAGGACAATTCCAGCGAGGACAAAAGCAATTATAAGATCGTCCGCAAGGGTGATATGGTCTACAATTCCATGCGAATGTGGCAAGGCGCAAACGGTATTTCTCCGTGCGACGGTATTGTAAGTCCTGCATATACCGTTCTTATGCCCGAGCAAGAGATTAACAATGGATATTTTGCGGCACTCTTCAAAAGCGTGAACCTGATCAATGAGTTCAGGAAGAACTCACAAGGTATGACATCGGACACATGGAATTTGAAATACCCTCAGATAGAAACGATAAAGGTACAGATTCCCTCTGTTTCTGAGCAGGACAAAGTATCGGAATTGTTCAGTGTCCTTGATGAAAGAATAGCCGCTCAATCTCAGTTGGTTGAATCCCTCAAGAAGTATAAAAGAGGTGCTGTTACCCACATTCTTTCTGGCAAAAGCATGGCATTTGCCGTTACATCTTCATGGACGGAACATACACTTTCTGAGCTGTGTTCTGAGTTCAGAAGTGGACGAAATATTTCAGCAACGCTCATACACCAAAATGGAAATTATCCCGTTTACGGTGGTAATGGCATTCGAGGATATTGCAATCAATATAGCCATGACGGTGAATATGTCGTAGTTGGTAGACAAGGCGCATTATGCGGAAATGTGCGTCTTATTCAGGGAAAAAACTACTTGTCCGAACACGCCATTGCAGTTCAAGCAAACGAAGCAAATGAAACTAAGTTCTTGCTGTACCTGCTCGACTACATGAAACTTGGTCAGTATTCAGATCAGGGCGCGCAACCCGGTCTTGCTGTCAACAAGCTATTAAGGCTCAAATGTGTGGTTCCTGATAAACAAACACAAGTAAAAATTGCTTCTTTTCTTATGAGCTTTGATTTTCAAATATCCACTCAAGAAAGAATGCTAATGCTTCTAAACACCCAACGCAGAGCCTTGTTACAGCAACTCTTCATATGAAGAGCTGTTGCAGCAATCCAACTCTCAGTGTGCAATACCTATCAAGGATTGCACACTGAGAAGCAATATATTGATCAAAAGAAATCATCACCTTAACTAACTGTTCTTGTATTCCTTGATGTGGTACGGGAATGGTGAAGTTTCTTATCCGTTCGAGTGCGAGTTTAGGTTGTCCGTTTTTTGTCTTTGAAGAGTCAATTTGTGACTGTATCAAATCCGACGAAAGGACATAGTAAAGGTACTCGGAACTAACCCCTCTAAAGTTTGTAAACCGGTCGCAATTTTCGGTTAAATTCACGCCTTCCAAGTCAGAGGTAATAATGTTCAACTTTCCAAGAGTTCCAGCAACGGATATTATAATATCTCCACCATTGACTTTATAACGGGAAATCTGCTTTTCTGTATGCTTTGAAATATACTGTAAATTATCTGAACACACATATTTCTCGCCCATATCTGATACAGTGATGTAACGGTATTCCGTAGGATGAGAGCAAAATGTTTCTCCCTTTGGAATGCGTTTTCCGCTCAGAACATCGCATACTTCCTCTATTTTTAAGACGGAAGCGTCAGCCAATAGAAAATAGTCAGATTTTTCCGCAAAAAATGCATTCAATAATCCTCTTTTATACTTCTGATCAAGCAAGCAGAATGGAGCCATATGACCGACAAAATCCCTTGCAGTAGCGGAATATCTCTGCTACCGCAAGGGATTTACCTTTGCTACAAGCCAGTATTCGGTTGCTGAAATAGCCCTCAAGTAACGGTCTTGAGAAGCGTCCGAAACTCCGGTTTCCGGGCTTCGATGAGCCGTGGAAAGAAACTACTTTATCTGCGCTTTTCTCTAAAAGCACACAGAAAAATGCTGATGGACATATTACGAATGTAATTTGCAATTCCGCAAAGCTCGGTCTTATTCCGCAACGCGAGTATTTTGATAAGGATATTGCAAACAGCGATAACACAAGCGGCTATTACATCATCCGACAAAATGACTTCGTATATAATCCGCGCAAATCGTACGATGCTCCATACGGTCCGATCAGAAGCTACAAGTATGCAGAGGATGGCATTGTTTCTCCGCTGTATCTTTGCTTTCACGCGAAGAGAAAAATTAACCCAATGTACTACGAGTGGTACTTCCGGTCATCGGCTTGGCATAGATACATTTATATGTCGGGTGATAGTGGTGCGAGACATGACAGAGTAAGCATCAAAGACGATACTTTCTTTGCTATGCCAATCAACCTTCCGTCAGAGCGGGAACAGAGCAAAATCGCATCCTTCCTCCAAAGTTTGGATGAGAGAATTGCTGCACAAGAGAAACTTGTGGCATCCCTCAAGAAGTATAAAAGAGGACTTGTATTTCACATTTTTCGAGACAACAATCCGTTTGGATTTGAGATGAAAGCCACCCCGATGAAAGATCTATTGCATGAATATCGTAATAGAGATACAGTAAATCTTCGGGTCTGTTCCGTTGCGGTAAACAAAGGTGTGGTAGACCAAGTGGAACATTTAGGGCGTAGCTTTGCCGCTGCGGACACATCAAATTATGGACGAGTAAAACCGGGCGATGTCGTATATACAAAGAGTCCAACAGGTTGTTTTCCGTATGGTATCGTGAAACAGAATTGGATGGATGAAGAAGTAGCTGTATCTCCTTTGTATGGAGTATATACACCAGTTTCAAAAGATGCTGGGTATTTGCTACACACTTATTTTGAACAGAGTCAAAATGCGAACAACTACATAAGAACCTTGGCACAAAAAGGAGCAAAGAACACAATCAATATAACCACATCCCATTTTCTTGATAAAAGCATCTTATTTCCGAGTAACGAAGATTGTGTATCACATCTGGCAAAGATGTTTGATGCAATTTCTGCCGAACTATCTCTTGCAGAGAAAGAGCTTGAGCTTCTGCTGCGTCAAAGGAAGACCCTATTACAGCAGCTATTTATATAAATAGCTGCTGAGTAAAACCGTCTCTCAACTTGATCAGCGTATTATACTCGTCCTGTGCAGCGGACAGGCGGTTTTCTATTGCATTCAAAATCTCAGCGATTTGACTTTGTTTGCTTGAAGCTGGCAAATAAACAGGAATCCCCATGAGAAGATCATCGGTCATTGACACTCTATCATGGCGAACCCCTTGAGAACCGTTATCGTAGATATAACGATACCATGCATCGCTTTTGAAATACCATGCCAAGTATGCAGGATTGATGTCTTCTTGCAATACAAGGCAAGTATATAGCGGAGAAATAATACCTTTCTCCTTGAGGTTGTATCTGTTAAACGGACCATACGGAGCGGCATTTGATTTTCTTGGGTTATAGACAAAATCTCCCTCTTCGATCACATAGTAGTTTGATGTATTTCCATCAACGGCTATGTCTTTGTCGAAAAAATCTCTTTGAGGAATCAACCCGTATTCCGCAGAGTTTGTGATGACATTTTTGATGTCTCCATTACTATTTCGACGGGAAACTTTTTTGAAAATCTCTCCGAGCTTGACGATAGCCCAATCTTCATGCGAAGAATGGCGAAAGATCGACTGCATGACACCTCTTTTATACTTCTTGAGGTTGTCCACGAGGGACTGCTGCGCCACTATTCGACGCTCTAACGCAATCATGAAGTTTGCAATTTTTTGCTGCTCCGCTAAATCCTGCGGAATGTAATGCTTTGTGTCAAAGAACTCATCAGTTGGCACATTCAAAAGCCCGTGATTTCTCGCTCCTTCGGCAGAGATCATGTAAATCTCACGATACCATTTGAGCGAATCGAAGTAGGCTTTTATAAAATCAGAATCGTGTTTCTTGAGTGCAAAGCAGATGTAGAGTGTAGAAAGCGCACCCATATCGTAGCGGTCAAGACGCTTAACGGAGCCAAAATCGTACTCGACTGAATAACTCTTGTTGTAGGCGTATTCACCATTCTTCAAGAGATAATAGCCACTCATGTCTTTGCTGGCTACGGTCTTGTTGAAGTAGCTAATCTGATCCACAAGCCCATCTTTAGACGAAATTGTGAGAGGCAGACTCGTTTCGTTATTGGTATTCTTCCGTGTGACACGCTCTGCAAAATCTGAAAGTTTCTCAGCTTTCCACGGCTCATCGAAGCCCGGAAACCGGAGTTTCGGACGCTTCTCAAGACCGTTACTTGAGGATACATTTGCCATAATTATTTGCCCTCCACATCAAAGGGGAAATCAAGTCCCAGCTCATCGAAAAACGGTTTCAGTTGTGCGTCGATGCCTTTGATCTCAGCCTGAATATTGCGGATTTCTGCTGCAACAGCATTGAGGTCGATTTCCTCTTCCGGCTCAAAGGTATCAACATAGCGAGGAATGTTCAGATTGAATCCGTTCTCTTCAATCTCCTGCATAGTGGCAACATGGGCGTACTTATCGACATCCACACGATGCTCGTAGGTTTTGACGATCTTATCAATGTCGCACTCACGGAGGATATTCTGATTCTTTCCGGCTTCAAAGTCGTTGGACGCATCAATGAAGAGAATGTTATCCGAGTTGCCGTTACGCTCCCGCTTGAGGACAAGAACACATACCGGAATGCCCGTGCCAAAGAAGAGGTTGGCAGGAAGACCGATAACAGCGTCCAGCACATTCAACTTTTGGATCAGGTGCTTACGGATCACTTCTTCGGCTGCACCACGGAACAGAACACCGTGAGGCAGCAGGACAACGGCTCGTCCGTCTTCGTCCATGTGGTAAACCATGTGCTGCACAAAAGCAAAGTCCGCCTTGCTCTTAGGCGCAAGTTTGCCGTATTCATTGAAACGCTCGTCCTCCATGAAGTGCATATCAGCAGACCAATTTGCAGAATACGGAGGATTTGCAACCTGAACACGGAACTTCATGTCTCCGAAGTAGTCATGTTCAAGCGTATCGCCATTGTAGATATTGAAGTTACGATACGGGATGCCGCGAAGGATCATGTTCATTCGGGCAAGGTTATAGGTGGTCGAGGTCAATTCCTGACCGTAGTAGTTACGCACATTTGCATAGTTCTTGAGGCGTAGAAGCAGAGAGCCGGAACCGCAAGTCGGATCGGCTGCGTCCTTAACATCGGTCAAGCCAAGACAAGCAAGGCGGCACAGCAGCTCGGCAGGACCCGAAGGCGTATAGAACTCACCGGCTTTCTTACCGGCTGTGGCAGCGAACTGACCGATCAGATACTCGTAGGCATTACCCAACACATCAATCTTCGTGTCATCCACGCTGAAATTGATCTCGTCCAGCGAAGCAATGATTTTCGCCATGACAGCACTTCTATCTTTAACGGTATGCCCCAGCTTCGTAGAATCAAGCTGCATATCGGAGAACAATCCGTCAAAGTCTTCCTGCGAATCGTTGCCGATAGTGGATTCCATCAGAGCGTTGATTGCTTTCTGCAAGAACTCAATGTCGAAGGAACGGTTCTCAACCATCTTGACCATCTTGCGGAACAAATACTCCGGTTCGATGATGTAGCCGAGGTCACGCAGAGCTTCTTCTACGATGGCAGCCTTGTATTCTTCGTCATTCCAAGCATCCTCGTAGCTGATATTATCGTCTTTGAGAAGATTAACCATGTACTTCTCGGTCTTGTCGGAGAGGTAGTAATAGAAGATCATGCCCAAGATATAGTTCTTGAACTCGTATGCCTCCATGTTACCTCTCAGGGCATTTGCCATCGCCCATAGTTTGTTGCAAAGCTCTTTCTGGTGAGCCTGAATAGAATTATCCATTGTTCTCTCTCCTTATTGGTATTTCTCAGTGTGCTGCCGGATAAATTCGACGATCCGGTTGACCAAAGACCTCTTCTTGAGCAGCGGCATGGGCTTCTCAATACGGTCACGGATGTTTCCTGCATCCATTGTGCCGGAGAACTCATACTCAGAAATGATGTCCGTCAGCATGGAGGAATCAATATCCTCAGTCTTTGCGAAAGCAACGATCTCTTCTCGTTTTGCTTCATTTTCAAAGTCATTGTATGCAGCGTCAATCTCATCCGCACTTTCAAGTCCAACAACGACACGATCCAAGAACGCTTGAAGAATTTCAACCTTGCGAAGCAACTGCGGATTATCCGTCCTGCTCAATTCTTCCTTGATGTGCTTGATGTCGTAGTCCTTCTGCTTCTTGTCATCAAAGTGGATGTTGCGGATCAAGTTCATGATATAGGCAACATTGATGCGGTCACTCTCCATGATCTCAATGCAGAAGTCCACATCATTCAGGACAGATACGACTTCTCGATCAGTTTTTTGCCGGGAGTAAAGCATCAGATACTTGCTCTTGTAGTCCTGATACTCCTGCTCGGACATGATGAGTGCATCCTGATCAAAGCTGAACTCAATGAATGTCTGCAAAGATTGGAGGTATTTTGTCAGCTCACGGAAAGTGATGACAAACTTCTTCTGGTCATCCTCGCTCTGCATGGTATCGACGGACTCAGGGTAGAGTGCCACTTCCTTGAGCTTCATAACCATTTCATTGAACTTCTCAACAAAATACTGATAGCCCGGAACGACAATGCCGGAGGTGTCCTGACTCTTGGAGAAGAGCGTCAGCGCATCATCTGTCCGTTTCTTGAGGTTGCGGTAGCAAATGATGATACCAAACGGTTTTGTTTCTTTCTCGACACGGTTCGTGCGAGAATAGGCTTGCAGCAGATCATGATACTTCAAATCCTTGTCCACATACAGCACAGAGAGCTGCTTGCTGTCAAAGCCGGTCAGGAACATATTTACGACAATGAGAATGTCCAGAGACTTCGTTTTCTTGCCTTTGACACGATCTGAAATATCCTTGTGATACGCGGAGAAGGTGTCGGTAGAGAAATTCGTGCCGTACATCTCGTTATAGTCATTGATGATACGCTCCAAGGCATCTCGGCTATGCTCGTCCTTGCCCTCGGCATCTTCGTTCTGCCCATAGGAGAAGATACCGCTGATGTTCAGATCGTGTTTGATCTTCTTGAAGATGTCGTAATATTTGACAAGAGCTTCAATGGAGGAAACAGCAAAGATAGCCGTGTACTGACCATTTCTCGTTTTGGCTTTGTGGTTCTGGACGATGTGGTTTGCAATGAGGGACATTCTCTCATCCGACATATAGAGTTCGCCAACATCAATCGCGTCAGCCAATGTCGGATCGTCCCAGTCAAAATCGCCTTCCATCGTCTTTATGTACTCAATATGGAAACCGAGGACATTGTTATCGAAGATAGCATCCTTGATCAGATAGTTATGCAAACATTCCCCAAACAGCATTTCGGTGGTCTGTGTGATCTTGCCCTCCGTCTTTCCGTTCACTTCAAAACGGGGCGTACCGGTAAAGCCAAAGAACTGCGCTTTCTTGAAATGCCGAACAATATCCTTGTGCATATCTCCGAACTGGCTGCGGTGGCATTCATCAATGATGAAGACAACCTTTTCGTCACGGTATGCGTCCATTACCTTTTCGTATTGAGGACGCTTAACGGCATTTGCCATCTTCTGCATCGTCGTGACAATGAGCTGCCGGTTCTTATCCTTCATTTGCCGCACAAGAATGTCTGTGCGATCTGTGACATCAACAGAGCCAGCCTCAAACTTGTTAAACTCTTCGGTGGTCTGAGAGTCCAAGTCCTTACGGTCAACAAGGAAGATAACCTTCTTGATGTTCGGATTGGCTGCGAGGATTTGAGCTGTCTTAAAGGATGTCAGCGTCTTTCCTGCACCGGTGGTATGCCAGATATAGGCGTTGCGATTTGTGAGCGTAGCCTGCCTTATAAGGGCTTCTACGGCATACACCTGATAGGGGCGCATAACCATCAGAATCTTATCCGTATCGTTCAGGATGGTATAGCGTGTCAGCATCTTGATGATGTGATCCCTTGCCAGAAAAGAGATTGAGAAGTCCTTCAGGTTGGTAATACGGATGTTGTTGAAATCCGTCCAGAAGAAGGCGAGGCTATACATCAAGTCCCTGTCGGAGTTGGCAAAGTATTTGGTATCAACGCCGTTGGAGACAATGAAAAGCTGAATGAAGTGATATAGTCCGTTATAGGAGTGCTTCTTATAGCGCATGACCTGATTGACTGCTTCTCGAATGTCAATCCCCCTGCGCTTTAACTCGACCTGAATCAACGGCAAGCCATTCACAAGAATCGTTACATCATAGCGGTTGACATACTTGCCTACAACCGTTGTCTGATGTGTAACTTGGAAGATATTCTTGGTGTGATCCTGATCGAAGAAGGAAAGGTAAACCTTCGTCCCGTCCTCACGCTCAAGGACAAACTTGTCTCTCAGAATTTTTGCGCTCTGGAACACGGACTTTCCAAGCATGAGGTTAAAGATACGCTCCCACTCTTTATCGGTGATAGGCGTATCAAGTTTGGGCGCATTGAAGGCTTCAAACTGAACTTTGAAGTTCTCCACCAATGCGTCATAATCAGGAATATCGACTGTGCTGTATTCCTGCTTGTTTAGCTGCTCTATGAATTGCTGCTCAAGAGCCGCTTCGCTCTGGTATGCCATATCTTCATCTCCAATACTTGAGGATCATTTTTGGTTGCCAACCGATCCTCATTTTATTCTATCACGGCTACTGTCCGATATAACGGACTCATTTTCGTCTTATTTCCAATGTCACATCGCCATTATCCGCAATGGACATTTGCATCGTTTTCAAATACTTGTCCACAAACTGTTTCTGTTCCGAAGAACTCATTTCAATTCGAGTCGCTCTTAACGCCTCTGTGAACATCTCGTAGATATTCAGCCGCACCGCCTGATCTATGTAATGATACATCTCTTTGAACAGTGCGCCGATCTTAATATCCTCTGCATTGCCGGAGTAGAAGTCATCAATGTAGCAATAGAATATACCGGCATTGACAAGTGCGTTCTTCAAATCCGGTCCGCAGTTTTCGCGCTCTATCATGACAAGGAACCGAGCCTCCGGTAAAGAAGAAATCAGTCCCCAATAGTCGGAGTCGCTGGACACCAAAATAAAGGAATCCACATTGTTTTTGTAATGCTCCTGACAAGTTCGGGCAATCAGCATCACATCGACCAGAGACTTGTTCTGCTTTACCCGTTCGGTCATCATGTGTTCGACCGGGATGTGGGTAAAACTATCCAGAATACGCCAAGCAGATGCACTATGCACATCATCAAACAGGATGATGGATGCTATCTTCTGTGTGTACTGATAGTCAAGATTCTTGAGCGTAGCGCAGAGCTTGTACGGATCAGAGTTTTCACAATCTACCACTACGACAACCTTTTCGCTGCTACCAATAAACTCGTAGATGCTTCCTTTAATGTAACTTCCAGCATCAGAAACTTTACTGTACTCTGTAAAGTAGTCACCGTTCATTTGATAAAGCAGCGTCACGAATTTTTTATCGTTATAGAGCAGATTACCGACATCCTCCGGTTCCCAGTTTATATACATCTGGTAAGGATAAAAGAGCAAGTGAGCGTAATAAATATCTGCTGCTGCTTTTGTCCCTTCCTCTTTCAAGCCATCTGGCATGAGAAAGAGGTTTTTTACATACAGCCAATTCAGCCAAAGAGGAAATAGCTTCTTGCAATTATTGATCCGATCAGAAATCAGCTTGTTTATCTCAACGATATGCTGACTTAGCTTCGTGCTGGACTTCTTTATAAAACTAATGCCATCCGCATTTAGTTGTTGAAGGCTATCCTGCGGCACGTATTCCGGCATACTGCTGATTGAGAGATAACTAAACTTCATGCGCTCGTTGATATGCTTGAAGTTTCTTTCAATCGCTGTCCTTATGATACACAAATGACGGATTATCCGTGCCGTTTTGTCTGCATCAAGTTTTTCGTATATCTCTATTTTGGGTGCTTCATGCTCATTATCAAAAATTCGTTTCGGAACACCAATCAAATATGCAACCTTAGAAACAATTTCATAGGTGCTGTCTTTGTAGGTGACTCGATCATCTGTGGGAAACGCCTCCGCTTCAACGAGGGCATTTTTCTCAGTCACAGCATTCTCAAGGACATCCATATATGCTCCTTTCGCTGAGGTATTTTTCTCTACCTATAACAAAATAGCCGCACGAAAACTCGGACCTACTTCTTGCCCGTTCGCACAGCTTCACATATATCTCCAATGTCACAATTCAAATAGTCGCAAATGCGCAGCAGAACAGAGAGAGCTACATCCTCGTTCTTATTGAGCTTACTCATCGTGCCAGGAGACAGCTCTATATCCTTGCGTAAAGTTGATTTTGGGATCTCTCTTTCGATGAGCATGACCCATAATTTCTTATAGCTTATCTTCATAAAAGCACCTCTCTCAAACGCTTATAGTGAGACTCATTATATTATACACCAAACGCTTCAAATTTTCAATACGATGCTCCAAAAATTCAAAATATATTTCAAGTTCATGGAGCGCATTACGAAGAAGAAAGCCTGAGCCGATTTATTCATACGGCTCAGGCTTTGGTGGTTATTCCAACTCGCTACTTTTGGCTTTTTCATGCTCCTGTGAAAGCGTTGGACTGAGGAAATCATCGACATTTGCCTTCATGGTATCAATCACTTTAGCCTCTTTTTTGAGCCTTGCTCGTTCGTCGTAGAGACGCTGCTGCTCTTCCAAAAGGCGTTGCTGCTCGGCTTGCAGAGACTTCATACTTGGAAGTTTTTCACCATCTTGCATAGCAAGCAATGTACTCTTTGCTGCTTCAAAAACGACAAGCTCTGCCTCGTGCGCAGCTCGAAAACTCTGCTTGTTCTTCGTCTTTGAGTAGGCATCATAGACCGGCTTGAGCTTTTGATAGGTTGAGATATTCTTGATAAGCGGCTGCACCTTTCGGAGCTGCGCTTCAACGACTTTCAAGTCAGCGCCGGTACGCTCATAAGAATTATGGATGTCTTCGACTTTCTTTTCAAGATCGGCATATTGAAGTAGCTCGTTCTCAGTGAGGTAATTGAGCGTTCTGGCGGCTTCTTTGAGGATCTTAATCTTCATAGAATGCTCAAAGCCCTTGCTGTCGATCTGCTTAATTCTGTTTTGAATATCACTGATGAGAGAGATGTTCTTCCTACCGTTCTGCATCTGCCGTCTGCGGGCATTGCGTCCTTGAATGCGTTCCTTGATCCGGTCCTCGGTGTAGTTATCTCCGATGGTTTTTGCACGGGTGAAACGCTCTTGCCCTTCGGCACGGAAGGAGATGTATTTGCCGGTTTTGATTTCATATCCGGCGTCCTGCATCAGCTTCAAAAACTCATCGTAGTCCTTTGCTGTGATTACACAGCGATCAATGGTCTGCTTGAGTTTTTGCTTCCAACTTGTACCGCGTTTGGCTTCGGTGTATTCCTTGTAGTCCATGCCTTTTCCCTGAGAGGGAGGAATAACTGACAGCCCGTGTTCAGCACATATCTCATCACTTAGATGCCGCATCTCACGATAGGTTTTCTTATTGCTTCGGTACGCATGAAAGTCTACATAGTTGACTGCGTTGAAGATAATATGATTGTGGCAATGCCCCTTGTCGATGTGCGTTGCAATCACGTACTCATACTTTCCCTTGAGCCATTCGTCGGCAAACTGCTTACCGATTTCATGCGCTTGTTCCGGCGTGACTTCATCAATCGCAAAGGATTGGATTAGATGTCGGGCGATCACCTTCGGGATCTGCATTCCTTGTTGAGCAGCAAGATTTCTTGTCCACTCAAATTCCTTCGCTGCGGCATCGCTGGCAGCGCAACCATAGGAAGCGACATAGAGCTGGTCATCTGTTTTCTGCGGATCAAGAATGTATGCGAGAGCCTTGTTCACAGTTCCTCGGATTGGCTTGATTTTAGTAATCGCCATATCTCAGCCTGCCTTTCTTTCAGCTCTGCAACATCGTCCTCATAGAAGTGTCCTGTGGAGTTAATTCGGCGGCAAATGTGATTGATATTTGCCGCTGCACGAGATACTGCGGCGGCAAGTTTCTTCTGCTGCGTGTAGTCCACTTTGATGATGTAACCGTCAATCGCCATCTTACGAAGATACGCTCCCATGTTCTTTGTACCAAGCTGTTTCATCTTTCCTTTGATAATCCGCTTCTCGTCATCTGAAACAAAGAAGAGTATCTGATTTGGTCGTGTTCTGTTTGCCATAAGCGGTTTGTCCTTTCGTAAAGATAGAGGGTTTGGGAGACATCCCAACAAGCATTTTCGGGATTAAGGGGAGGGTTTCCTTAATCCAAAATCGCCGTGTGTATATACACCGGCTGTGCTTGCTAATCTCCCAAAATCGTATTCCCCGAAGATTCCTCCGTGAAATGTCCCTTCACTTTACAACGGACACAATAAGAGCGTTTGTTGAGTACCGGATTTCAAAAAAGTCGAAAAATTATTGGATTTCCCATGTAAAAGCCACTGTATCTGTCACATCAATATTATCTGGCTCAATCTCAGGTGCGGCGCACTTGCTCATTGCCATAAGCGGCTGAATGCAGTCTTCGACCTCGTAGCTCGTTCTGGAATACACATTGAGTTCGCCCCAGTTGTAGTCAATATTGAGTAGCTGCCCAAGCGTACTGCCTGATGCTTTGCAAAGAATCTCCGCCTTCGCTCTGGCATTCTCCGTCGCGCTGATCAGCAGCTCATCGCTGACCACTGACGGGTTTCTTACAGTGAATACAATACTGAGTTCCGGCTTCGCACCGCATTCTGCAATCGCAGAAATAACCTGTGCAAGCTGCTTGCTGTCGAAGTCAAAGGCAAGTTTCAGGCGATAGTTGCAAGCATACCCAGCAAACTCTCGCTTGTAATTTCCTTGCCGATCCTTGACGTTCTCGTACTTTGTCTGGACATCAAAGCTCGTGGTTTTCAAGTCTTCTTTGCAATACCCAACGCGGACTGCGGCACCTTGCAGTCTTTCGATTCTCTCGGCAGCTTCCGACATTGCACGGTCATAGGATTCAGATAAGGTTTCAATGTTCAAGGAGAGGATGATGTAATCCGGTCTTGCGGAGACATTGCCTGTCCCTTTTACGGTGATCGTTCTCATTGCTTTCTCCCGTCCTTTCTGGAATTGAAGTCCTCATCAATACGCTTTTTCCAATTCGTACCCAGCGGTACGCTGCAACGGACGGCGGAAACCGCTTCGCTCAGAACATCATAGTTGAGCTGCGTTCCCTCGTGGTCAGAGTGGTAGTTGACCGCTCGGTCTGCACCAATTCCAAAATGCTTTGCCGTCTCAACGGCGTCGATGTTTGCACCGAGAAATAGAAACTCCCAGCCGTACTTTTCCTTCTGTCGCTCAATCATTTTCTTGACCTTCTCGCTATCATAACGGCGGCTTGCATTCTCCATGCCGTCCGTTGTGATGACGAACAGCGTGTGTTCAGGCACATCCTCAATTCTTGCGTACTTATGGATATTTCCAATGTGATGAATTGCTCCGCCGATAGCATCCAGAAGGGCAGTACAGCCGCGAACGGAATAGTCCTTGTCGGTCATCGGCTCGACCTTCTGAACCGGTACACGGTCATGAATAACCTCGCTCACGTTGTCAAAGAGGACGGTAGAGATCAATGCCTCGCCATTCTCCCTTTTCTGCTTTTCAATCATGGAGTTGAAGCCTCCGATGGTGTCTGCTTCCAGTCCGCTCATCGAGCCGCTGCGGTCAAGGATGAACACGATCTCCGTTAAGTTCTTTCTCACGTCCAGTACCTCCGTATATAAAAATATGACTGCTTGGTGTCTCACCTTACAGTCATATTGTACTTCGGTATTCACTTCATTTGGTCGCATGGCAAGCGACATTATTCTAAGGACAAGAACAGCTCTCCGTCAATGCTTAGGATGTCATCCATCGGAATCTTCGTGCCGTCCTGCATTGTAATCAGGCGCTCAAAGTCATCAACCTTTATGACTGCGCCGGTTGCAGTTACATACGCACCGCCAGCTTTGCGCTCATCAGGTTTGAAGTAGGTTATTTCAACCTCCGGCTCTTCATCAAGGGCATCCATGAGGAGCTGATACCTCATGTTCAAAGCGGTCAAGGCTCCCTCATCAAGCTCAATCCTTTCGTCGGTCAGACGTCCGGTTTCCTTGATTGCAGAATCATAGCCGGTGAGGGCGGCAAAGGGCGCAAACTGCGCTGCACGATCTGACATCGGCATTTGTGGTCGCGTTTTGGAAACGTGGTGAGGAAGTCCCATGATCTCGTCGTATTTTCCGTTCACGCCTTATGCCCTCCAATCTGCGCATTGCGGTCTTTCGCGGTTGCACCTTCTTCAAGATTCATTGCCTTGAGGATGGCGTTCTTTCCATACTTCTTCTTGATGGCAAGCGTGGCGGCTTGTATCTTCCGCTCACGCTCCAAAGCGGCATCTTCGGCTTTCTGTTTTTCCTCTTCGGCGGCATAGTCGGTAAAGAGGTCGAGCTGGACTGCACCGTCGTTTTTCTTCGGTACATCAGCTTCCGGCAGGACATGATTTGCAACAACATACATACGGCGGACAAGCAGATTCTTATCCACGATCCGGTCGAAGAGTTCTGACACAGCACACATTATTTTGCGAGTAGAGGATGTGTGACCGTCGAGGTTAATAGAGCCGTGCGCCTGTTTCGGAATCTGCCTCCCATAATGATCTGTCTCCACCGCGCCGTGATACTTTGCCCGTCTCGCCGGATCAGTCAGGTTCTCAATGTCGTAGCCAACTGTGAGAACCATCTGGTCGGTGACAAGCCCCTTGTCTACCAAGTCCAGCACAAGCAAGTCCGTCATTTCCCGCACAACCAGCTTCGCCTTCTGCGGCTCATAGGGACAGTGCAATACCTGACCGGAGCTGAGGCTGTTGGAGCTGGGACGGTACGCTTTGATTGCTTCAATGGTGGTCGGTTCCCATCCCCACGCATGGTCAATGAGCAATTCCGCATTCTTGCCGAACAGCTTGTAAAGCAAGTCCTCGTTCCGCTCTGAACAGAGGGCAACATCACCCATCGTGAACATCCCGTTCTGCTCAAGTTTCTTGGCAATGCCCCGACCCACGCGCCAGAAGTCCGTGAGAGGCTGATGAGACCAAAGCTCACGCCGGAACTTCATCTCATCCAGCTCTGCAATGCGGACACCGTTCTTGTCGGCGGGGATGTGCTTCGCCACAATATCCATTGCCACTTTGCAGAGAAAGAGATTCGTCCCAATCCCAGCGGTTGCCGTGATGCCGGTTGTCTCAAGCACGTCGAGGATGATCTTCATGGCAAGGTCATGTGCCGAGAGCTTGTAGGTGTTCAGGTAGTCCGTCACGTCCATGAACACCTCGTCGATGGAATAGACCACAATGTCCTCCGGCGCGATGTACTTGAGGTAGACCTGATAGATGCGGGTGCTGTACTCCATGTAATACGCCATTCGGGGCGGCGCAATGATAAAGTCAATCGCCAGAGACGGGTTTACTTGCAACTCCGAGAAGAAGTGTGATGTGCCGTCCAGTCTACGTCCCGGTGCGTCGTGCTGCCGTCCGGCATTCGCTTCCTTCACGCGCTGTTTGACTTCAAATAGCCGCCCGCGTCCGGAGATGCCGTAGCTCTTGAGGGAGGGTGTAACGGCAAGGCAGATGGTCTTGTCCGTCCGGCTTTCATCTGCGACAACGAGGTTTGTGTCCAGAGGATCTAAGCCGCGCTCACGGCATTCCACGGAGGCGTAGAAGGATTTCAGGTCGATTGCGATATAGGTACGTTGCTTCATCTTCTATACCTCCTTGCGCAGATCAGAAGTTAACTGTTTATCAATTCTTGCAGTTCATTGACAAACCGGCAGATATGAAACCCATCACATACCGCATGATGAACTTGAACCGCTAAAGGAAGCACAATTCTTCCATCTTCCTCGTAATATTTCCCCAAGGTGAAAATGGGAATTAAATAACTGTACCCTTTCTGCAAGTTCAAATTAAAACTATCAAATGTTGACCACGGTATCATAGATACCGTAAAAACATTTTCCGGAACATCTGGTTTTCCTGTCATGCCGTGGTTGCTTCCATACAGACGAATATCGTTTTCATAAGCCCTTGAAAATTCTTCAATGTTCGGCATATATTCAGTCCAAAGGTCAGAAAATGTCTCTGTGTCCTCGTGAAATACGGTATAGCTGGGTATCATCTCGCCATATATTCCCAATTCACCCGCTTGGTTGATTGCCGTTCTGAACTCCGGATGACGGTTTACGATCGTTGCAAGATAATAAAGCATCGCAGGGTATAGCTTCATTCGTTTCTTCTTTATTTGCGTAATATCCACTTTAACGGTCATGCTGTATGTGCAAGGCACGTTTGTAAAGTAGTGTTCAAAATGCTCGCGTCGCTTCCATCCGTTTATATCAATTACTTCAAATACTATCCTCTTCATCGTTGTTCTCCTTATGCACCTATGAGACTCTGGTCAAAGGCGAACAGGGCCTCATTGATCTCAAAGACGTTAAAATTCCCATGTTCCACGAAATACTCCACGATGATGTCAAACTTGTTGGAGTGGGAGAGTGCAAAGCCCGCTTTCATGAGCATATCCTTCATTTCCGCAAGCGGCAGCTCAAGAGCGATGGCAAATGCAATGACGGTGAGCTTGGAAGGCTTGTAGGTCTTGTCCGAGCGGATCTTCGAGAAGAGTTTCCGGTCAATATTTGCCTTCTTGTAGCACTGTGCGTCCGTCA
>ERZ791881.1053-NODE-1053-length-20089-cov-3.548468_pt1 | contig 20089 bp, 15 predicted proteins | sample MGYA00510161_ERZ791881 | MGnify/ENA primary metagenome ERZ791881 (study PRJEB30046, sample SAMN00792073) | human gut metagenome | study: EMG produced TPA metagenomics assembly of the A metagenome-wide association study of gut microbiota in type 2...
GCTTGTTAGGGACTTGCACCCATTAGAATAAGCTCATGCCGAGCATACCACTAAAAAACAAAAAAAGCGGCGATTGCCGCTTTTTTTGTTTTCAACGAAGTTTTATGTTAAAGATAACTTTTCACGTTAAATAAATTGTAAAACAGAAATAAACGAATTATCTTTGCCAATTAGAAATTGTGTAAGGGAAACTGTGGACAAGTGCAGATGCCGGAAAACTATGAAAAAACAAGCACTGAGCTTTGTTCATCCCGTGCGCACAATACGCTAATACACAGATTATTGCAAATATTATTTGCGCTGCAAAAACGTATATGAACAGACTATATATTCTCCTGATTTCGTGCATGCTGCTCGTTGGATGTAATTCAACGAAAGATGTGGCATATCTTCAAAACCTTGACATCAACAAGCAAGAGAGCATCTCTGCAAGCAAAGGAATCACCATACAGCCGAAAGACGTGCTGTCAATCATCGTCAGCTGCAAAGACGCAGAGCTGGCAGCAATGTTCAACCTGCCCGTAGTGTCCTACCAGACCAACTCCGAAATTGTGTCGTCGACCGGAGGCACGCAACAGCTGCTCGGCTATGCCGTCGACGAGAACGGAGAAATCAAACTTCCGGTGCTCGGCAAGATGAAAGTGGCGGGCATGACACGATGGGAAGTGCAGGAAAAAATCAAAAGCGAGCTCAAAAGCCGTGAGTTGCTGAAAGACATGGTGGTAACCGTAGAATTCCGCAACTTCAAAATATCGATACTCGGCGAGGTTAAAAACCCAGGTTCATACAGTATTGAAGGCGACAAAGTCAACGTGCTCGAAGCCATCTCGATGGCTGGCGACCTTACCATCTACGGTCTGCGCGACCAAGTCTACGTAATCCGCGAGGAAGGAGGAGAGCGCACCGTCTACCGCCTGAATCTCAAGTCGGCGGAAGTGTTCCAGTCGCCCGCCTACTATCTGAAGCAGAACGACGTGGTCTACGTGCAACCCAACAAGGTGCGTGCCGGCGAATCGAACCTCAACGAGAACAGCATGAAGTCTATCGGCATCTGGATTTCGATAGCCTCCCTGCTCACCACCGTAGCGACGCTCGTTGTCGCGGCAAAGAAATAATGACTTAAAAAACACTGCGTAATTTATACAAAACATTTATACTAAATGAAGGAAGACTACAACAGCATAGGCGCTGCCGAAACGGAAGAGCAGAAGAATGAATTCCAACTGAGCGACATGATTTCATGGACACTCTGCCACAAGAAATTTTTCGCAATCTCGATAGTCATCTGCGTGGCTCTCGGACTCATCTACGCACAGCGCGCGCAACGCATCTACCAACGCTCGGCGAGCGTAATGCTCCGAAGCGACAACAAGGGACAGGCTCAAATCAGCGAGTTGGCGGCATTCGCCGACCTCGGCATCGGAAGCACCGGCATCGACGTCTACAACGAGTTGCAGGCATTCCAGTCACCGCTGCTGATGCAGGACGTTGTCAACCAGCTGCGTCTCAACGTGACCTACAAGAGCAAGAACTGGATTGGATATGTCACCGACTGGTATGACAAAACGCCAATCTGCGTGGAATACAAAAACCTTCCCGATCACGTTGGCGAGCAGCCGCTCAACTCCGTGACATTCGTCGCTGAGAAAGAAGGTCAAAGCCAACTGACCGTCAAGGACTTCAAGATAAACGGCATCAAGAGCGACGCTCCAGCACAAACCGTGAAACTCGGGCAGCCGTTCAAGACGCCCGTAGGCACCGTCGTGCTCAAAGCGACAAAAGAATACGGCAAAAATTTTGAGCAGGCGGTCATCGTAGGCTATGAGCGTCCGGAGCTCACGGCAAAGTCGTGCCAGGCACGCCTCACCGCCGAACTTGCCGACAAACTTGCCACCGTAATCAACTTCTCCTACACCGACGCATCCGAGAAGCGTGCCGAAGACGTGCTCAACACCCTTCTTGACGCATACAACGAGGAGTGGATACGCTACACCAACAAGTCGACCGACAACACAGCCAAGTTTATCGACGAGCGTCTGATGTCAATCGAACGCGAACTCGGCAACGTAGACTCCGACATCGAACGCTTCAAAAGTTCCAACCGTCTGCTCGACATGAACGCCGAGACAGCACAAGTGACACAAGAATCGAGCAAATATTCAGAGCAGGCATTCCTTGCCAACAACCAGCTCGCCGTGGCTCGCTTCATCCGCGAATATCTCGTTGACAACACACGCCAGTACGACCTTCTTCCTTCAAACTCTGGCGTTGGAAGCCAAGCCATTGAAGAGCAGATTGCCGAATACAACAAGAAACTGCTTGAGCGTCAGCGCCTCGTGGCAAACAGCAGCGACAGCAACCCGTTGGTGTCTGACATCAACAACCAGCTGCGCATGATGCGCTCCACAATTCTGCGCTCCGTCGACAACCACATCAGCGCGCTTAAAATTCAAGCCGACCGTCTCTCAGCGCAGGAAAACGCCATCGAGAACCGCATTTCAGCAGGTCCGGGCAAAGCAAAAGAACTGCTCACAATCGAGCGTCAACAGAAAATCAAGGAGGAGCTCTATCTCTACTTGCTTCAGAAGCGTGAGGAAAACGAGCTTCAGGCAAGCATCGTGGTCAACAACACCCGCCTGCTCAAGCCTGCCACCGGCGACAGCGTGCCTGTATCGCCGAAGAAGGGCATCATCCTCGCTGCAGCGTTCATCCTCGGTCTCGCCATCCCTTACGGCTATATGTTTGCGTCAAACATGCTCAACACCAAAGTGCGCAGCCGCAAAGACCTTGAAGGCATGGAAGTTCCAGTGCTCGGCGATGTGCCTCTTGCCGACGGAGCGAAGAAATTGAGTTTGATGAGCCGCTTGATGAAAAAAGAAAATGAGTCGGAAACACCGCACATCGTGGTGGAAGACCACAACCGCAACGTCATCAACGAGGCATACCGCGTGGTGCGCACCAACCTTGACTTCATGATCGGCGCCAACAAGTCGGAAGCCATCATGGCCACCTCGCTTTACCCAGGCAGCGGAAAAACGTTTACATCTGTCAATCTCGCCACCGCAATGGCGTTGAAAAACAAGAAAGTAATCGTTGTCGACTTCGACATCCGTAAAGGTACATTCTCCAAGATTGTCAATTCGCCAAGCACCGGAGTCTGCGCATATCTCAACGGACAAGTGTCGCTCGACGACATCATCCTGCCATCAAAAACGACAAAACTGTTGTTTGACTCAATACCTACCGGACACCTTGCACCAAACCCTGCAGAGCTTCTGCTCAGCGACCGTCTGCAGGCAATGATAGACGAGCTGAAGCAACGCTACGACTATGTGTTTGTCGACTGTCCGCCAATCACAATGGTCACCGACGCATCGCTCATCGCACCGCATGTTGACCGCACAATCTTCATTGCCCGCGCCGGACTGATAGACCGTCGCACCCTTCCTGAAATCGACGAGATTTACAAGGAAAACCGCTATAAGAACATGTGCCTGCTGCTCAACGGCAGCGACGAGAGCGGCACATACACCCGCTACGGATATGGTTACGGATACGGCTATGGATATGGATATGGCTACGGCAACGACACCAAGAAACAGTAGTGATGTTTGGCATATTCTCAAGGAAAAAGTCAATACTCGAAAGCGGCCTGCTTGACGGATTCACCGACCACCACAGCCACCTGCTGCCCGGTGTCGACGATGGATTCCAGACAGCCGACCTCACTTTGGAAGCGCTCCGCACAATGGAGCAAGCCGGTGTTGCCGACGTGTGGCTCACGCCCCACATTATGGAGGACGTGCCAAACACCGTCGGCGCGCTCAAGCAACGCTTCGAGGAATTTTCCGCCACATACAACGGATCTGTCCGCCTGCATCTCGCAGCCGAGAACATGATGGACGGCATCTTTGCCGAACGCTGGCGTCAGCGCGACATTCTGATGCTCGGCGACAGCCATCCGCTTATTGAGACAAGCTATTTCCGTGCGCCGATAGAAATGCGCGGACTGATAGGAGAAATGCTCAACGCCGGCCTGCACCCCATTCTCGCGCACCCCGAACGCTACAAATACATGGAGCAGTCTGACTATGAGGAACTGAAGCAACTCGGGCTGCTGTTCCAGCTCAACCTCGGCTCCATTACCGGATGCTACAGCAAGCACACCAAAGAAAAGGCTGAATGGCTGCTTGAAAACGGGTATTACGACCTCATGGGCAGTGACATACACAACCTGCGCTTCTATAACCACACCATCAACGAGCCTCTGCCAAAAAAGGTGATAGAAGCCATGAGGCAAATTCCAAACCAATTATAACCACAGGCACAATGAAAGTCACGATTATCGGCGGCAGCGGATTCATCGGCACCCGCATTGTAGACCACTTCACGCAGTTCAAGGGCTACGATTTCCGCATAGTCGACATTCGTGACAGCCATTTCTTCAACGACATCACCACCATCGGCGACGTGCGCAACCAGCAACAGATGGACAGCGCCCTTGCCGGCACCGACATTGTGATACTTCTCGCCGCACAGCACCGCGACAACGTGACTCCCACATCGCTCTACTACGACACCAACGTGGGCGGAATGCGCACCACTCTGCACGCCATGGAGCGCAACGGCGTGAAACGCATCCTATTCTTCTCATCCGTGGCTGTCTACGGCATCAATAAAGACAACCCCGACGAAACCTCGCCGAAAGACCCGTTCAACCACTACGGCAAATCGAAATGGCAGGCGGAGCAACTTCTGCAGGAATGGCACACGATGCACGCCGACTGGAACATCAACGTGGTGCGCCCCACCGTAACCTTCGGAGAGCGCAACCGCGGCAACGTGTATAACTTGCTCCATCAGATACAAAGCCGTCACTTCCTGATGGTTGGCAACGGTCGCAACCGCAAGTCGATGGCATACGTAGGCAACATCGTGGCCTTCGTGAAATTTCTCATCGACAACTACACATCGGGCTACAACGTGTTCAACTACATCGACAAGCCAGACTACGACATGAACCAACTTGTGCAACACGTGGAGACAGTGTTGCAGAAACGCTTGCCGGCAATTCGCATCCCCTACGCCATAGGAATGGCTGGCGGCTACTGCCTCGACGCGCTGGCATGGCTGCTACGCCGCAAATTCGCCATCAGCGCCGTCCGCGTCAAGAAATTCTGCGCCACCACCGAATACGACGCCACACGCATGCAACAGACCGGTTTCAAACCGCCATACACGCTCGCCGATGGACTTGCACGGACTCTTGAATTCGAATTCATCCATCCCCGCGGCGACAAAATCACCTACGAAACGGAATAATCTCCGCCTAAGGTTGCTGGATTTTAGAAATTGCCGATATTTTAACACCATATATCGCTACGTTTTTAACGAATAATGCTATCTTTGCATATTGGATGAGTTCCGCCAAGCGGCAGTCCACACAGACTAAATTATTGAAATCATATTGAAATAAGGAAATTATGCATTCAACGACACGAATTATACTGTTCTTAAGCCTGATTTTGCTCGTATCTTCCTGCAAGACATCGGAAAAGGTACTCTATCTGCAAGATGTGAAAGTAGACACTCCTGAAAAGATTGAAAACTCACAGGTAATCAAAATCGAGCCCAAAGACATGCTCTCCATTGTGGTGTCGAGCAGCGACCCTGCTGTGGCTAAAATCTTCAACCTGCCGGTATCAGCCACCCAGGCAGGAACCGACCGTGCCGGATATGGCAATTACCTGCTCGGATATGTGGTTGACAACGAAGGTTATATCGACTTCCCTATCCTCGGCAAAATCAAAGCTTCGGGCTTGAGCCGCTGGCAACTGCAGGAACAGATAACCCAGGCTCTCGCCGAAAAGAAGATGCTCACCGACGGACTTGTGACCGTAGAATTCATGAATTTCAAAGTGTCGATTCTCGGCGAGGTCACCAACCCGGGAACATACACCATAAACAGCGACAAAGTAACTGTGCTCGAAGCGATTGCCATGGCCAAAGACCTTACAATCTTCGGCGAGCGCGACCATGTGTACGTAATCCGCGAGGAGAACGGGCAGCGCAAGTCGTACCAACTCGACCTCCGTTCAGCCGACATCTTCAAGTCGCCAGCCTACTACCTGAAACAGAACGATGTGGTCTATGTGCAGCCTAACAGCGTGCGCGCCGGGCAGTCGACCATCAACCAGAATGCGATGAAATCGGTGTCGCTCTGGATTTCAATCGCCTCGCTGCTCACATCGATAGGCGTGCTCGTAGTCAACATTGCAAAAGACTAATACGCAACATTAATACAATACCTCACCTTAAAATCACATGCAAACAATATCAAGCCAAGACCGCATAATGCACCGCAGTGCGCTTACGTTGCGCACATACATCCGTTGGATGAGGCGGTTCTACGGCTATGCCATAGCGTTTGTCGTGATTTGCATGTTTGGGCTGAGCGCCTACAACTACTATGTCTCACCCGCGGTGAAACGCCAGTCGATGTTTGCAATGAAATATCTCGACGCCAACGTATTCACCAACCAGCGTTTCGGCGACGACCCGTTTGCCATCAAGCCGTTTGCCACAGGACTGCAACTTGAGGACGGCATCCAGCTTGTCAAGTCGCAAGTGTTCTGCGAGCAGATAGTCAAAGACCTGTCGCTCAACGTGACACAATATGAAATCCAGTCATTCGGCAAGCGCGTCGACCTTTACGGCAGCGAGCCTCTCGACGTTGCACTGAACATCCCCGACGACGCATCGGCAAAAATAACCGCCCTCATCTCTGCCGACGGCAAAACAGCCACTGCGACAAGCCTCGAGATTGACGGCGACGACAAGCCCACATCGGCTGCCGACATCTCTCTCACAGCCACCCGTTTTACGAAAAATTACGCAGGCAAGAAAATAGAAATCAGCATAACTCCAATCGACAAAACCGCCCACCGCATAAGCAAAAGCATCGATGTGGTGCAGACGGCTCAATTCACCGACGTGCTGACTTGCACATTCTCCGACCATGTGGTCCAACGTGCCGACGACATTCTGAACGACATCCCATTGGTCTACGACCGAATATGGGCACAGTGGAACAGCAACGACGCCCAGAAATTCATCGATGCCGTCGACAAGCGTCTCGCCGTGCATACAGAGGCTCTCGAAAAAAACGAAGCCGGCATCGAGCAGACGCTGCGCAATGGAAACACTTCCAATATCAACCTCACCTACAACCAACTGCTGGCGCAGAAGGCCGCCGACACACAGTCGCTCGTAGGCATTGAGACTGAGATAAAGGCAACTGAGGCTGTGGCGTCGCAACTGGCAGCCGACAAAAATGCCGACCGCCCGATAGCCGCCGCTACAGATATCGCAAAAAGCATCGGACTGCAGAAAGCCGTAGCTGCATACAACGGAACCATAGCCAAACGCGAACATCTGCGCAAGAATGCCGGCACTGCCAACAACGCGTTTGCAGAAGTCACACAGCAACTTAAAGCCATGCACAGCGACATTGAGGCTTCGGTGACAAACCATATCGCTTCGCTCCGCATCGAATGCGGCAAACTGAAATCGCGCATCGCCGCCACCGACAACCGTCTTGCCGACCTGTCGCACACACAGGCCGCCATCAACCGCCAGGCGCGCATGCACAAAAACATCGAAAGTCAATACTACTACCTGCAAGGCAAACGCGGCAACGACCCACTCGCCATCAACAACATCTCGGAAGCCGTACGCGTAGTGGCACCGGCATCGGGCACCGACGAGCCCTCTCGGCTCACTCCATGGATAATCGCAGTCCTCGGCTTGCTTCTCGGCGGAGTGGTGATTCCTATCGCCGTGATTTTCATTGCATTCATCACCGACAACCACGTGCGCGACCGCTACGACTTCATCGGCATCAACATCCCCGTGATCGGACAAATACCGCTTCTTAAAAACGTCACATTCTCGCGACGCATGCGCATAAAGTTCAACTACGGACTAAGGAGCCTCACGCCACCCGACTTGACAAACAAAGATTTCGGCAAAGAGGCGTTCCTGATGCTACGCACCGAGCTCGACCACCATTTGGCGAAATTCAACGACGTGCCGGTGTGCATCTGCACATCGTTCAACCCCGGCAGTGGCAAATCGTATGTGGCAATCAACACCGCCTCAGCCGAGGCTAAGAAAGGCAAACGCGTGCTGCTCGTCGACCTCGACATACGTCGCGCATCGCTCAGCAAGCGCATCAACTCGCCGGCGCACGGCGCAACCTCATATCTCGACGGATCGTGCACCGACCTCGACAAACTGATTGTGCACGACAAAAGCGCGGGAATCGACATCTTGCCGTCGGGCACCATCCGCCCCAACCCGGCAGAACTGCTTGAACACGACTCCCTCGACGAGATGTTTGAACGCCTGCGCCAACGCTACGACTACATCTTCATCGACTGCGCTCCTATACAGCTTGTGACCGACACCAACGTGCTGGTCCGTGTGGCAAGCCACACCATCTTCGTGGCGCGCATCGGACTCCTCGACCGCCGCCAACTGTCGGAGCTGAAAACAATCCGCGACAACAACGAGCTGCCAAACATGCTGTTGGTGCTTAACGCCGTAGACAACGAAAACTAACAAATTTTTTTCAACAAAAATTTGGAGATTGGTTGCGGAAGCATTACTTTTGCAACCCACATATCACGCATGTGGCTCGAAAAAACATTGGGGATGACCGGTTTTGACAGCGTGTAGAGGTGGTATGTAAGCATGCAGAGCGATGATGGCTATGCTCTATAATCTCAGACATCAACAATTTAACTGGCGAAAATAACTACGCTCTCGCTGCCTAACCGAAGCACAGTAAGTTAGCTTTATTTCTGCCACAGTGGCAGAAACGAGACATCACCCGATTGCCTTGCTCTGAGACGTTTCGATAAGGTGGTGCTAATAAAATCGGAGCTGGGACGGCTTGTTCTCCGGTAGCTGTCCGAGATTTTAGGAGATAAGCCTTGGGTTGGTAGTTTTGATCCTGCCCACGGTCGAAAACCAAGTCAAAACTAAGCATGTAGAAAGCATATTAGTTCCACGTTTGGACGAGAGTTCGAATCTCTCCATCTCCACCCAAACACCGCAGATTTGCAAATGCAAATCGGCGGTGTTTCCATTTCATATGATTCCGTTTTGTTGTATGGAAAATTGGGTTGCAGCATGTCACCTGTCTGCATGCTCCTTCTACAACCGCTCTTCGGCGATTTTAGAAAGTATTAATTTGTGTTAAATATCAGATTCGCTATTGTTTTCCAAAAAAATTGACATAGCTTTGCAGTGTACTAATCAACTAATACACTCAAACTGATATACGAAAAATGAAAACTTATATGATGGAAATCAAGGAATTGAAATTTAGTTATGGCTTCAAAAAGCCTGACATTTTCAGCGATTTTTCGCTGACATTGCAACCAGGCGCGGTGTATGGACTGCTCGGCAAGAACGGAACGGGCAAGTCCACACTGCTCTATCTAATGTGCGGTCTGCTCCGTCCGAAATCAGGGTCGGTTACTTTCTGCGGCAGCGAGATGTCGCGCCGCCAGCCGTCAGCTCTTCAGGAGATTTTTATCGTTCCCGAGGAATTTACGCTTCCAGCCGTCACCCTCGCCCAATACGTGAAATACAACGCGCAGTTTTATCCGCGTTTCTCCAACGAGATTCTCAACAACTGTCTGCGTGATTTCGAGATGGACGGCAACCTGCGTCTCAACGAATTGTCGATGGGACAAAAAAAGAAGGCGTTTATGAGTTTCGCTCTCGCCACAAACACCCGTCTGCTTCTGATGGACGAACCGACCAACGGCTTCGACATCCCGTCGAAAAGCCAGATGCGCAAGGTGATAGCGTCAAACATGAGCGATGAAAAAACGATAGTCGTGTCGACCCACCAAGTGCGCGACGTAGAGAATCTGCTCGACCACGTGCTGATGGTCGACAGCGGTAAACTGTTGCTCGACAGCAGCTACGCCACACTGGCATCCAAGCTCCTTTTCACCGACCAACCGATGTCGGAACCCACCGAAGGAGCCATCTATGTGCAGCCGTCACTTCAAGGCAACAGCGCAATTTATGCCAACCGCTTCGGCGACGAGAGCGTAATCAATCTTGAAACGCTGTTCAACGCAATGCTTGCCAACGGCGCTGCAATCAATGAAGCCTTAAATGCTGACGACAATGACCGATAAGTTCAGCATAAAACGCTCCTGGACAATGCTCCGCCACGACTACGACCACGACATCGCATCGTGGATAGGACTGCCGCTCGGTGTGCTTGCCGGCGTGCTTGCCGGCGAGGCTGCATTCCTGATGGCCGAACACAGCACCGATGCCCACTACTTTGTCGAGACATTCGCAATAGTACTGAGGGCATTCTACGTTTTGGCGATGGTCGTGATGGGGTCAATGATGTTCGACAAGATGCAGACCCGTCATGGGCAGATTGCTTATCTCACGCTTCCCGCCACGGCATTCGAGAAATATCTCGTCAACTGGTTGGAGACGGTTGTGGCAACGTTCGGAGCTTTTGTTATCGGGATGGTCGCCGCCGACGCCGTTCGGGTGGCGTTCAGCATAATGCTCGGCAGCGATCCGCAATTCTGCGTGATGCTTCTGCCGCAAGCGTTTGTCAGCGACGTGCTGCCATGGACGGCAGTAGTCGTGTGGCTTCAGTCGGTGATGATGATAGCCAGCGCGTTGTGGCGCCGCAAGACGATGGTCAAGGGCATTGCGCTCCTTGTCGTCGTGGCTGTCCCGGCATATTTAGTGACCACATCGCTGCAATTGAGTCATTCCACCATAAATCTTTTGACGACGCTCTTAACCGTGGTCAACTATGTGATAGTTTACAAAATTTTTGCCAAAACTCAAATCAGATAAACAATTATGACAACTACAATAAACAGATTCAGCGTGCGGCGCCTGTGGACTGTGGCTAAGCGCGACGCCGCTCTTGACTGGAAAACCAACCTCGCTCATTTTCTTGAGTTTGCCGGAGCGCTGCTTGCCGGACTTGTGATCATCATGCTCCCGGCAAAGACCGATGGAAACTCGTTTAATGTCATCGCCGACACCTTCTATTCGTGGTTCTCGTTTGTGCTCACTGTGGGTGGCCTCATCGCCGCCTCGTCGATGCTCAAACCTATCAGCGACAAGACAGGCAGCATCAGTCTGCTGACGTTGCCCGCCACCAACGCCGAGAAGTTTGTGGAGCGCGCTCTGATGGTCACTGTCGGCTACACTCTGTCGGCGTTTGCCGCCCTCGTTGTTGTCGGTGTGCTCTATTATCCGCTCGCCTTTATTTTCGGCATCGACAGCTACGGGTCACTGACGGCATACTGCACGCAGTCGTTCTTCGCCCCGACGTTTGATAATATCAATACGAAGGTGTCGGTTGAGAACCAAATCGTTGTTATGGCTTGGCAGTGGCGCGGACAGCTGCTCGCATGGGGCTATCTGCTGTGGATGCAGTCTCTGTTTGTACTTGGCGGCACCGTGTGGCGCAAGTTTGCTTTCGTCAAGACTCTCGGCATAGTTCTCGTTTTGGGCATCGTCTTCTCGATTGTGCTGGTGCAGGCTTGGCATCCAGCCACGACGGAGGAGTTCTACTCGACCTATCCCGTGTTTCTCGTCACCACGGGCAGCCTCTGCCTCGCATTTGCAGTGGTCAATTGGGCAGTTGCCTACCGGTTGTTTGTCGGCAAGCAGATTGTTGAAACCAAAAAACACCTGTTATGAACTTCAAGGAAAGCCGACCAATCTACCTGCAGATAGCAGACCGCATCATGGACGAGATTATGCAGCATGCCTATTCCGAAGGCGGCCGCATCCCGTCGGTGCGCGAATATGCGGCAACCGTTGAAGTCAACGCCAACACCGTGGTGCGCTCTTTCGACTGGCTGCAGCAGCAAGAGATAATCTTCAACCGCCGCGGCATAGGTTATTTCGTCAGCGAAGGCGCATGCGGCACAATCTCCAGACTGCGCCGGCGGGAATTTGAAGAAGAGGAACTCCCGGAAATGTTCCGCAAAATGCAGATGCTCGGCATCACTGCCGACGACATCGACCGTCTATACAAACAATTCATCGACTCAGGAAAATAACCAATTTATAATACATACAATGAATAAGATGTTTCTTGCAGCGCTGCTTGCCATTTCGGGCGGCAGCATCGCGACAGCCGACACTTTGCTCGGACGCGTGGCCGACAGCGAAGGCAACCCGGTTGAATTTGCAACCGTGGTGGCACTCAGCGCCAACCATGAGCAAGGAGGAGCCGTCACCGACAGCATCGGCAACTACAGAATCAACCTTCCGAAAGGACAATATAACGTGACATTTACCCTCGTGGGCTACGACAATGCCGAAAAGGCAGTGACCGTCAGCGGAGAAACGCGTCTTGACGCCACGATGGCAACAAATGCCGTGGCACTACATAGCGTAGAGGTGAAAGCCTCAGCCATACGCCGTCTGCCCGACCGTTTTGTGGTCAGGGTGGAGGATATGCCAGCCGCCATTGGCAAAGACGGAAAGGAACTGCTGCAGGCGGCTCCCGGCGTATGGATCGACGACAAGAAAATCACCATCAACGGCAAGTCGGGCGCGAAAGTGATGGTCAACGACCGTGAGCTGCGCATGGACCAATCACAGCTGCTCACCTATCTGCGCTCGCTCAAGGCGGAGGACGTGAGCAAAATAGAGGTAATCCCCCAGGCAGGAGCGGAATACAGCGCCGACATCGCAGGAGGAATCATCAAAATCACTCTTAAACGCAACCGTGCCGACGGCGTGATGGGCAACGTGAGCCTCATCGGCTCTGTCAGCAAAACATCCGCGACGGTCACTCCTTCGGCATCGGTCAACGTGAAGAACGGCAAATGGACATTCAGTGCCAACAGCAATCTCTCCGCCTCTCCGAAATCCTATTTCGACACCGGAGAAACCACCGACTATGCCAACGGCGACCGGTATACGACCGACACAAAGATGGACCTACACAAGTCGCTTTTCGGCTACGGCATGGCAGGCATTTATTTCGATCCCGACGCGCGCAATTCGCTGGGCATCGAGGTGGCTTACAACCAATTTCTCTCACCGTCGGACGTGACGACCAACGCGGCGTTCAACCACACCGACATAGGCATCGAGACGATGAACGGAAACTACATGTCGACATCGCGCCACAGGAATATCGATGCCACGTTCAACTACGTGCACCGGCTCGACTCCATCGGCTCGCAAATGAAGGTGATTGCCAACTACAACCACACAAAAGGACGCAGCGTCGCCGACAACCATCGTCATTCGGAGTTTCTCGCTCTCTCCGCCGATTCGATATCGACAAGCCGCGAAAACTCGGTTTTCGACGTGGTCAACGTCAGCTACGACTACGACAAGACATTCAACAGCCGCTGGAGTCTGTCGACCGGCTTGAAATACAACCTCAACCGTATGGACAACGACGCGTCATACCTCTATCTGAAAGACCACGAATGGCTTACGCCCGACGGACGCGACTATGACGTGGTGTTTAAAGAAAATATCTATGCCGCCTATGTAAAAGCCTCAGCCAAACTCGGACGCTTCATGGCATCGGCAGGACTGCGCGGCGAACTGACCGACGCCAGCAGCCGCGGCAACATCGTAGCTCAGCGATATTTCGACTTGTTTCCAAATGCCAATGTCACATATCTGTTGTCGCCAAACGGCTCCAACGTGCTGACGGCACAGTACTCACGCTCCATAGCGCGCCCTTCGTTCTGGGCACTCAATCCCGAGCGTCATCAGGTTTCCGACATGTTCTATCAGTCGGGCAACTCCGACCTGAAGCCGTCATACAGCGACAACGTCAGCCTTACCGGTGTGGTTAAATACAAATACTCGCTGACCCTGTTTGCCAACATCAACCACGACCAAATCATAAAAGCCTCGATGCCCGACAAGGACAACCCGAAAAACGTGCTGCTGACAATGGTCAACTTCGACAAGCAATATATGTTTGGCGCATCGCTCAACCTGCCGTTCCAAATCAAGGACTGGTGGACGCTGACTGCCAACCTCACATATCTTGCCAACGGCGAGCGACGCGAACAGAAAGGCAGCCTAACATACCACAACTTCCTGAACTGGTATGCCAGCTCCGGATTCCAGCTGCCGAAAGATTTCTACTTTGAAATCTCATATTACGGACAGAACAAAATCACGATGGGCGAAATTACGGTGACACCGACCCACAACCTCAACGCAAGTCTGAAAAAGACGTTTGCAAAGCGACGCTGGACAGCCTCGGTGGGCGTGGACAACATTCTCGGCCGCGGTGTGGATTTCTCGATCGACTCCGCCTCGGGCTACCACACGAAAAGCAAATTCAGCAACCCTGTGTCGTTCTCCTGCTCGCTCACCTACAATTTCAGCCTCGGCAAAGCGTTCCAGACGCGCCGCGTGGACAGCAACAACGACGCTTCCCGCCTGTCGAAGCAAGGCGGAATGGGAAAATAACACTATATTTGCGACATGAAAAAGATATTATTGATTATTGCAATGGCAGTTGTGGGCATAAGCGCCAAGGCACAACTGTTGTGGAAAGTGAGCGGCAACGGCTTGCAGAAGCCGAGTTACATCTTCGGCACACACCATTACGCACCGCTGACGGTGCTCGACAGCGTGCCTCAGATACGCCAGGTGCAGAACGACGTGGAGCAGGTGTGCGGCGAGGTAGACATGCTCAACACCCGCGACTTGACTCGGCTGACAGCCGAGGCGATAATGCTGCCTCCAGGCTCGTCGCTCAACGACTTCATCCCCGCAACCGACCGACAGACCGTCGACAAAGCAATGCGGTCGCTCATCGGCTTCGGTCTCGACAATCCGGCAGTGCAACGAATGTGTCCGGCAGCGATAAGCAACCAGCTGATTGCAGCCATTGTAACCAAGTATTTGCCGAAGGTGTCGCTCGACCAGCAGCTTGACACGTATTTTCAGATAAAAGCCGACAAAGCCGGCAAGAAAGTGCTTGCCCTGGAAACCGCCCAGGACCAGCTGAAGATGCTGTTCAGCCAACCGCCGGCACGTCAGGGCAAGATGCTCGTCTGCCTGGCAGAAAACACCGAATGGAACGCCTCGATGATCGAGATGGCTACCGACGCCTATATGCACCGCGACATTGAGACGCTGAAAGAAGTCACCAATCAGAAACTCGGCGACGACTGCGACTCTACCCCGGAGGAAGACGCCATGTTGCTCTCCGACCGCAACCGCGCCTGGATGGAGCAGATGCCAAAGATGCTTGCCGACGCGCCCACACTGGTTGTTGTAGGAGCCGCCCACCTTGTCGGCGACGAAGGTCTGCTCAGCCTGCTGCGGCAGTCGGGCTACACCGTCGATCCCGTAGACAAACGATAAACAAAAAACTCAAACAAAAAAGAATATGGATAATACATTGGAAGCGCGCGGCGTGGTGAAACGCTTTGCCGGACACACGGCTCTTGACGGAGTAAGCGTCGAAGTGCGCCCCGGACGGGTGTTCGGGCTGCTCGGACCCAACGGAGCAGGCAAGACCACTCTCATAAGAATCATAAACCGCATCACGATGCCCGACGAGGGCGAAGTGATGATGGGCGGACGCCTGATGACCGACGCCGACGTGCGCCGCATAGGCTACCTCCCGGAAGAACGCGGACTTTACAAAAAAATGAAGGTGGGCGAACAGGCTCTTTACCTTGCCCAGCTGAAAGGTCTGGACAAAGCCACCGCCGAGAAACGCCTGCGCCAATGGTTCGACAAGTTTGACATCAATCCGTGGTGGAACAAGAAACTTGAGGAGCTGTCGAAAGGCATGCAGCAGAAGGTGCAGTTTGTAATAACCGTGCTTCACGAGCCGGAGTTCCTCATCTTCGACGAGCCTTTTTCGGGCTTCGACCCAGTCAACGCCGAACTGCTGAAAAAGGAAATCCTCGAGTTGCGCGACAAAGGGCACACCATAATCTTCTCGACCCACAACATGAGCTCCGTGGAGGAAATCTGCGACGACATCGCACTGATAAACGACTCGCACGTGGTGCTCAGCGGCACGGTGGGCGACGTGCGCTCACGCTATCGCAGCGGCCTTTACAGCCTTGTGGCTGAAAGCGGCAGGATGCTTGCCGAAAACCCCGAGAAATACGACATCACGTCGATAAAGCAAGCCGGCGACAACGTGACATACACGCTGCGCAAGACGTGTGACGCAACAAACTCAGAATTCATAGCAATGTTGTCGCAACAGGTGGAAATCCGCTCGTTTGCAGAGCAATTGCCAACAATGAACGACATATTCCTGCGCGCCGTAGGCGGTGTGGGCAACAATGACAAGGAGGAACAACAATGAAAAACAAAATCTGGATTGTGGCGCAACGGGAATATGCCACACGCGTGAAAAAACGCTCATTCATCATCCTTACAATACTTATGCCGTTCCTTATGGCGGCAATGATTTTCGTTCCGCTGCTGTTGTCGGTAATAGGCGACAGCGGACGCAAGACGGTGGCTGTAATCGACAACACCGGACTTTATGCCAATGCCCTGCAGAGCAACGACGACTATCTCTTCGTGCCCACCGACAAGATGACGCCGGCGCTGCGCTCCGACTCCACCGACGTGGCAGCAGTGCTGATGATTACCGACAATCTTGTCGACAATCCCACCGCCGCGGCAATCTATTCGCGCGACGAGGTGAAGCGCGACATGTCCGACTATGTCAACAACGCCCTGACAAAGGCTGTGCAGAAACAGAAATTCGAACGCTACAACATCCCTGCTCTCAACGAGATTGTGGAAGACGTGCAGACTCCCGTCGAAGTGGCGACGGTGAGATGGACCGACGAGGGCGAACGCGAGTCGATGACTGAGATATTCTCAGCCGTAGGAATGGTGCTCACCACGCTGATTTATTTCTTCGTGATGAGCTACGGCGCGATGGTGATGCAGAGCGTCACCGAAGAGAAGACAAACCGCATCGTCGAGCTTATGGTGTCGAGTGTGAAGCCATTCCAGTTGATGACTGGCAAAATCATAGGCATCGGACTTGTCGGAATCACGCAGATGCTCATCTGGGGCATACTGCTCGTCGCTATTATAAGTATTGCCGGGGTGGTCAGCGGAGTGGCCATGTTCGACCCCTCGCAGGCCGCAGCCATCTCTGCCGCGTCGCAGATGCCCGACGCCGATTTGTCGATGCAGATATTGTCGGTGGTGTCGAGCCTTCCGCTCGCAGAAATCGCAGTGCTGCTCGTGCTGTACTTCATCGGCGGCTATCTTCTCTATGCCTCCGTGCTTGCCGGATTCGGCGCGGCGGTCAACGACCCGCAGGACACGCAGCAGTTTATGATGCCTATCGCCGTTATAATGCTGTTTGCGTTCTACGCCGGCTTCTACAGCGCCATGAATCCCGACGGACCGCTGGCAGTGTGGTGCTCGTTTATCCCGCTCACGTCGCCTATGGTGATGATGATACGCATCCCGTTCGGCGTGCCTCTGTGGCAGGAAGCGCTGTCGGTGGCTCTGCTTTTCGGCACCGCGCTGGCATTGTCCTATCTGTCGGGCAAAATCTATCGCGTGGGCATCCTTATGTACGGCAAAAAACCGTCGCTGAAGGAAATGCTCAAATGGTTGAAATATTAAGCTGAAAAAAACGACTATGACCCAAGACGAACTATACATGCAGATGGCGCTTGCCGAAGCCCGTCAGGCTGCTGCCGACGACGAGGTGCCGGTGGGCGCCGTCGTGGTGTGCGGCGGAAAAGTGATTGCACGCGCACACAACCTCACAGAGACGCTGACCGACTGCACGGCGCACGCAGAGATGCAGGCCGTGACGTCGGCAGCGGCATATCTCGGTGGAAAATATCTTACAGGATGCACGCTCTACGTGACCGTAGAGCCGTGCTTGATGTGTGCCGGGGCACTCGGCTGGAGCCAGATAAGCCGCATTGTCTACGGCGCTGCCGACGACAAGCGCGGATACCACACCTTCTGCCCTCAGCCGTTTCATCCGAAGACAGAAGTGGTGGGCGGCGTACTCGCTGACGACTGCGCCGCACTGATGACGGAATTCTTCCGCCGCAAACGTTGATTTTTGCTATTTCTTCTTTTTCGACTTCTTGTCTGCCGGAGCAAGGAGACGTCGGTACTCTGCCATGTCGTTGAGCACCTTCACTGCCGCATCAAGTCCGTTGTCGCTCTTCATCGTCTGCACGATGCGTCCACGCTCGTAATAGTAGCGGCTTACGATCTCAGGGGCGAGAATCTCCTCTATCGCCTTGCGGTTGTTGTCAAGATCCTGCGACAGGTTGTGTTTCAGCAGTTTTTCCAGCACGTCGAAGGCCTGCTTCGTAGAGTCGTTCATATAGCCCTCAATCTTCGCGGCGTCGCGCAAAGCGGCAAGACCCGTTTCACACACCTTGTCGTAGTTGAACCGTGCGGGGTCGATTGACCGCTTGAACTCGGCGAAAATGCTGTCGGTCACCACGAAATCCTCGGCAGCGCATATCGAAGGATGCTCGGCGCGGTACTTGTTGGCGAAGTCAAACGCCCAGTTGTCGGCAAAGATATTGTATGTCAGGCGGCTTGCCTTGCCCCAATCCACTGTCACGTCGGGCGTTATGCCTCCACCGTCGCGCACCTCGCGTCCGTGTACCGTATGAAACACGTTGGTAAGGCTGTCGGGCGTGCGCTGGATGTTGCCGTCTGCGTCGCGGTGCGAATAGTCGATGGCTTGAATCAGGCGTCCGCTCGGAATGTAATATTTCGCGGTGGTAACCTTGAGCATATTGTCAAACGGCAGCGACACTGTGGTCTGCACCAGTCCTTTTCCAAACGAGCGGCTTCCAACCACCACGGCGCGGTCAAGATCCTGCATTGAGCCGGCAACAATCTCCGACGCCGATGCCGAGCCGCCGTCAACAAGGATGCACAAAGGAATCTCCGTGTCGATAGGCTTCTGCGTGGTCTTGTAAATCTTCTCTTCCGTCTTCAACCGTCCCTTTGTGCGTATAATCTCCGTGTTTTTCGGCACGAAGAAGTTGGCAATCTTGATGGCACTCTCAACCAAGCCTCCACCATTGCCACGCAGGTCGAGGATCAGCGACTTTATCGCCTTGTCGCGTTTCAGCGACAACAATGCGTCGCGCACCTCGTCGGCTGATGTCTCGGTAAACTTGGTCAGCTGAATGTAGCCGATGCCGCCGTCGAGCGCAGTGAAGTAAGGCACTGACGGCATCTGGATTTTCCGGCGCACGATGTCGAACGTCAGCACGCTGTCATGCACATACGGACGCTCCACCACCACATGCACTGTAGTGTTTGCCTGCCCCTTCAGATGGTCGCTCACCTGCTTCGTGTCCCACGTGCGGGTGTCCATCGTGTCGATTTTCACGATGCGGTCGCCCGGGCGCAAACCAGCCAGAGCCGCAGGACTGCCTTCGTAAGGGTCGCTTATCTGCACACCGCCGCCCTTGCGCATCATGATTACAGAACCGATGCCGCCATACTCGCCCGTGGTCGACATCGCCATAAAATCCTCCGCCTCTTCCGCTGAGATAAACTCCGTATAAGGGTCGAGGTCGTTGAGCATCGCGTCGATAGCGGTAGTCATGGCACGGTCTACATCGACAGAGTCTACATAACGCGTGTTCATCTCCTTAAACACTGCGTTGATCACAGAGATGTCGCGTGCCGTAGCAGCCATATCATTCTTCCCCGAAGCCGCCATGAACACCGACGGCGCGACAAGCGCCAAAAGCGCCGCCGCAACAAAATATCTTGATCTGATTTTCATTTTTAGTCTTGTTCTGAATTTGACCGCTAAATTACTGCTTTTTATGCAAATCCATTCCAGAAAACGACTGAATTTTCAATCTCCGGGAAAATAATCAACAAATCTCCAATCCAACACAGCCCACCGGCGGCGCAGCATGCGGTCAGATGCAGGTTTCAACATTCCAACCAAGTTTTGCGGGTCAGTAGAAATTTAGTGGGGATAAATTTTAGGCATCCAAATGTTATGCCGAACTTTGCGGTATGG
>ERZ791881.1064-NODE-1064-length-19930-cov-21.048403_pt1 | contig 19930 bp, 9 predicted proteins | sample MGYA00510161_ERZ791881 | MGnify/ENA primary metagenome ERZ791881 (study PRJEB30046, sample SAMN00792073) | human gut metagenome | study: EMG produced TPA metagenomics assembly of the A metagenome-wide association study of gut microbiota in type 2...
CCATCGCCGGAGTCGCCGGAGAAACGTACTACGACTTCCTCCAATTCTTTAACCATCATTTCGTCTGCCATAACTTTAATTACTATATTTAATTTAAAAACTGATTTTACTTTCAATTTGTGAGCGCAAAGGTCGGAAAGTTAATCGAATTATCAAAATAAATCGGTCTTTATTGTCCTATTGACGCTGAATATTTGAAGTGTCTGGAAGGAACCTTTATTTTTATTCTTGTTAAATCAACAGAAACCGTTATCTTTGCAAGCAAATTTAAAACGGCCTTGTAGTTCAACGGATAGAATAGAAGTTTCCTAAACTTTAGATAGGGGTTCGATTCCCCTCGGGGCTACTAAGAGAAATCTGCGGGAGGCGGTGTTGTTTTGCTTCATACTGTATTGAGTTTTAAGTATTACAATGGCTTCTTTTAAGATTAACGTCTTATAGCTTCTATTTGTTTTAATAATCAATAGAAAAAGCCTCTTCCGAATGTTCGGAAGAGGCTTTTTCTATTTCTGGAATTTATTATTCTTCCGTAGCTGCTACCACTACTTTTTTGTTCTTCATCATGTTGTATGCAATCGGAGATGCAATGAACAACGAAGATAAAGTACCGATAACAACACCGAGGATCATTGCGAATGCGAAGCTGCGGATTGAATCACCACCGAGGATGAAGATACACAGCAATACGATCAACGTACTCAATGAAGTATTGATGGTACGAGCCAGTGTAGTGTTCAGAGAGTCGTTGAACAACTGACGCTTGTCACGTTTCGGATACAAGCCGAAGAACTCACGTACACGGTCGAAGATTACCACCTTATCATTAATAGAGTAACCGATAGCCGTCAGGATAGCACCGATGAATGTCTGGTCGATTTCCAGTGAGAACGGAACGATACCCCACAACAATGAGTAAGCACCGATAATCATGATCGTATCACAAGTCAGAGCTACGATAGAACCGATACTGTAAGCGATGTTGCGGAAACGGATCAAGATATACAGACCGATAGCGATCAGAGCCAGAACAACTGACCATACGGCACCAGTCTTGATATCATCTGCGATACTCGGACCCACTTTCTGTGAACTAACGATACTACCGCCTGTGTGATTGTCACGGTCGATGAAAGTAGCCAGTGTGATGTTCTGTGTCAGCAACGGCTTCAGTGTTTCGTATAAGTATGATTCGATCTCAGAGTCTACATTGTTACCTTCGTCTGCGATACGGTAGTTGGTACTGATACGTACTGTCTTCTTGTCTGTACCGATAGCGATCACATTTACATTTACATCTTCACCAAACTTGTCAGCGATCAGTTCACGAACTTGTTCCGGTTCTACCGGATTCTCGAATTGTACCTTGAAGTTACGTCCACCGGTGAAGTCAATACTTTGACTTAAACCACGCAATGCAAACGAACCGATACAAACAAGGATAATAGCGCTTACGATGATCAGTGATTTCTTATTGGTTCCCATGAAGTCGAAACGGGTATTTACCAGCAAGTTTCTGGAAATCTTGGAAGTAAATGTCAGGTTCAGCCACTTGTCTTTATTCATGAAGTGTTCGTAAACCAGACGAGTCATGAACACAGCAGTGAAGAAGGATACAAGGATACCGATAATCAATGTAGTGGCAAAACCACGGATAGGACCTGTACCGAAGTTGAACAGGATGATACCGGTGATGATAGATGTCAGGTTGGAGTCGAAGATAGCAGAGAAGGCATTTGAATAACCGTCAGCCAATGCTTTCTTCACACCCTTGCCGGCACGAAGCTCTTCTTTTGTACGTTCATAGATAAGTACGTTCGCATCCACCGCCATACCGAGTGACAACACCATACCGGCAATACCGGACATGGTCAGTGCCGCCTGGAAGGATGAAAGGATACCCAGCGTGAAGAAGAAGTTCAGGAACAATGCGCAGTTGGCAACCATACCCGGGATGAAGCCATACATGGAACACATATAGATCATCAACAGGATCAAAGCTACAACGAATGAGAAAATACCTGCGTTAATAGATTCCTGACCCAGAGAAGGACCTACGATATCTTCCTGTACGATATGGGCCGGAGCCGGCATCTTACCTGATTTCAATACGTTAGCTAAGTCCTTTGCCTGTTCCGGGGTGAAGTGACCTGTAATCTGTGAACGTCCGCCTGTGATTTCAGAGTTTACGTTCGGAGCAGAATATACATAGTTATCAAGAACGATAGCGATAGAACGACCGATGTTCTGCTTGGTCAGCTGTGCCCAGCGGCGTGCACCGTCAGAGTTCATGGTCATGCTTACAGCCGGTTTACTGTATTGGTCGAATTCGTCTTTTGCATCTGTTACTACGTCACCTTCCAACGGAGCTTTGCCGTTACGTTCGGTAGACTTGATAGCATACAATTCGAATGTCTGTCCTTTCTTATCGAATTCAGAAGGAGAAACACCCCATTTCAGACGAAGGTCTTTCGGAAGTTCTGACTGGATTTCAGGCATGCTCAGATATCTGTTGATATCGGCTGTATCCTTATAGTTAGCATAGCCGATCACCGGACCCTGACCGCTTGAATTCAACTGAAGAACAGCTAGCAACGGATATTGCTTTTTGATTTCTTCCATATTTGCTCCCGCCTTTTCGTCTTTGGCATCTCCTTTCAGAGTAGCTGCGAGACTGTCGGCAACGCTTACGGCTTTCTTTGCCGGAGTAGCTTCTGCCAGTTTGGCTGCGGGGATTGTGTCTGCAGTTGCGTTAGTGGCTGTAGAATCAGCGGCAGTTTCCTGTGACAGGATAGCACGCAATTTTGAGTCAGCCGACTGCATAGCCGGAAGAATCTCTTTTGCAGTATATGTTTCCCAGAATTCGAGGTTGGCCGAACCTTGAAGAAGTTTTCTCACACGTTCCGGCTCCTTGATACCCGGAAGTTCCACCATGATACGGCCCATCTTATCTTCGAGGCTCTGGATGTTCGGCTGAACAACACCGAAGCGGTCGATACGGGTACGAAGCACGTTGTATGAGTTTTCAACGGCAGCCTTTACTTCTGCTCTCAATACTTTTTCTACTTCGGCATCTGATGATTTCTGGTTAACTTTATCTTTCAACTGTTGTGTTGCGAAAAGTTCGGAAAGTTTTGCGCCCGGAGCAGTCTTCTGGTATTCTCTGACGAACAAGGTAATGATATCGTCCTGGCTGTTGACAGCTTGTTTTGCAGCTTCATTCAGCGCTTTATTGAAGTTTTCATCCGGCTTGTTGTCAGCCAATGCTCTGATAACATCAGGCACAGAAACTTCAAGGATAACATTCATACCACCTTTTAGGTCCAAACCTAAACTGATCTCCATTTCACGACAATCTTTCAGCGTCCAGTTCCACAGCATTACTTTCTCATTGGAGAGAGAGTCAAGGTAGTCTTGTTCTACTTTCGGGTCGCCGTTCGCAATCTCTTTCGCCTTATTAGTGTAATGGCGGGTTACGAAGGAGAAGGAGAGGTAGAACACGCATACCAGCGTGAGTAGTACCGCAAAAACCTTTACAAATCCTTTGTTTTGCATTTTACTTTTAATTTATGATGATTACTTTTTTAATTTAATTTTCAGTTAAATTCTGTCGTATACAAGTCCATTTTGCCGCATACAAGGCTGCAAATATAGTTTTTTTTTCACATTCATATGTAATAAGCCCTCAAATATTTGATGTTTAAGGGCTTTTTTGCCGTTTTATTTCATTCCTCTGTTTTTCAGTAACGGCTCCAGGCTTGGTTCTGCACCGCGGAAATTCTTATAAAGTATCATCGGATCTTCGCTGTCTCCCTTCTCCAATACGTTGTAGCGGAAGAGGTCGGCAGTGTTTTTATCAAAGATTCCATGTTCTTTGAAGGCTTCAAAGGCATCATTGTCAAGTACATTCGCCCAAAGGTAACTATAGTATCCGGCAGCGTATCCGCCAATGATATGATTGAAGTAAGTGACGCGGTAGCGGGGGGCAATTTCGGGGATCAGACCGAGCTTGTCCATGGCTTCTTTTTCGAAAGCAAGCATATCCAGATTCTTTACATCTGTTATCATGTGAAGGTTCATGTCGAGGATGGCGGCAGCCAGTAACTCGGTTGTCATGAATCCTTGGTTGAACGTTTTCTGTTTCAGAATCTTTTCGATGATTTCATCGGGGATCACTTCACCTGTCTGATAGTGTTTGGCATACATTTTCAGCACTTCCGGTTCGGTAGCCCAGTGTTCGTTGATCTGAGAAGGAAGTTCAACAAAGTCGCGTACGACATTGGTGCCGGAAGTTCCTTTGTATTCGCACTTTGTCAGTAAGCCGTGCAGGGCATGGCCAAATTCGTGGAACAGGGTTTCTACTTCGTCCATAGTCAACAGAGAAGGGGTGTCGCCGACCGGTTTGGTGAAACTGCATACGTTGCATACTAAGGGACGCGTTGCTCCCTGCTGTTCGCGGTAATTGCTCATCCATGCGCCACCGCTTTTTCCTGAACGCGGGAAATAGTCTACATAGAATATGCCCAGTTGGGAGCCGTCAGCGTCTTTCACTTCGAAGACTTCTACATCCGGATGATAAGTCGGGATACCTTCCAGTTTGTTCAGAGTGATACCATATAGTTTGTTGGCGACTGCGAAAGCTCCTTCGCGTACATTTTCCAGTTTAAAATAAGGTTTGGTGTCTTCTTCGGAGAGGTTGTATTTCTCTTTGCGGAGCTTTTCTGTGTAGTACCACCAGTCCCAGGCTTCCAGTTTCTCTCCTTTGCCTTCTTTGTCCATTAACTGTTGAAGTTCTGCGGCTTCGGCTTTCGCTTTCGGGAGGGCATAGCTCCAAAGGTTGTTCAGCAGACTCATTACGTTGCTGTCATTCTTTGCCATTGTTTCATCCAGTACGAAGTTGGCGTAGTTGTTGAAGCCCAATAACCTTGCTTTTTCCAGGCGGAGGGAGACGATCTTGCGGATCGTTTCTTTGTTGTCATTCTTGTCATTGTTATTGCCGCGGTTGATGTATGCTTTGTACATTTTCTCACGGAGAGGGCGGTTCTCAGCGTATTGCAGGAACGGAAGGCGGCTGGCGTTGTGCAGGGTGAACAGCCATTTCCCCGGTTGTCCGGCAGCTTTTGCTTCTTCGGCTGCGCTTTGGCAGAACCATTCGGGCAATCCTGCTAAATCTTCTTTCTTGTCTACGAAAAGCTGGAAAGCATTGTTTTCATTCAGTATATTATTGCTGAATGTGATGCCGAGAGTGGAAAGTTCTTTGTTGATTTCACGCAGACGTGCCTGTTTCTCTGCATCCAGATTAGCACCCGAACGGACAAATCCTTTGTAAGTTTTGTCCAGCAGACGTTTCTGTTCCGTGGTCAGATTCATGGAATCTTTCTGTTGGTATACAGCGTTTACACGTTTGAAAAGCTCCTGATTCAGGGAGATGTTATCTTCGTGCTCGGAAAGGACCGGTGCCATTTTGATAGAGAGCTCGGTCAGTTCATCGGTTGTTTCCGCATCCGTCATATTGAAGAAAATGGCGCTTACACGGTCCAGAATGGGTGCGCTGTTGTCCAAAGCTACAATCGTATTGTTGAAGGTAGGCACTTCCGGGCTTGCGATAATGGCCTGGATATTTTGATTCTGCTCTTCAATACCTTTCAGAAAGGCGGGTTCGTAATGTTCCAGTTTGATTTTATCGAAGGAAGGAACACCATACTCTGTTTGAAATTCAGTGAAGAAAGGGTTGCTTTCTGTTTTTGTTCCACAGGAGTACATCATACAACTTGCTGCTAAAATGGTTAAAGTTTTTCTAATCATCATGGTATTTATTAAAGTTTTTTCTGTTTTATTGCTTGCCTATATAGCACCAGATCGGGTAATGGTCCGAATCTTTGATCGAACGGTCTACGGTACAGTTATAGGCTTTCTGATTGGGGCTGATCAGAATATTGTCTATCCGGAAATAGAATTTATTCAGATTATAGGAGATGCCCAGTCCCCTGCCGGATTGTGTAAAGGCGTCATCCAGCTGTTGAGTCAGGATGCGATGGGTATATGAAATGGAAGCGTCGTTGAAATCGCCACAGGTAATAATAGTCGGGTATTTGCTGTTTGCGATGGCGACGGCTACCGAATCCGCTTGCGAAGAACGGATGGCCGATGCTTCCGCCAGTTTCTTTATTAATTGCCGGAGTCCCGTTTTTACCTTCTTTGCGTTCGGGTCTTTAATCATATCTTCATAAATCACCTTGTCTTCTTTCGTCAGTTTGTTGGATTCCAGATGGTTGTTTATGAGGGTGATAGTGTCCTCGTTAACTTTCAGGGTGTACTGCATCGAACCGTTGTAGGTGCTTTCATACTTGATGGGACGTGCCGAAAGTATGGGGAATTTGGAGAAACAGGCCAACTGACTGCCTCCTTTTTCCGGATTGTGAATGGAACGGTAGGGATATGCTTTCAATGCTTTTCTGATGTCTTCGTCTGTCAGATATTTCTTGTTTTTGGTTGAATTGTACTCCTGAAGACAGATTATGTCAGCTTCACTGTCAGCCAGATAGGATAATATCGGATTCTTTCCTTCCTTTTTCTCCAGATTGTTAAATCCCATCACATTGTAAGAGAGGAATTTGATGCTGCCATCCGGTATCGTTTCTACTGTAGAATTGATGGGAATATAGGTGCGTATCTGTGGAATACATACCAGAAAACCGATGACCGGTAATAAGGCATAGCGGTAGCTGATGATTACCCAGAAGAGGGTGAAACAGATGTTGACAGCAAGGAAGATGGGGAAGGCAAGCCCCAGGCAAGAAGCTATCGGGTGTATTTTCGGTTGAAGATACGGGCTATAGGCACTCAAAATCAACATCCCTACAAAGAGTGCGTTGACTGCTAATATCAAATAAAGGACAAATTTGCCAATGTGTTCCATTCTTTATCTTTTGCTTGCGTCGAACAAGCTCTTTTTCTCTTCCGTCGTCAGGCTTTCATAACCGGATTTTTTCAGCTTCTCCAGAATGCGGTCCACTTCATCCGATTGTGCTTTCTTACGGGCGTTATAATCGTAATCTTTCTCGCGACTTGTGTCGCTTCCATAATGTACTTTCATTTTTGGTTTGCGTTTCCATGTCTTTTTCTGAAACAGGGAAGCGAAGCCGTCAAGGAACCAGTTGATCCAGTAAGTCACGTCTTTGCCTTTGCTCAGACTGGCTGCAAACCAAAGTCCGGCAAGTGCGCCGCCTAAGTGGGCGATGTGTCCTCCGGCATTGTTGGATGTAATAAAGAGCAGGTCTGTTCCGATAACGATCAGTGCGAGGTATTTCAAACGGACGGCGCCGAAAAGGAAAAGTTGTACCCGGTAGTTCGGTTCTCTGTAGGCGGTGGCAGCTACGATGGCCAGCACGGAAGCGGAAGCCCCGACCAGTGTGGAGAACGGCAATGTCTGGCTGAAATAAGGGAAGATGTTATACGCTATCATGTAGAACAATCCTCCGCAGATGCCTCCCAATACATACAATCCCCGTAAATGCTTTCCCGAAAAGAAATAGAGAAACAGACTTCCGAACCAGTACAGCCAGAGCATATTGAACAGGATATGCAGGAAGCCTGCATGCATGAACATATAGCTGAGCAATGACCATGGCTGAAGAATAAACCGGTGAAGGGAAGCCGGAAGGGCGAATAAATCGAATATTCCCGTTGCACTCAGGTTGAACAGCTGCAATATGACACTGATTAACGTACCGATAACAAAGATGCCTACGTTAATGTAAATCAGTCGGATGAAAGTGTTTCCTCTTCTGAACGTTTCTTTTAAATCAGTTATAATATGTCCCATTGTTTCTACTTTTTTTTCTCCAATACATAATCAGGATAAATCCGAATATCATACCTCCCAAGTGGGCGAAATGCGCGACATTATCTCCGGGATTATTGGCAAAGCCGGCATACAGTTCAATCAAAGCATAACCGATAACAAAGAATTTAGCTTTGATAGGGAAGGGCAGCGGAAAGATGAATAGCTGGTTGTTGGGGAACAACATACCGAATGCGAGCAAGATAGCATATACAGCTCCCGAAGCGCCCACGGTGGTCAGCATGTTCAAAAACTCTCCCATAGGAATAATCCCCGTTCCTATATCCACTTGTGAATAGTGGCTGTAGTCTACTATATATTTGATGTATTGCACTCCTTCCTGGATAAGTCCTGCGCCGATACCACAGACGATATAATAAAAAAGGAAACGTTTCGGTCCCCAGGTCCGTTCAAGAACAGTTCCGAACATGAAAACAGCAAACATATTGAAAAAAATGTGGCTGAATCCGCCATGCATGAACATATAAGTGATAAGCTGTGCCGGATTGAAGTCACTGGCGAGGAAAAAATGCAATCCCAGATAATTAGTCAGATCGATACCGTATCGTTGAGCGACAAGTGTCCCGAAAAAGACTAGTACATTGATAATTATCAGGTTTTTAGTTACAGTTGGCATAATTTTATATTCTGAATATTTAAGTAATGAACGCAAAAGTACGAATAAATTCTGTTTTAAAGCATGGAAAAGCTTCCCTATTAGCTCTTTTTCAATAATTTGCTGCGTTTTTTTTATGTTTTTATTTGATATGTTGTTTTGTTCATCTATATTTGTAAAGTCGTAATGGGAAATCTTTTGTGTAACATATATATTAATTAATCATTTTACGTATCATGAATAAGTCTGAACTTATTAGTGCAATGGCTGCTGAAGCTCAAATGAGTAAAGCCGATGCGAAGAAAGCTCTTGATGCTTTCATTTCTTCAGTTACTAACGCTATGAAAGCTGGTGATAAGGTAGCTTTGGTTGGTTTTGGAACGTTCTCTGTAAGTGAAAGAGCAGCAAGAACCGGTATTAATCCTTCTACAAAGGCAGCTATTACTATTCCTGCTAAGAAAGTAGCTAAATTTAAAGCTGGTGCTGAATTGTCTGCAGCTGTTGAATAAACATATAGTTGAAAGAAATTAGAAGAGGGAGGCGCGTGCGTCTCCTTTTTTTGTATCTTTGCGCGCAAGAAACAACTTGATTATGAAGATAGAAGATAAACTTGTAGCGTCCGTCATCAACGGACTAAAAGCACTTTACGGTCAGGAAGTCCCTGAGAAGATGGTGCAGTTGCAAAAAACGAAGAAAGAATTTGAAGGACATTTGACACTGGTCGTGTTCCCTTTTCTGAAAATGTCAAGAAAAGGACCGGAACAGACAGCGCAGGAAATTGGCGAATATCTGAAGGCGAACGAACCGGCTGTAGCTGCTTTCAATGTGATAAAAGGCTTTTTGAATCTGACTATTGCATCGGCTACCTGGATTGAGTTACTGAATGAGATTCAGTCGGATGAAGAGTACGGCCTGGTGAAAGCTACCGAAACTTCTCCGTTGGTGATGATTGAGTATTCTTCACCGAATACCAACAAGCCGCTTCACTTGGGGCATGTGCGCAACAATCTTTTGGGAAATGCGCTGGCTAACATTGTGGCTGCAAACGGAAACAAAGTAGTAAAGACAAATATAGTAAACGACCGTGGTATCCATATCTGCAAATCCATGCTGGCATGGAAGAAATACGGAAACGGCGAAACTCCTGAAAGCACCGGCAAGAAAGGTGATCATCTGGTAGGCGACTACTATGTGTCTTTCGACAAGCATTATAAAGCGGAACTTGCCGAACTGATGGAAAAAGGCAAGTCGAAAGAGGAAGCGGAAGCTGCTTCTCCGTTGATGCAGGAAGCCCGCGAAATGCTGGTGAAATGGGAAGCCGGCGATCCGGAAGTACGTGCCCTGTGGGAAATGATGAACAACTGGGTGTATGCCGGATTTGATGAGACTTACCGGAAAATGGGTGTCAGCTTCGATAAGATATATTATGAATCCAATACTTATCTCGAAGGAAAAGAGAAAGTAATGGAGGGACTGGAAAAAGGCTTTTTCTTCAAAAAAGAAGACGGCTCTGTCTGGGCTGACCTGACTGCCGAGGGGCTGGATCATAAACTGCTTCTTCGTGGCGACGGAACTTCTGTTTATATGACGCAGGATATCGGTACTGCCAAACTTCGTTTCGCTGATTATCCGATTGATAAAATGATTTATGTCGTTGGTAACGAACAGAATTATCACTTCCAGGTACTTTCTATCCTGTTGGATAAGCTCGGTTTTGAATGGGGTAAAGGTCTTGTACATTTCTCTTATGGTATGGTAGAATTGCCGGAAGGTAAGATGAAATCCCGTGAAGGAACCGTTGTTGATGCCGATGACCTGATGGAAGAGATGGTATCGACTGCCAAAGAAACTTCGCAGGAACTCGGAAAACTGGATGGTTTGACGCAGGAAGAAGCGGATGATATTGCCCGTATTGTCGGTCTGGGTGCTTTGAAGTACTTTATTCTCAAAGTAGATGCCCGTAAGAATATGACTTTCAATCCGAAAGAGTCTATTGACTTCAATGGTAATACAGGACCGTTCATTCAATATACATATGCCCGTATTCAGTCTGTGCTTCGTAAAGCGGCTGAATCCGGAATTGTGATACCTGAACAGATTCCTGCTGGTATCGAGCTGAGCGAGAAGGAAGAAGGACTGATTCAGATGGTTGCTGACTTTGCGGCAGTTGTAAAACAGGCCGGAGAAGACTACAGTCCGTCTATTATCGCGAATTATACCTATGATTTGGTGAAAGAATATAATCAGTTCTACCATGATTTCAGCATTCTGCGTGAAGAGAATGAGGCGGTAAAAGTATTCCGTATTGCTCTGTCTGCCAATGTAGCAAAAGTGGTTCGTTTAGGAATGGGCTTGTTGGGCATTGAGGTACCTTCCAGAATGTAATACCTGCCCTGAACAAAATATATTTATGTGTTCCGGAACGGGACTGGATGTTGTTGAATAGAAAAAGACTGTCCGAAAAGGAATTGTACACTATCTTTAAGAAAGACTTTGGGTAAAGTTAATGATAGGGATTACATACTTTTCAGACAGTCTTTTTTATTATTGGGTAATTACTTTCGAATTATCAGGGTCTTTCCACCAATATGGATTGGAAGCGCCGAAGCTGGATGCCCAGTCACCAAATTTAGGATACGCTTCCAAAATGCTTGTCGTTTCTACTGGTACAAGGAAATCGGTACCACGTTTAGTTCCTACACTGATACCGCTAATCTGCAGTCCCGTTGGCATATTCTCATTATTTACATAATATAATCCCTCATCAGGCCTGGATACATCACTACCTGTGCCGAAATAAGAGAAATTCATTTTACTTGTTGGAGGGAATTTCACAATATGTGCTTCTTTATCACGTCCTGTATTGGCAGAAATGATGATAAAGGGGTTCATATTAAATTTGCTGTATGTTTGTTCCCAAAATTTGTTATTAAAGAAAGGAGTAAATGCCGTTTCTGTAAATCTTTCTTGGGCGACGTCTATCGTTACAGTAAACGTTTTGTTTATAGCTGCTTTTTGATTGTCAAAAAGGATAATAGTGGGATAATTTTGACCAGGTTCCCGGTCTTGCCCTTCCATGAATTGTGAGACGATTCCGCCGGATTCTACGGTTATTTTCTTTATATCACTATTTGCTATACCTGTAAGCTGGTAACCAAAACCGTTTTGCCAGTTTGCACCATCATGTTTAGGCACAAATGTATCTATAACTTTTACGACTTTACTTGTGAGAACACTCTTATAAATTTCGCGCTTATATTCGACAATCATATCATTCATGTCATAATCTCCTTTGGATGGCCAAAAATCTTCAAATGATAATACACCTTTAAAGGAGTTATAAATCTCTTTGTCATTAATGGATTTGTCTGGGAGTTCTTCTACACCACCAGTCTCAATGGCTGATCCATCTGAGAAATCAAGATAGAATACGGCATCGCCAAAGTTTCCTTTTCTGGTATTATCTCCTGTCGGTTCAAAGTTGGTTGCATCCTCCATACCAAATGCAACGACTTCTCCTGATTTGTTCTTTAGGGCAATGGTACGGTGTTCTTTGCTCTTATTCAGGTCACGAATAGAATAGAAAGTACGTTTATTATTCATAATCTCCTTTGTGCCTTGGTTGTAGGAAGACTCAATAAGAAACCATGCTATGCTTACTCCCGCAGGGAACTCGTTCACGAACTTTGTGCCATCCCAATATTTCAGTTCTACTCTGTCGCCGGTATACATACTACCTGCTGTACTGCTGGAATTACACACGGCAGTCGATATGCGCGGATAGGCAATGATCGGTGTAACTTGACTTATATCAGTCGGCTTTTGATCGGTAGGGTAGGTGAAATAACCGACTGTATTTTGCTTGGTACCTGTACTGCTGAGCATAACTAGTCCGATTTCTGTTGGTTTCTTAACATTGATTTCTATATTTACATTCTCATCTATATATTCAGGATAATAATCTTCCATCGCTGCACTTCCACCCGGCTTAATAAAAACTTCACGGATATTATACATGAGCTGCCCATCTATTTCCGTTGGAGTAGAAGAAAGATAAGTAGGACATCCTATCTCATTCCATTCACCTAAAACCTGGAAACCTTCCGGATATTTGTAGCCGCTATTGGTAACCCCTCTACTCGTACCCTTCGCATTTCTTTTACTTTGTATAAAAGCTTTCTGATCAAAAGATACTTTTCCGTTTGTAATTTGTAGCTGAATCGGGCTGACAGTTCCAAGATAGTCTGAATAAAGGTAAAGTTCTGTAAGATAAGACGGAATAGATATGAAATCATTAAAGATTCCTTTTTTATCCGTAGCCCCGCGATAGACAGGCTCTTCTTTTGTCTTGATAATGTTTCCATCCTTATCTTCCGATAGCGGATTTTCGGCATATAACTCAAAAACAACCTGATAATTTAAACCATAGTTTAAATCAACTGTGCAACTAGAGGATGTTGTAAAGCCAAAATATTCATCTGCAGTTTTTTCTTCTGGAGCCTGATATAAGTCCTTTTCCATACAACCGGCTAACGAGAGTGCGCATAGTACCCCCATTGAGAGAGATTTGAAATTGTTTGTTTGCATAACTGTGTTCTGATAATTTGATTGTGACCCGCAAATGTATGTATTTAATATATAAAACAAAGAGTTTGGAAATAAATCGTTTAAAAAGAAATATATAGCATGGTAAATACAACAAAAGTCCGGTAACCAGTTGATATAGGTTACCGGACTTTGATGTCTCATTGAATGCAAATATTATTTCTTTTTTGCGGTTCGTTTACCTTTGGCAGAAGTGCCAGGACCTTTCTCATCTTGTATTTTGACTAACTCCAGGCAACTCTTCAAACTTAGATCCTGAGGAACAATGTCTTTAGGGATCTTGTAATTATTGCCTTTGTATGCAATGTAAGGTCCGTACCGACCATTCAGAATCTCCAGTTCCGGTTCTTCATCAAACTTCTTGATATGGCGTTCTGCTTCTTTCGCCCGTTTTTCCAGAATCAGCTGCTCTGCTTCTTCCAGAGTAACTTTCATCGGATCAAGTGTTTTTGGCAGTGATACATAGACCTTGTTATGCTGGATGTAAGGTCCGAAGCGGCCTACACCTACACTGACAGTCTTTCCTTCATACTCACCTAAAGTACGTGGTAGCTTAAACAGTTCCAGTGCTTCTTCCAGGGTAATGGTCTCCATGGACTGCCCTTTCTTCATCTGGGCAAAACGAGGCTTCTCTTCATCATCCGCGGCACCGATCTGTACTACAGGACCGAAACGACCGATTTTCACAGAGACAGGCTTGCCTGTTCCCGGTTCTTCTCCCAGCATACGTTCGCCGACTTTATGTTCTGTCTTTATAGATAATGTCTTTTCTACTGCCGGATGGAACTGATCATAGAAAGTCTTCATGATAGAAGTCCATTTAACTTCTCCTTCCGCTATTTCGTCAAATTCCTTTTCTACACTGGCAGTAAAGTTGTAATCCAGAATATCCGGGAAGTATTCGGTAAGGAAGTCATTCACCACAGTTCCTGTATCTGTAGGAAAGAGTTTCGACTTTTCTGCTCCCGTCACTTCATTGTGACTTTCATCTTTAATCTGATTGTCTTTCAGTGTCAGCACATTAAATGTACGTTCTTCACCGTCTTTATTTCCTTTTTCCACATATTCGCGTTGCTGGATAGTAGAAATCGTAGGAGCGTATGTGGACGGACGACCGATACCCAGCTCTTCCAGTTTACGTACAAGGCTTGCTTCCGTATAGCGTGGCGGGCGTTGAGTGAAACGTTCAGTGGCAACGATAGGTCCATATTCCAGTTTCTGGCCTTTCTTTAAAGGAGGCAACAGACGGCTCTCATCTTCCTGTTCATTCTCATCGTCATAAGACTCACGGTATACACGTAGGAAACCATCGAACTTGATAACTTCGCCGATGGCAGTGAATGCATCACCGCTTTTGCTTATAGAGATGGTAGCAGTAGTCTTTTCCAGTTCCGCATCCGCCATTTGTGATGCGATGGTGCGCTTCCAGATCAGATCATACAGTTTCTTTTCCTGTGCTGTGCCTTCTATGGATTGATTTTCCATGTAAGTCGGACGAATGGCTTCGTGCGCTTCCTGTGCTCCCTTCGTCTTTGTTTCGAAGTGGCGCGGATGTACATAGCGTTCGCCCATCATCTGTATGATAGCGTCTTTGCTGCTGGCTGTTGCATATTCCGACAGGTTGACGGAGTCCGTACGCATATAAGTGATAAATCCGGATTCGTACAAACGTTGTGCGATCATCATCGTTTGTGCTACGGTATATCCCAGTTTGCGTGCCGCTTCCTGTTGCAGGGTAGAAGTTGTAAACGGAGCCGGCGGCGTTTTCTTTACCGGACGGGTAGTTATATCTTCAATCGTAAAAGTCGCTCCCTTACATGCGTCAAGGAATGCTTTTGCTTCTTCTTTCGTTTTGATACGGCGTGATAGTTCCGCTTTCATTTCTACCAGCTTGCCGTCTGTATCGGGAACCAGGAATATGGCGATAACCCGGTATGCGGCTTCTGATTTGAACGCATGAATTTCGCGTTCACGTTCTACAATCAGGCGGACAGCTACCGACTGTACGCGTCCTGCCGACAGAGATGGTTTAACTTTTCTCCAAAGTACAGGAGACAATTCAAAACCTACAATTCTATCCAGGATTCGTCGTGCCTGCTGTGCATTTACGAGGTTGAGGTCGATATTGCGTGGTTGTTCGATTGCTTTTAAAATGGCACCTTTGGTGATTTCGTGAAATACGATTCGTTTTGTGTTTTCCGGTTTTAGTTTTAATACTTCATACAGATGCCAGGCAATAGCTTCTCCCTCGCGGTCCTCATCGGATGCGAGCCATACGGTTTCTGCCTCTTTAGCTTCTGCTTTCAGCGTGCTGACCAAAGCCTTTTTGTCTGCCGGAATTTCATAATCGGGTTTAAAATTCTTATCTACGTCGATACTGAATTCTTTCTTCTTCAGATCACGTATATGTCCGTAACTAGAAAGGACTTTGAAATCTTTCCCGAGAAATTTTTCAATCGTTTTTGCTTTTGCCGGAGACTCGACAATGACAAGGTTTTTTTGCATAATTCTTTCTTTTATAATGGCTTGTACCATGATATTTCGGGGCAAAAGTAAAAAAAAAGATTCGCCCTACCTTATAATATAAGGAGAAACTAATATTTTTTTGGAAAAAAATAGGTTTTGAGTAAATCTGCATTTCTTTTGTATGCGCAAGTATTATTAAAGAAATGTTCTATAATTAAGGGGAAATTAATATAAAACAGTTTTATTTAAATAGAATTTCCTATATTTACACCTTTGTACAGTATTATGTGGCTATTTATGAGAAAGATTCTATTTAAAATATATCTATTGTTTTTCTTTGTAGGTATTGCACAACCTATATTGAGCCAGTCTCCTTATTATTATTACAAACAACTTGGAATAAAGGAAGGACTCTCACAGTCGAAAGTACAATGTGTTCTGAATGATCATCGGGGGTATCTTTGGATTGGTACGGAATCCGGTTTGAATTGTTATGACCGTGACCATCTGAAGCAATATCTGCATCGCCCGGGAGATGAAAAAACGCTGCCTTCCAACAACATCACTTTTATCGCTGAGGACTCTTTATGCAATCTTTGGGTAGCTACGATGAACGGCATTTGCCTTTACGACAGAGGGAGTGATAGTTTCAGAACTTTATTGAATAATGGTAAACCAATCTATGTTGCTTCCTATTTATTGGTTGAAGGAGGAATCTTACTGGGAGGATCAGGAGCCATATACAGATATGTCTATGCCACTAATAAGCTGGAACCTTTGTATTATGCGCAAGACCCTGTTTATTACAATCCCTTTTGGCAGATGATACGTTATGATGAAGAGAATATCCTGCTCAATTCACGTTGGCACGGCATATATTCCTTTAATATGAAGACGTATGAAGTGAAGAAAATAGAGTCGTTTACAGAAAATAACTATACCAGTATCTATCTGGACTCCTACAAGCGTCTGTGGGTAAGTGTTTATGGTAACGGACTGTATTGCTATCAGGGAGACCAGTTGATAAAACACTTTGCGGCGTCAAATTCTCCTTTGACGTATGATGTCATTCATGATATCATGGAGAGAGATAATCAGCTTTGGGTAGCCACTGATGGTGGTGGAATCAATATAATCTCTTTAGATGATTTCTCATTTACTAATATTCAACAAAAACAGGATGATGTTCATTCCTTTCCAGCAAATACTATATACCGCCTCTATCTGGACCCGGCCAATAATATGTGGGCAGGCAGTATCAGAAGAGGGTTGATTGGTATAAAGAATGTGTATGCCTGTTCTTATCAGAACGTTCCTTTTGGCAATCTGTACGGATTAAGCAACCAGACTATTAATAGTTTCTTTCAGGATAGTGACGGAATAGTCTGGGTGGGAACCGATGGGGGAGGTATCAACCGGTTTGATCCGGTATCGGGTACCTTCAAACATTATCCTGCCACCAAATATGAGAAAGTTGTTTCCATTGTGGAATATACTCCTGACGAACTGTTGTTCTTCTCCTTTAATAAAGGACTCTTTATCTTTCATAAGCAAACGGGGCAGATACGTCCCTTTGTGCTGATTGACAAGGAAATGAATGATCAGACCTGTATCAATGGTTTTTCTGTTAATATCCAGCGGATAACGAAGACTAAAATTCTTTTCAGTGCCCAGCATATTTTTATATATGATATGGTCACCTGTAAGTTTGATATAGTGGCTACTATGGGAGAAGAGTACGAGCGTCATTCTCCACTGATAATAGCTACGAAAGGTGCAAAGACATACCTTTCCGATCTGAAGAATATTTGTGAGTATGATTCTTCGGAAGGGACTTTCCGGACGATTTATAAAGGGCAATACACTATCAGTGATGCCTCTATGGACCAGGATGGTGTTTTTTGGCTGGCTTCTGCCGAAGGCTTGGTGCGTTATGATCCACGGACAGGGAAGAGTGAGCTGATAAATACAAGTCTGTTTCAGGATGTAGCTTCTGTTGTTGCCGATAATCAATATCGGATCTGGATAGGGACGAGACGTCATTTATTTGTTTATTCTTCCCGTACCCATAATTTTGCTACCTTGGAGGAGGTAGATGGAGTTCTGCCTAACGAATACATCTTTCATGCTACTCTTCTTGCCGACAACGGAGATGTTTTTGTCGGTGGTACCACAGGCATGACGGTGATAAACTCTGCCGTTCATTTTGATACAGATGAGGATTATACGGTCGAACTGCTGGATGTATTATTAAACGGTCTGCCTGTCTCGTTATCCGAAGAGCCGCAGGAAGCGGCTGAAACAATTCAGATTCCCTGGAACTTTTCTTCCCTGCAACTGAAAGTTCTGCTGAATGAAAGCGATGTGTTCCGCAAGAATTTCTTTCGTTTCAATATAGAGGGGCTCGATCAGGAATTGGCGAGTTCCAATTCAAACTCTTTGGTTATCAATTATCTGCCGATAGGGGAGTATACGATTACCGCTTCTTATTATACCCGTGACGGAGGGTGGAGTATGAAACAACCCATTCTGCATGTTGTGGTTACTCCGCCTTGGTGGAAGACCGGTTGGTTCTATGTGGGATTATATATATTGTTGGGAGCAGTGGCTTATAGCATTGTCTACTACTTCTATCGCAAGAAGAAAGCCAAACAGAAGCGGGAGATTATGCGTCTGAAAAATAAGATGTATGAAGAAAAGATTAATTTCCTGACGAACATCAGTCATGAACTTCGCACTCCTCTTACACTGATTTGTGCACCATTGAAGCGTATTATCAATAAGGAGTCGGACAAGCAGGATGTGGAAAAGTTGTTGGTCCCGATCTATAAGCAGGCATACCAGATGAAGAGTATCATCGATATGGTACTCGATGTAAGGAAACTGGAAGAAGGAAAAGATATGCTGCATATATTGCCGCATCCTTTGAATGAGTGGGTGTGCTCTGTGGGAGATAAGTTCATCAATGAGTTTCATGTGAAAGGTATCAGACTCGAATATGAGTTGGACGAACAGATAAAAGAGGTACCTTTCGATCAGAATAAGTGCGAGTTCGTTCTTTCTAACTTCCTGATGAATGCGTTGAAGTTTAGCGAATCGGGCACCACTACTACACTGATTACCACCTTGTCACAAGAGAAAGACTGGGTTCGGATCTCTGTCAGGGATGAAGGGATGGGACTGAATATGGTAGACACAGATTCTCTTTTCTCCAGTTTCTATCAGGGGGGACATGAAAAAGGAGGAAGCGGCATCGGATTATCCTATGCGAAGAGTCTCATCACACACCATAAAGGAAGAGTGGGCGCTTCGAATGCAGCGGGAAAAGGGGCCATCTTTTATTTTGAACTACCCTTATTCACGGATACTTGCGGACAGCTGGAACCAGCTTCTGTGGAAGCAGCTACAGGCGTGGAAGTGAATGAACCGGATAGAATCGATTATACCTTCCTGAAAAAATATTCAGTGATGGTGGTCGAAGATACTCTCGAACTGCGAAACTATCTGAAAGAAACGCTGAGTAATTATTTTGCCCGTGTATATGTTGCCAAGGATGGGAAAGAGGGATTGGAACAGATCAAAGACCGATTGCCGGATATCATCATCAGTGATGTCATGATGCCCCGGATGAATGGGTTTGAACTTTGCCGGGAAGTGAAGACTAATCTGGATATCAGTCATATTCCTTTTATCTTATTGACCGCCTATCATAATTCTCAGAATATGTATACCGGTTATAAGACCGGAGCGGACGCCTTTTTGCCGAAACCTTTCGAAATAGACGGTTTGCTGGCATTGATTCATAATCAGTTGAGGCAGCGCGAACAGATACGGGCAAGATATAAAGATGATAAGCTGCTGACACACAAGGAAGTGAGCTTTAGCAATGCAGATGAAACTTTCCTGCTGAAATTGAATACATTGATTGCGGATAATATGAGTAATCCGGAACTGGATGTTGCATTCCTTGCTACTAATATGTGCATCAGCCGTTCGTTGTTATTCAATAAAGTGAAGGCCATCACGGGTATGGGGATTGTAGACTATGTGAATAAGCAGCGCATTGAGCAGTCAATCGTGTTACTTACTACTACTACCATGAACATTACTGAAATCTCCGAAGTGGTCGGCTTCTCCTCTTTGCGTTATTTCAGTAAGGTTTTCAAGTCTATAAAAGGAGAGATTCCTTCCGCTTATAGAAAACAGGATAAGTAAATCGCATTGATAACTTGAACTTAGGAACATATACTAGAAATAAAAAAATAAATATTAGTCTCATGCTCTCATTCTGTATGAGGTAAATATCATATAATCAGAACGATATGTAATGAGAGATACTTCTTTTGCCAGGTATCTCTCATTCTTTTACGTAAGCGTCTCGGCGATGTCGTCTTTTCTTTAAT
>ERZ791881.1079-NODE-1079-length-19702-cov-7.800631_pt1 | contig 19702 bp, 20 predicted proteins | sample MGYA00510161_ERZ791881 | MGnify/ENA primary metagenome ERZ791881 (study PRJEB30046, sample SAMN00792073) | human gut metagenome | study: EMG produced TPA metagenomics assembly of the A metagenome-wide association study of gut microbiota in type 2...
AAGGGGCAGTTATTGTAAGAGATGATGGCATATCCCGGATACTTCAAGAGGAGGTCCCGTAACAGGGTGTGGTTCTGCTTGGGAAATTCGGCAGGGTATGTTCGCTCCGCTTTCACATAGGGCGGGTCCGCATAGACCACCTCATTGGGATTTTCCCTCTCGCCGATCAGCTCCAGAGCGTCCCGATTCTCCAGGAAGATGCTCTCAATCCGTCGGCTGACTTCAGGGAATCGCTTGATGATGGGCTCCACACGCAGTGTCTTGACCGCCACGGAATTCCCGGTTCCGCTATAGCTACCGTACTGACGCAGCAGGAACGCCGCCGCCCGAACCACATCAAACAGCTTTGCCCGATCATTCAGCACCTTCAACAGCTCTTCCGCCTGTTCCTGCGTGAAGCAGGCGCGGTCCTGAAGGACCAGCTTTTCCTCCTCGATGTGTTTGAAGTAGTCCGCCTCATGTGCCGCAATATTCCGGTATAACTGAAAGGGTTCCCGGCCATGGACTGGGAGGAATCTCAGCTCCCGCGCTAGGGCGTGCTGATTTTCCTTGATACAGCAGAACACATTGAACAGATCGTTGTCCACGTCGTTGTAGATATCCAGCCGCCCCTTCTTCGGCTTCAGCGCCAGACTCAGGGCGGCGCTGCCGCCGAAGACCTCCAGAAACGTCTCCACATGGGGTGGTATCATAGGGGCGATGAATGGGACCAACTTCACCTTGTTGCCTGGCCACGGGAAAAACGGTCTAGCGATGGCAGCCACCTCCCACATCCGAAAGCAGCTTTTCCTCCATGCCGCGCAGCAGGCCCTGCCGGGCGGCTTCCAGGCCGCGGATCATCCGGGCCAGGTGCTCTTCGGTTTCCCGGGCCTCCCCGAAGGTCCTGATATAGAAATATCCGTCCCGGCCGCTGCCGATGGGATACCCCTCCTGCCGCAGATGGTTTACCATCTCGTGCAGCCTGGATTCGCTGACGCCCAGGATGTCTCTGAGTCTCCTGCCTGGTGCTGCATGCTGCCTGCCGGGACACGCACCTTTCAGGTATGCCAACAGTTGTTCTTCTTTTCGCATGATCGCTCCCTTCCGGGATCCGCTTTCCCGAAAATGGGCGCAAAAAAAGAAGGGGCCGCTGTCCCTTTCAGGAAAACGGCCCATATTTCGTATTTGATTTTACATGGTCATATCCCAATCATGCCTGGGCGGCGCGGGCATCCGCAGATGCTGGAACTCCCGGTCATTTCGCCGGATGTAGGCGGTCTCTGATACATTGAGCCGGTATCCCTGCTGTTCCAGAAGGGCTTCTCCGAGTCCAACTGTATCCATACAGTCCCGCAGGAGGGGGTTCTTGAACCCTCCTCGCTTCTCCAGCTCCCGCTTTCCGAAAGCTCCCACATCGTCCGCTCGCATGAAATCATAGCAATGCAGATTCTGAGCGATGTCCAGTGCCTCCTGGAGCCGGTGGCAGTTCTCATACTCCAGTGCAGCCGTGAATTTTTCCATAAAGTCCGGCATTCCTTGCCCTTGCTCTTCCAGCAGGAAGCCCAGATCGTTGCCATCTCGGATGAGGTCATTTAAGTCGTCGTACTCATCCTGAAGAATGGTGATTCCCGGAAGAGAGCAGCGCACCTCCAGCAAATCACATTCTTGGATGGTCTCTGCCTTCAGCTCCCGTAAGGCTAAGGCGATCTCGCCCAGTCGGCTATCTGGCTCTGCGAAGGCATGGTCTGGCAGGCAGGCCCAGGCTCCCTTGGGCACGGCGGGAGCCGCCAGACGAAGCCGCAGGCTCCAGTCCGTCTCCTGCACTTTGTCCAGATTCGTGCCATCGTAGGTCTGCTTCGGTTCCCGGCCGGGGAGCACCACAAAGCAGTCGCCGATGAAGACGCCTGGGTGCAGCTCTTCATACCGGAAGCCGATCTGCTGCAGGTTCGCATAGGGGAGCACCGCCTCCGGCATCTCCGCTTCATAGCGCAGGTAGTATTCCCCCAGCTTTTCGTAGCCTCCCGCGGGGCAGAGTACCTGATAGTCTGAGAGGGAGAGCAGGCAGTTGATGGTCTCTGTGGTCTCTTTCCGATCCAGCTTCAGCACTGCCAGCAGCAGTTCATCTCCCTCTTTTCCAGAGACTTCTCTCAGCCGTCCGGTCGTCAGCATCATTGCGGCCAGCTGATATGCCTCCCGGGCAGAGAGGGTCTTCAACCGATCCAGAAGCCACTGCTTCTCAATGTCATTTGCGGGCTGTCCAAACGGTTTTCCCTCGATTTTGTCCATGTCGATCACCTCATCTCCATACCGCCACGCTGAAACTGCGTCTGCTGCGCCTGCTCCTGCCGGAAGCAGGGGAGAGGACCACCGTCCTTCCGGCGGATCAGGCCATAGTCCGTAATGGCTGCGTCACCCTGCTCCAGCCATTTCTGCCCGATCCAGGCCGCCTGGGGCGTCTGGAACAGATCCTCCGGCAAGTCCGGGTACTTCTCCCGCAAAATCACTTCCGTGTAATCCCAAGGCTCTGCGATCTCAGGGCGGAGTTCATACTGGTCCAATTCTTTTGCCAATTCGATTGCCTGCTCCAAGTTCGGGTTACCACTGGCATCCAACAGTGCTTTGTACTTAGTAAAGGATGCGGTATCCCAAACACGCTGCCTTTGAGACAGCATCTGGGCAAATACATTGACCTGTTCAATTCCTCCCTCATCCTCTATCGCATCATTGATGGACCCTCGCAGGGATGGGATCCGACAGTCCACGCAGTGGAAAGCACATTCTTTCATCGACGCCGCATCCACAGTCTCTACCGCATTCCAGATCGCGTCATCCACCGCGGGGAGATCCAGGGTTGCAGTCAGATCATTGTCGTAAGCAGGGTCATTAAAGAATCCCTTCCGCACTTCCAACACAACAGGGGCACCGGTGCGGTTAAAGTACGGCATGATCTCCTTGCGGTTGTAAACTTCTTTGAAGTCCCCACCTGGCTCCACATAGCCCCGGCGAGTATACACCCCGCCGTGATCTTCCTGATACTGCTTCCCGAATACCTCCAGCAGATCCTTTCGATATGCGCTGCCGTCCTCGGTGGTATCCAACAGTGTCATGGCCTCCTGCGTCAGCATCCCGCTCTCGTACAAAAGCGCCCCAAGTTGCTGATTGTTGAAAACATGGGGCGCCAAGAGGCAGATATCCGCATTGTAGGTCAGGTTGATCAGGCGGGGCAGAGGGATGGGGCCGATGTGCCGTCCGCCCTCGATTTGGAGCAGGCCGTCCAGGCCCATACGGTCGTCCTCACTCAGCATGGCCAGCCGCTGGGCCAGGAGGTTCAATTCATACAGGTTGACGTTGTCGCCGATCATCCCACGCTGGATGCCGGGATATTCAATTTTGGTCAGCTCATTATGACAGTCTCTGGCATCCTTGATCCGGGCTTTCTCCAGGGCGTCGTGAAACTCTGCCCAGGTAGCCGGCATCTCCAGCGCAGTGGCTGTCTCGTACCCCTTTGAGGTCTTGTTGCTGATCTCCACTTCGAAGATTCTTTCAGTCAAGAGTCATCCCTCCTATCTGCTCTTTTCGCTGAATTTCATAGTTCTTGGGATCAGCGCCCGGGACATCCCAGCCCGCCATGGAACCGATCTCCATGGCCATCCGCTGGGCGGGGGTGACCCCCATCCTCTCGTTGAGCCTGTCCGCCTCTTCTACATTCCGCTCTTTATCGCCGGTTTCCCATTCGGAGGGATAGTAGCCGGACTCGCCCCGCCTGATGCAGATGAGCTGGCCAGTGGTCTGCAAAGTGGAGAAGCACAGCTCCGGCAGCCCTTTGGCGATTTGGGGGACAAACTGTTCCTGTTCGGTCTGGATGCTCCAGTCATCTGAATTCCAGAGATGGACATACAGCTCTCCACCATCCACTTTGATCTCCCGCTGTTCAAAGCCCTCGCCCCAGCCATCTGATGCCTGGCCGCTGATAAAGTCCTTGAGCCTGGTCAGCTCTCCAGAAGTGAGTTCACCCACTACCTGACATTCCGCTACACCCCAGAGACAGCCATCCCGAACTTCCACCGTGAATTCTGCGGAGCGGACTTTGGCGTTCAGACTGTCCTGCTCCCCGTACCAGTGCATGAGGCCACGTTCCCGTTCCTCCGGCATCCGGTTTTTGACGAGGGCACCGAGAATCTGATCCTCGTATTCCGTGAGTGTCCGATCATCCCACCGCTCTCCCTCTTCGGAGGAATCCCCCCACTCGTCCCGAGGGTAGAAGTCGGCAGTTAAAGGCATATAGAGCTTCAACAGGGCTGGTTCCGGGGGCAGGACCGTGAAACGGTCCGCTCCAATGACCAGCGCCAAACTACGGCCTTTGTCCCAGGAAATCTGGAACTGTCCCGCATCGTCAATGTAATCCAGGGTCCCCATGGAGCCAGGTGGGATAGGGGCTGGGTCGCTGCCTATCTCTCTGAGCTGAATGCGGCTGCCCGCAGGGTATTGCTCCCGTAGAAAGTCCAGCCACTCTTTTGCAATTTTCATACTTCACATCCTCCTTGATCAAGCCAGCTCCACAGCTCCGGGCGTTTGAATTTCATTTCTGTATTCATTTACCAAGACCTCCGAATGTTATTTCTCGATTGGTGCGCCGCGGATTTTCTTCACCGACGAAGTCCCAGAGAATATCATCCACGGCCTCCCGCACTGATGGGTCATCCGTCAGGGTCTCATGCCGGAAGCCGGTGGTGTTCCGGTAAGGCAGTTCTTCTTGAATGGTTCGAAGATATTCCTGCGGATCTGTGAACTCTTGTTGCTCACCGTTGGCATAGGTCACCCGGCCCACCAGCCGCTCCCGCTGCCGCATCTGCTGTTCTCTCAGGTCATAACAGTACAGATATCCTTGGTAGTCTCCAGGCCGTGGGGTACAGCGCAGGCAGAAGCGGTAGTGCTCAGTCTCCGCGATATAGCCGTAGACACGGTCATTCGTCGAGATCTCTCCACCGTGCGTCCAGCAGTAGGAACTCATCGCAGACAGGCTCTGGAGCGGTCCATTCCGCCGCAGTGTATCCACGATTTGCTGGAGTTCTCTCTTAAACTCTGGGGTATTAAACTGGTCTGAATTGTGAGGCCACCATGTGGACCAGAAGCTCTTGCCGCCTGAGCCGAAATCTATCCGAAGATGTCCTACTGTCCCCAGGACCTCGTCCTGTTTCTCGTCTGAATAGAACAAACCCGCCTCCTCTTGGGAAGCGGGTTTCAATGCAACAGAATATTCTACCGCCGGATTATTACGATCCTTCATCTCTTTCACCTCACATTCTGTGAACACAAGCAATACCACATCTCCCCTCAAAAGTCTACTGAAATATCCGTGGACTCGTCACATGGTCCAAGGAAAAGAGACCGCTCTGCGCCTTTCGACAGCCGCGGTCTCTTTTGTCAATATACTCTTTTCGGCGGGGGAACTTGCACAGCTTATAGGTACGTAAAGAAGTCCGCTGTTAAGCAGCAGATCTCGCCTTTTTGGCCCTTTCCCCAGTACCAGTAATAGACGCCACTCGGAACCGTAAAAAGGGCAGCTGAATAATCACCATTCGGAGCGATCCCTGCTGCGCAGTTGATGCCCCATCGTTCCAGATTCTCCTCCAGAAGTTCATCAAGGGCAGTCTCGTAATCCAACTCAAAGGAATTAGAGCGCATACAGGACTCTCTGAAAAACCGGCCGTCCATCAATCCCGTCGTTGACTCATTTACGACATAGCCACAGTTCCTGCGGCTGGACTGCTCGGCGTCACATATGGTCTTGGCTGCCGTGAAGGTAACGGGTGGCTGATCTGTGAAACGGATCTCTGCAAACGCAAGTGTGCGGTCCTCTCCTGCATGAGCGGAATATGCGAATACAGGATATATGCCGGGAGAGACCTTTTGCTGAAATGCCTTCCGCTTGAAATCGGCGATTTCAAACCGCAGCGTTGGATCTGCCATCACGATCTCACCTGTCGGAAGACTGATAAGGCCGATGTCGTGGCTTCTGATAACAGCCTTGCCATACCGGTTCTGCAAGATTGCGCCGTCCACGGTGTGTATGATCTTTAGATTGTTCCGTGCATCCATATCAAAATCCTTCTGACAGTAACAAAACAGGTATTCCGAAAAGATGATCTTCGTTTGCAGCAGAGTCAGGCATCTTGCCAACACCAAAACGGCTCATGATTTCTGCTTCCTATTGTACGTCATTCGCCATAGATCTTCAATCTTCTTTTCAATATCACTCGCCGCCCATCTTCATACTGGGATTTCTCTTTTGCCAGAAACTCTGATTCATTTGCCTCTCCGACAGATTTCGGTCCATGATCGAACGGATTTCCGACTTTGACCCCAGATATGCTACATAGCCCCGGTCCCCAAAATGGCCGCCTTCCTCCTGGATGCGGTACTGGCCATATTTCTGATAGTCGATGTACGCTTCCAATTTGGGATCAACGTCTAAATTCTTGGACTCCTTAATCAGGAACCAGCCATACTCTTCCGCCGAGCTGATGTCCGGCACCACAGTAAAATCACGAAGTTCTTCTGCCAGATACAGGATTTCCTCCGGTGTCTCCGGCCAAACAGTATCAAAGACTGTATGGAAGTCCTCAAGCGCCTGTCCATCGAACTTTTGCAGGCATCGGGTCAGTGCGTTCAGTGTTTCCAGGTGTTTATTCAAGGGATACTCATCCTCGAAGACACCACGGACCGCCTCGCTGATTTCGGAAGTGTCCAGCATCGCCACACACTGTTCAGGCCGTTCGGCACCCAATCTCCGCAGGGTCCGAGCGATTTTGCTCTCCGCGCATGGGAAATACAGCGTTTCTTGCTCCATAGGATGGTCTGGGAGCGAGAGTATCACAGAGGCCAGGCAGCTCTCGTAGAAATACTCCGGAAAGTGGCGGCCATCATAAAGCTGTGAGAGCTTCATGCCATTGTCATACACAACGCCATAGGGCGTGATTGTTCCACCTCCACCCTCGATCAAAAGCAACGCTGTTTCATATCCATCCAGATTTTCCAGTTCCTCCGCTCTGGCGGTGCCGCCGTTCAGATCCATATAGTGATTCTGGCCGATTTCCTCCAAATCGGAAAAATCCGTGATGATGGTAACCTGCTGACAGGAAAAGGTCAGGTTGATGAGCTCTACGATCCCATGGCAGCCGCAGCTGACTGCCGCCCCCTGAAATTTTGCCGTCTCCCGATCATCGAAGCTGTCCAGCCGCTTGGCCAGATAGTCCAATTCATCCACTGTCATGTTACATCCAACCAACTGCTGCAGGATGGAGGGGCCGTGCTGGATTTCCCGGATAAAGCAGTCCCGCTCGATTGGGTTTCCAATCTCCATTTTCCCCAGCAGTTCCAGGCAGCGGCCGTATTCATTTTCTCCAATAGGGAATGGGATGGTCACCTCTCCATACTCAGGGTGCTGCGCGTTGCTCAGTATGGCTTGCATTTTGTTTTACCTCCAGTTCCTCCCAGTCGCAGGACCACAGATCCGTAGTGGTCAATTAGTAGGGCGTCCAGAATCAACGCCAATGTGAGATTATCCACAAGGTCCTCATCGCATAACTCGGGGATCGTGATGGTCCACCGTCTCTGGCTGATTCCCCGTGCGGCCTGATACAGTGCATATTCCTGTCCGCTGAGTCCATGCAGCACACGCCATTCATGTAAAGCCGTTGGCCATAGGTCAAAGAGATTTGGAGCGCCCCACTGCCGGAGCGGCTCGGTGGCAGTCATCAGATACATAGCAGCCAAACGACGATTTCCGTCATCACGTTTCCAATGGCTGGCCAAGTATGTGGAATAGACCTGTAGGCGGGCAGCGTGACCCTCATTGTAATAGGTGACCGCCTTTTTTCCTGAGAGCACCTTTCGAATCCGATTTCCGAGCAGCCCGTCCATCCAGTGCTTATAGAATTCGGATGCCAGAACAACGTATGTGACCACGCCAGCTTCCGCCCGTTCTTCCAGCCAGGGACATACCCGCAGGGTGTCACGTTTTTTACGATATTCCGTACAGTTTTTGCAGTCCACATCCTCTGGACGGTATCGGAACCGGCAGAGGATCATCTGGCCGCCACCGCGAGGCGTGAAATTCGGCGGTGTCATCATCTGCTGTTCCAATCCTGCCAGAGGGGTATCCTTGAAAAAATACTTTGTCATGTCGTCCTTTCCGGCCCAGTTTCCGAAAAGGGGCGCCAAAAAGGCCGCTCCCTCTTTCGGGATCACGGCCTTATCCTCTTTTTGATTTATATTTTAGGTGTCGAAGGACTCTCTGATTATGTTCTATTTCCCCTTTGTTTAGGAGAAACTCGAAATAGTGTGCTTTTTCACTTGCTTTTTTCTGAGAAAATGTGATAATACTTGGTTGAATTCATCAGAAAAACGTGTTACAATTTTTGTAAATTACAGTGGCGGTGATTTCAATGAAGCGTAATGCGATTTCTGATTTAATCAACTGGAAAAACAGTGCGGACCGCAAGCCGCTGGTCATGCGCGGCGCACGCCAAGTGGGCAAGACCTGGCTGATGCGGGAGTTTGGGCAGAGCTGCTACAGCGGCTTTGTCTATTTCAACTTTGATGAAGAAGACGAATTGAAGTCTATTTTTGAGACCAACAAGAACCCGCAGCGCATTGTTGAATTGCTTTCCCTCATTGCCGGAGAAAAAATTCTCCCCGGGGAGACGCTGATCATTTTTGACGAGATCCAGGAATGCCCGGAGGCGTTGAATTCGCTTAAATACTTCAAAGAGAAAGCCAATGAATACCATGTCATTGCAGCAGGAAGCCTGCTTGCTCAACCGAAGTCCTATCCGGTGGGCATGGTCAACTTGCTGGACCTCTATCCACTGACCTTTGATGAGTTTCTGGAAGCCACAGACGAGGCACTCTATGCCTATTACGAGAGCATCCATAAGGATCAGCAGATCGAGGAAATTTTTCACAACCGCCTGCTGGAAGCCTACAACAACTACCTGATCATTGGCGGGATGCCGGAGTGCGTTGCCTCCTGGGTGAAGGAAAAAGATCCGGCCAAAATTTCCCAAATTCAAAGAGAATTGATCGAAATCTATGAAAACGACTTCTCTAAGCACAATGGCAAGGTCAATAGCGGGCGGATCTTGATGGTATTCCGCAGCATCGTCTCCCAGCTTGCCAAGTCCAATGAGAAGTTCATATACGGTGCTGTACGGCAAGGCGGCAGAGCTCGTGATTTTGAAAAGGCGATTGAGTGGCTGGTCTCGGCGGGAATCTTGAACCGAATCTATAACGTCTCCAAAATGGAGCATCCCCTCTCCGCCTTTGACAAGCTGGATCAATTCAAGCTCTTCTTGTTTGATACCGGCCTGCTCAAGCACATGGCGGGCATTGACAACAGCGCAATTCTTCTGAAGGCTGATTACCAATTCAAGGGGCCGCTCACGGAGAACTACGTCCTGCAGCAGTTCCGAGGACAATTTGCAGTGGAACCACGATACTATTCTGACAAAAACGGAGAGATCGACTTCCTTCTGCAGCATGGGATGGACATCATTCCTGTCGAGGCAAAGGGCGGCGAGGAAAAATCCGCCCCGTCCTTTAAGCGGTACATCGCTGAGCGTCACCCCAAATATGCCATCCGCTTTTCGAAGAGAGGGTACCGCAAGGACGGAGCCATTACCAATATTCCGCTGTACCTGGTCAGAAAAACAAGAGAGCTGCTATAACCAGAAATTAGATCGTTATCGTAAGCGGCCCTCAACCGTTGCCCTTCATCCTTGATCGATATGGGCATCGTGGCCAAGCACGTGAAGTCGGATGTAGACGGTGTCTGCATTGCTGAACCCGACAAGATCGCCTGCCGCCGCCTCTTGTAGAATTACTGTCCCCTGCCGGACTGCTGTCGTGTGAGCCAGGGCATCGAGTTTTACTCCAGGTGATGTAGGCTCAGAGAAAACTTTGTCTGAGATTCGGAAACAGGAGAGTTCGCCATGTTCTGCTAAAGAGGGCGGCGCCTATGTGACGGCGACCGGGAAACCGCGGAAGCTGGACGAGTCTGCTGGTGTTCTGGTGCTGGAGGATAGGGCGCGGATTCCCATCCGGTGCCGGGTCTCGCTGGAGGGGGATTTCCTTTACGGTCCATCCGGCGGTCCCTCCCCCAGCAGAGGAACCCGTGGCTGGGGTACGGACAACCCCGGCAGCGCTGGTACCGGGAGCAGATGACTTGCTCCGGCGAGTCCCAAGGAAAGGCCGGGGCATAGGGTGGTTTCTTCAGGTAATGCAGGCTCATAGATTCTCTCCTTAATTTAAATAGAAAAAGCCGGAGCATTGCTGCTCCGGCAATTTTTTACTTTTATGAAACTCTCTCACCCATTAAAAGTGGTAATTTTTTTCTCGTCATGTACACAGACATGCAACAGCGGACGGATTTCCAGCATATATATAAAATCAAAATAAATTAATTAAATATTTTCGTTTTTTTGCTTGTATTTCTTGTTATCTGTGGTTATACTACAGTCAAGGAGGAAGGGTATATGCTGATAGAGTTTAAGTTTTCAAACTACCGGTCGTTCCGAGACGAGGCGGTCCTTTCTATGGAAGCAACTGGCCTGGGGACATTTCGAAAGAGTCTGATCGAGTATAGACCTGCTGGAAAGTCCACAAACCATCCAATCCATCTTCTTCCCGCTGCCGCGATCTATGGAAAGAACGGCGGCGGCAAGAGCAATGTGATTCGGGCATTCTGGTTGGCGGTTCAATTTATTCGGAATGCCCAGCGGACGCAGCATGAAAAAGCCCCCATCCCTGTACGGCCCTTTTTGCTGGATGATACCTCTGCCGCAGAACCGACGCGATTTGAATTTACCTATGTGGATCAAGGAATCAAGTATATTTACGGTTTTGCCGCAACCAAAGAGCGCGTGGAGGAGGAATACCTTTATCATGCGCCGAAAGGCCAACGTTCTCTGGTGTTCTCCCGCACCGGCCAGGAGTTCCACTTCCCTACAAACAACCTGAAAAGAAGACGGGAACTGATCGGGGAGGCGGTGGCAGCCAACCAGCTCTACTTTGCGGTGGCCTGCACGATGAATGAGCAGGCCTGTGTCGGCGCCATGCGCTGGTTCCGGGAATGCGTCCGATTTTCCCGGGGGTATGCTGACTTTCCGAAGCACCTGTTGGAGTATTCAGAAGATTCCAATATGCTCCAGGCCATCTCTGACTATGCCAAGGCGGCCGATGTGGGCATCCGGGATATGCAGTTTGATATCAAAAACCAGGAGTTTCCCAGCCCGCAGGACCTCCCTGAAAACGTGCCGGAGGGGATCAAGGCTGCCCTGGCGCAGTTCATGCAGGCCCTTTCCGACGCGTCTCCGGATTCAGAGCAGAAACTGCGGATGGGAGAGATCCGGGCTGCGTCTTATCACCAGGGAATCAATCGAGCTGGTAAAGAAAGTCTCTATTCGCTGGAGCTGGCCGATGAGTCGGACGGTACACGCCGGTTGATGTCCCTTGCTCCAGATATGGAACAGGTCCTGAGCCGCGGCGGTGTGCTGTTGGTAGATGAATTGGAAAAAGAGATGCACCCCATGCTCGTGGAGTATATCGTCGCAAAATTCCAAAGTCCTGAGTCTAATCCCAATCATGCACAGCTTATTTTTACGAACCATAATACGGAACTTCTGAATATGGAGCTGCTGCGGAAGGATCAGCTATACTTTGTGGATAAAAGCCGCAAGGATGGCACTTCCTCCCTTTATAGCATCAGCGAACTGGCCACACCCACCAGCGAGAATGTTCGGAAAGGCTATCTCATGGGAAAATACGGCGCCACTCCAGAGCTTGAGATCGAGGAGGTGGAGTAAATGCCACGCCGTCAGGTGAAACGAGGGGGGCGCAAGTTTCAGCCAGAAAAGCCTCTGATCTACGTCTTCTGTGAGGGAGAGAGCGAGCAAGCCTATGCAAAATTCCTGAAAGAACATTTTGCAGATGTCGCCGTGCTCAAAATTCCCTCAAAAACAGGACTTTTTTCTAAAGCCAAAAACGATTTTGACAAGGAACCAAAATACCGCAATTATGCCGAGGTCACAGACGAAATCTGGTTTTTCTTTGACGTAGAGGCAGATGATTGCGGAAAGTGGGATGAGCGATGGAAAATCATCGAGACGCTGCGTGGACTTCGTGAAAAGCCCAATGTGCATGTCCGGCTGCTAATGACCACGGCCTGTATCGAATACTGGCTGATGCTCCATTACAAGATGATGATACCGACGTCCTTGACAACTGTGGAGGACAAAGAACGCATGCGCCATCAGTTGATAGAAATCGTTCCGAATTACCAAAAGGGAGATGAAACGGCGATCCGTAAAATCGCTGCGGAATATCCTAAGGCTGTTGAGCGCGGCGGTCGGGTATTGGCCGCGCTGCTGGATGATGGGCTCCCGAGCTTGGATGATACGGATGAACGCAACCGCTGGCTGTGTCAGTGCGGAAAAACTTTTACGACGGTACAGGAAGCCATCGTATTTTTGGAGAGTCTCAGGCAATAATGCGCTTTACATGCTCCAATAGATATCATACGGGAGGGGCCCCCTTTGTAAGCCTCTATCCTATGTAATTTACGTCCAATTGTCCGTTGTAGTTATTCCAAAGTGTCCTGGTATTGTGATGTATGATTGCTCTTGTTAATTAAGGAAAATCGTAGTATTTTAAAACATAGATATCAAGTTTCATGTAAGGAGTCATTTTATGCCCGAACTATCTATTCGTAAAATTATTGAAAAAACATTATCCGGCGAAATTAGAATCCCCTCATTTCAACGTGGATTTGTATGGGAACCGGAAAAGGTCGCCTTTTTCATTGACAGCTTATATAAAGGCTATCCTATCGGCTCACTATTGTTTTGGAGAACGAACATACGATTAGAAAACGAAAGGCAATTAGGTAATTATTCTTTACCAGAACCGACAAAAGGATATCCTTTAGATTATGTTTTGGATGGTCAGCAAAGAATTACTTCTATCTTTTCTGTCTTTCAGACAGAACTTACTGCTGTTTCAACCGTATCAAGTTGGATGGATATTTATTATATTTTGGGAAGTTCAGTTGAGAGCCAGCAAAGTCAGTTTGTCCCTCTAGATGCTAACAATGTTGACGCAAAAAAACATTTCCCATTAAATTGCCTTTTTGATTCCGTAAAATATAGGAAAGCTACAGAACATTTAGATGATCAAACCAAAATTGAAGTTGATAAATTGCAGGAAACATTTAAAGAGATTCAAATCCCGTTCCAACTAATGGAGACAGACGATCGTGCTCATGTTGCGATTGTGTTTGAGCGAATTAATCGTACCGGAGTTCCGTTGGACTCTTTCCAGTTATTAAAAGCGTGGAGTTGGAGTACTGATTTTGATTTGCAGGAACAATTGGACGACCTATCATCCGATCTAGCAGATTATGGCTATGACGGACTAACAAGCGATCAAGATCTGTTGTTAAAATGCTTCACTGGATATATTCTTGGTAGTACGTCACCAGGAGCAATCACACAGCTAGATGGAGAGCATATTCGGGCAAATTTTGATGAAATAAAAAATGGAATAAAGTCTTCGGTCGATTTTATCCGCGGCGAGTTAAAACTCAACAGTTTGAAATACTTACCATATCCTGCAATGCTGGTTTCTTTGGTTAAATTTTTTGGCACTACAAAAAAGGGGGGCGCGGCATTTACTGATCTACAACGACAGAGCCTTATCAAATGGTTTTGGCGGAGTTGTTTTTCTAGACGCTACTCCAGCGGCGTGAATAGTGCACATGAAACAGATTTACAAGCAATGGAACGTTTAGTTTTTGACGAACAATATGATATTTGTTCCTTCAAATGCGAAGTCTCTCCCACATTTTTTACGGATAACGTTTTTAACCTCAATACTGTTAATACAAAGACATTTGTCGCCCTATTAGCGTCCACATCTCCCAAATCATTTATTTCAGGCGCGAATGTAAATTTATCAGAACCAATGAAATTGGCTAATTCGAAAGAGTTCCATCATATTTTCCCGGCGAAATACTTGCAGCGATTAGGCTTGGCGCGTAACAGAATTTTTTGTTTGGCTAATTTTTGTTTTCTCAATAATGCAGATAATCAAAGAATTAAAGATAAAGCCCCAGCGGAATATTGTAAGATGATGAACTCAGATAAAATAAATGATATCCTTCAAAGTGCATTGTGTCCAAGTCAAACATTTTGCCTGGATTATGACACATTTCTAAATGAGCGAAGTAAAATACTGGTTGACCAGGCTAAAGTACTATGTGGGATGGCAGGGTAGCAGTATAAAATTCTTTGTAATCCAAATACTTTAAAGGGGGCCTATAGGGATGCCCTCCTTATTTCCCGCGAAATAATAGAAACGTATGGATGCAGAAAGGGATTATCACCATCTACTCCGCATATTCGCCATCTCCGCATCCATTGAAGTACACCCAGTCTTCATTTAACAATTTTTCTTCCAAATTGAGCAAGCACATCCTCCGTTCCCGAAGCAGTTTCTGCATATCTGGAGAGAGCCGCGAAAATTCCATCCAGTCCTCAAGCCCCTTTTTGAAAGAACTCTTAGAATCAGCTCCGGGCCATCTGTCGGTCATAAATGCACAAGGTTTCTGTTGGCCGCAGTTGTCACAGTCGGAGCACGACTCCAGTAGTACATCCACCAAAGAAAAAGTCAACTTTAGGAGAGACTCACCGACTTCAATCAGTTCCCTGGCGGTCATCTCTCCGGGGATCACTACCGCCGCCTGATCCAACAGATGGAGTTCCAAACGGTCAAACCCCATCAGGTTCGCCTGCTCCAGATCTGCTGCCGGAATCGTAATCTCATTTTTTTGTTCAAAAAGCCTCTGCTTCATTTTTCCATCCTTTCCTGGTCTCTGTCCCATGATATAGAGAATCACCATACTGCATACGGTCACGGCGGTGCTTTGAATTACCCTGGATTGTGACCCATCTTTCTGCACCGAATTGACCCATATCCCGTTGGACTGGGGTGGACTTATTGGAGAAAATAGTTCACAAATCAGCGCAAAATCACACTTATCGAACACATTTGGAACGATTATACAAACCCGACGTAGTTCGGGACCAAGAGGCCGTGGGTTCAAATCCCGCCACTCGGACCAAAATGAATGACCCTACCCAATCTGAGCAAAGAGATGTCAATGTTCAGAATAGGTAGGGCCGTTTTATGCCAGAAACCATTGTGGCACAATGGTTTCTGGCTTTCCCATTATAGAGGGCCCTATGTCACCAAACAAATACAAACAGGGCAAAATCAAGACACAAAACGCGTAAGCGGCAGAATTTGAACCCCGACTGTGTCACTGGGAGGCGTGTTCATCACTCATGAATGCGTTTTCAACCTAGTATGGTATCAGACTTTTCAAGGTATAATGTGGGCGTTGTGTATTGTAAAACTCGATGTAGGAGGCAAGCCCACGCTTGGAAGCCGTCTCTGAGGTGTAAACTTTTCTTTCCAAGCCGCCCTCATCTTTGAGAACAATGTCCTAGCTCATTTCCACTGCAAAAATAGAAATTGAACAAATCTTGTAAGGATTTGTCCATAAACATCACAACTGCCAACAAGATTAGCAGGCCGCCGGACATCACCATAAGCAAACGCATGGATGTTTTATCTGCAAGCAGACCGAACACGACCATGTCAATGGGCAAAAGGCTGGAGTAAGCAGCCCCAAACAATCCGAATACTCGCCCTGACATTTCCGGTGTACTGTTCTCCTGTAAGAGAGTGGTAGATACTGTCTGCACCATGGTCAGCGCAACTTCATAAACAGCCATCAGCACCAGATACATATAAAAGTTCTTTACCGAGCCCATGAGGGTTGCCAGCAATCCAAAGGATACCATTCCCACCAGCAGCGTTTTGGTATGGCGCTTGAATCCGCCCCAAGTACTGATCAACAAGCCACCTGCCATCATGCCCAAAAAGCCGATGACTTCTACCAGCGTTATGTGAAAATAGGTGTCTCCATAATAGCGGCTGACAAACAAAGTTGCGAGAAACCCTGCGGGAACACACAGGAAAATGAAATTGATCGCCGTTCAAATACTAACACCCGAAAAGGAAGCCGATGAAGCAACCATGAAACGGATCAACATTATGCGCCAATCGCTGAATCAGAGCGATCTTCTCATGGTCGAGGGTATTATCCAAACAATCAAAGAAAGCCGAAAACAGAGGAAGTGTAATAAATACAACTTTCGTTTTTTATGTCTTTTCCGAGGTACGCACTAACGGCAAGCAGGGCAAGTGTAGCCACACTTGTGTTTTTGGCAAGCAATTCGAGTGTGAACACATTCAAAATTTTTGCGCTGTGCGGCGGCAAAAATGCTTGCCAAAATGCTTGTTGGGGAGCCTCCCTGAACCCAGCTGTCTGCGGCGCGGTGCTGACACTCCGTGCCTTAACTTTGGGACATTTTGTCCCAAAGCAGAAATGCTGGGGAACAGCAAAAGCTGTTCCCCAGCAGGTTGGAAAATGTGGAAAGTATTTAGCAATATCCGTGCAGGACATATAATCATATTACCCCCTCAAAAACCGAGGCTGGAAACCCTTGCAAATAGGGCGTTTTTTCGGGCTAAATGTTCACACATCAGCTCTGCTTTTTAAGGTGTTCCCGATAGCAGAAAACACAACCGATCCCTCGCCAATAAGAACACCCCGCACAAGGCGTTCCTTCCGGTGCCTTCTGCGGGGTGGGGGCTGCTTTGTGCGGGATCTCTTTCTTCATATGCTCGTAGGGACTGTTGGTAAAGTTCATAAGTAAACCTCCGTTCGTGTTCAACCCAATCCCCAGCCCTTTCCCAATCATGGGAAAGGGTGCGGCTCTGGAGGATATACCCCCGCCGCCGGGAAATAGCACAGCCGGGGCCGCCAGTCGAGGGCAAGCCGCCGATAAGCGGCGGTGCTGATACACCCTTGACAGACAGCTCCCGGCTGTTTTGAACGATATGCGGCGACGGGGGATATACCACCCGAGCCATGTTTGGGAGAAACGAGTTTGAGACAATTTGTCCCGAAATTGAGGAACGTAAAGCCTGCCTTTATCTCATTGCTCGGCGTTTCCTCTTGCTTATTATGAAATGCCATTGTCTTGGTGGACTATATATTGCACAAATAATTTTTATCAGGTATAATTATTTCGACACAATTATGCTCAAAAAGCAGGTGTCTCCCTGTAAATTATTATCAAACATATTTTTAATGTGAATGATTTACAGGAGGCACAATATGATTATCTTTTTGGAGGCCACCAATATGATAATTAAGAGATTAGAAATAAAAAATCTACATGGCATTTACAATTACAACGTAAGTTTCAATGATGATTTAACGTTCATTTTTGGAGAGAACGGTTGCGGAAAAACAACTATTCTCGACATTGTGTCCTCAATTGTTACGGGGCGCCTTTATAATCTTTTTTCGTATGATTTTGATGAAATTGTTCTTTCTTATCGAAAAGCAACAAAGAGAAGCAAATTAGAAAAGATAAGAATTCGAGCCCTCGACGATGCGTATGAAGTGTCCCTGAATAATTCCGAGATACAAGAAGTAATTGAAGATATTCGCAGGCCTGATGAAATGTATTCGAGAGAAAACGATGAATATGCATTTGAGCGTCGGTTTATGAGTATGTATAAATCCCCTCGCTTTTTAAAAGATACATTTAACTACATATATTTACCGTTAAGCAGAAACTCTCAAGATGGCACTGATATGATGGACTCAATTGCATATCGTAGACGTAGATCCATGCTATATTCTGAAAAAGATATTGTAAACAAGAACTATCTCAATGATTCTCTGCGGTATGTAGAAGAAATTATCCGTACTGGTTGCATGAGAATTACAACAACAGAAAATTCGATCAACTCAAAATTTAGAAGCAATATTCTTACATCCTCACTAAAAGTAACAAGTGAATACAATTTTATGAAGCTTCTTGATTCAGTTCAAGACGAAAATACACTCTCAAACATTGAAAAGAATCGTTCTGAATATATCAGAACATTGCATTCTCTTGGAGAATGGAATGATGATACTAATAAGCGAGTTGAAAACTTTTTCAAAAAATACCGATCTACTTTTGAAAAGATGCAGCAAGAAGGTCGCAACGGAGGCCACGGAGTTACAATCGCCTTCTTGTTAATGAATATGGAATTTAATCGCATCAAAGAGATCGCATCGCAAGCACAAGAAATTGAGCGTGAAAAAGAAAAGGTTAGGACACCGATTACTGCATTTTTAAATACGGTTAATGACTTTTTCGGAATTGGAGAAGACAAAAAACACATTTCAATTAGTAATGAGGGCAAAATACGCGTTGAAGCTGATTCGCCGCACAGGAAACTGTCTCTATATAGCTTATCATCTGGCGAAAAGCAAATTATAATTATTTTTGCTTGTTTAATATTTGGATTACCAGTTGGCCAGAGCGGAATATACATCATTGATGAGCCTGAAGCTTCTCTTCATTTGGCATGGCAGAAAAGTTTTGTAGAATCTATAAGAAGAGTAAATAATTCTATCCAGTTGATTTTTGCAACCCACGCTCCCGAAATTATCGGAAAATACTCTGATCATGCAGTCAAGCTCCAAAAGAAGATTAATCCTTTAGCTAAAGAGATGGATGATATGTATGATGAATGATAATGTTGAAGGTTTGTCTTTTTCACGAGAGGCTCTTTCAAATAGATCTTTATTTTTGGCCCAGCTTAATGACATCAATATTTATGTTGAAGATGTGGGAAAAGAATATGAATATGAAGAAATATTTGAAAGACTCTTTGAAAACAATTTAAATATTTTTAGTATTTTCCCTCTTGGCGGAAAAGAGGCTGTTATAAAAGGTCATCAGTCAAAAGGCTTGCGTGATTCCAATGGAAAACTAAATATATTTATCGTGGATGGAGATTTTGATAATCTATGGGATGATCAAAAAATAATATCTCCTAATCTGATTTATTTAACTCGTTATAATATTGAAAGCTACTATTGTTCCAAAGAAGCTGTCATCAAGTTCATCCGTAGTTTTCTAAAATGTACTCGTAACGAGGCCGAAGCCAAGATACATTTTGATGCATGGCAGCAAAGCGTTAGAGATGGATTGGGAAGGCTGTTCGTATTATTTGCAATAGTCAAGCGGCATCGTCCAGAGCTGCCAAATGTAAAACTTGGAACAGGGAAGTTTTTAGACGAAAATGGGTGCCTAATAGCTGAAGAATATGAAAACTATTATCAAATGGTCTCTCAAGAGATTGGCTCAACAGACACGCACATTGAACAAATACGCGAGAGAATACATACGCAATTCAACGGAAATGAAGATGACAAAGTCCTTTCTGTAATTTGTGGAAAATATCAATTCGAAAGTCTTTGTCGTCAATTGAGAGGTTGTTGCCGAAAAAATATAAATCGCGAGATTTTCCGCACGGTGCTAATATCCAACTTTGACATACAGCACCTCAGTTTTCTAAAAGATAAGATACTTCAGTTGATGGCAGATAATTTATTAGAAAGCAATAGCGCCTAAGCAAGAATATTTTAAATTTGAAATTTGTAGGGTTTTAATCATTCGCATCAAAATACTGATTTGAACGCCCCCGCCTAATCTGAACAGTTTGTATGAGACTGACGGATTAGGTGGGG
>ERZ791881.1083-NODE-1083-length-19666-cov-26.871603_pt1 | contig 19666 bp, 16 predicted proteins | sample MGYA00510161_ERZ791881 | MGnify/ENA primary metagenome ERZ791881 (study PRJEB30046, sample SAMN00792073) | human gut metagenome | study: EMG produced TPA metagenomics assembly of the A metagenome-wide association study of gut microbiota in type 2...
GAGTAAAATAAAACCAGGCATGCTTGCCGTAATTACCCGTGTAATTATCAAGAACCGTGCCGTCATCATCCTTCCAGCTATCCAAAAGCTCCAGGTACTGCCACCCGTAAAGGCGGGCTCCGTCCTCTCCGCAGTAAAATTTATTGCCATCTACCCAGCCGGTTCTCATTCTTCCGCTACTGTCCAGATAATACTGCTTTCCGTCAATGGCATGCCAGCCATCTCTGAGAACGCGGCCTGTCTCATCCGCATAATACCAGTAGGTATACTCGGAATTGTTGGAATCCACCCCGCTGATGGAAAACCATTCTCCGGCTTTCATAGCTCCGTCATCTCCCAGATATTTGCGGCCCTTACCGGCATCCACCATCCAGCTTTTCTTTATCAGATTTCCCCCTGTGCCAAACTTATAGGTCTTCCCATCTACCTCATGGTAGCCGTCCACCAGCACCTGTCCATTTGCCTTCGCATAGTAGGTAGTTACTGAGACAGCCCCCGTATTGGCATTCACATTGGTGATATCAAACCATCCTGTCTGCAGCCAGCCGTTTTCATCAAAATAATACCGCTCCTTCTGCTCTCCAATCAGCCAACTCTTCCGGTAATTCAGGCCATTTTTATCAAAATAATAGGAGTGACCATCCATCTCCCGCCAGCCGTCCCGAACGATGTCCCCGTCCCCGGCAGCAAAATACCAGTTGGAATACTCCTGTCCGGCGCTGTTGACTCCCGTAATGGCAAACCATCCATTTTTCTCCATAGAGCCGTCTTCACCCACATAGTAGCGTTTGCCCTCCAGATTCAGCCAGGCCTTTCTGGGGGAATTGGCTCCGGCATAAAAGTAATACAGCTTTCCGTCCAGCTCCTTCCAGCCATCATAGAGAAGGGTGCCATCCTCGTTGGCATAATACCAGGTCAGATAAGGCTCATTTTTTGCATTCAACCGCTCAATGCTGAACCAGCCGCCAGACTGCTTTCCGGTTTCTGCATCAATGTAATATTTATTTCCATCAATCGTAACCACTCCGTCCCGAACCGCATTGCCGCCGGAATAAAAATAATATTCATGCCCATCAATGATAAACCAGCCGTTTCGGTAAATGCTTCCGTCTTCTCCGGCATAGTACCAGGCTGTAGATGGATTTACATGGGGCTCCTTTGGCGTAGAGGTCACGGAAAACCACTGATTTTCCAGCTGAACCCCGTTTTCGTCTATATAGTAGCGTTCTCCTGAAGTACCGTTTTTCCAGGTTCCGGCGGCAAAAGCCGTTCCCGAAACCCCAACGGTCAGAAACAGAGAGAACGCTGCTATGGTAAGTATCTGTTTTTTCTTCAATGTTTTATCTCCTAACTGTATTTTCTTAAAATCTCATACATGCTGTCAAACTGCTCCTCCATCTCCTTCACCAGACGGAATTGGGTTCTGGCCCGCACCAGATTGTGATCCGGGTAAGCAGTCTTAAAATACACATCCCCCTGAAGATAATCTGCCAGAAAACGCATTCCGCACTCCAGAGTCATCAGCCTTGCGCCCCAGGGCAGACTGTCAATTTCCGCCGGAGTCAGAACGTCCCTTGCCATTTCCAGGTACCCCTTTACATAAAGCTCATACAGATGGATATCAAAATGAACCTTACTGAGATCCGGCTCGTCCTCCTCCGCCGTCGATGCTCCGAAGCGGATAGAATCGCCGAAATCATTGGCAGCCAGTCCCGGCATAATGGTATCCAGATCAATGATACACAGACCCTGATCCGTATCTGCATCAAACAGAATATTGTTTAACTTCGTATCATTATGCGTCACCCGAAGAGGCAAAACTCCCTCCTGCAGCTGCTTCATCAAAACACCGCAGTCCGCCTCTCTTGCCAGAGCAAAGTCAATCTCCTCCCGGCACTGACCGGCCCGGTTCTTCACATCCTTTCGCACTGCCTCAGAAAAATCCCGAAATCGTTTCACCGTATCATGGAACCGGGGAATGGTCTCATACAGATCCTCTGCCGGATAATCTCCCAGCTGCTTTAAAAAATGGCCAAAGCTCCTTGCAGACTGATAAAACTGCTGAGGCTCCTCCACGGTCTGATGGCAGATAGAGTTTGGCACATAGTGAAGACAGCGCCAGGGCTGACCGTCTGCATCCTCAAAATAGGTATCCCCGCTTTTTGTCTTAATATAGGACAGGGTTTCCCGATCCAGATCCCCGCCCTCTTTCCGGATCACTTCCCGAAGATATTCTGTCACAGAGAAAATATTTTCCATCACCTGAGCCGGATTCTTAAACACATGAATATTCACCCGCTGCAGCACATAGCGGGGCACATCCGTCCCCTCCGTTCCCGGCATATAAACAGCATACGTTTCATTAATATGACCTTCACCAAAGGGCTTCACATAGCTGCACTGAGGCCCGAAGCCAAAGGCATAGACCGCATCCTCCAGACTGCGGCTGTCCGCCCCCTCAATCTTCCGTCTGGTAGAGAAAATCACCTCACCGGCCTCCACCTTTCTGCCGGATTCAATGGTACAGTTGGCCTTCACAATACTTCCCAGTCCCACATGAGCACCGGCGCATACAACAGAATCATGGTCCACCACAGCGCCGCTGTTAATCAGGGCTGCCCGCTCGATTCTGGTGTGAGTATTGACCACCGCCCTCTGCATGACAAAACAGCCAGACTCCAGCACAGCGCTGGGACTTACCACTGCAGAAGGATGTACCAGAGCAGGAACCTGATATCCTGCTTCCAAAAGCTTGTCTGTCCAGTATAATCTTGTTTTATTATTTCCAAAGGCAGCCACAGCCACCGGGTATTCCTCGTGGCGAAGGATATAATCGCAGCACCGTCCGATGACATCCTCCCCATCTGCCGCATCATCCAGAAATACCACCTGTTCATACCCCAGCTCCAGGGCTGTCTCCTTCGCCATCTGACCAAAGCCTCCGGCTCCTAGAATCAACAATCTGTTCATTTTTTTCCTGTATTATCCCTTTCTCCAAACCATCTTATTAACAACACCGGTATGGTCTTCCCACCAGTTTCATATAAAGGAAAAAGAAGCCATACAGAATCCGTCTGTACAGCCTCTTTCTTTTTGCTTTCTGTTATTGTTCTCCAGTCACGTTCTCCATGGATTTTTGAACCTGCTTTACACGTTCCACTCCGCAGCTGCAGATTTGAGCAATCTGCTCTACCGGACGATTTAGCGACAGTGCAGATTGAATCACTGAGCGTGTTAGTTCAGACTTGCCCTCAGCTCTTCCCCGTTCCAAAAATTCATCCTCATACATCTGAAAACCTGTTTTCATATTGAATCTCTCTCCTTCCCGTACAGCTTCTTTCCACTTTGACAGTTCCCTGAGCCCTACATAGGAGGATACAAAATCAAAGGCATCCTCCTCCAGCCTGCCATAGGCCGGCTCCTGCTCAATCAAATCTCTCAGCCGTTCCCGATTCCCGGAAAAACGAATCAAAAGGTCAGAAGGTCTTTTTCCGATCTTCTGCTTTTGCTAAATAATGAATTTTAAGCATAGACCGTTTCACTGATTCCAAGAAAGAACCGATAGGCAAATGCCCCAAGAAAAATAGAAATAAGGTATACTTAAAAAAAGTTTAGCACAAAGCAGATGGAAGGACAAGAAAAAGAATATAAAATTTGAATAAAGAAAAACTATGTTTTGATTACTCCCCTTCTACAATATTAATCTCTCCCGTACAGATCTCGTGTATAAACCTTTTCCCGTACATCATCCAGACAGGCATCGTAACGGTTTGCAATGATCGCCTGACTTTTTTCTTTAAATTTCTCCAGATTATTTACTACCCGGCTTCCAAAAAATGTACTTCCATCTTCCAAAGTCGGCTCATAAATGATCACAGTTGCGCCTTTTGCCTTAATCCGTTTCATAACTCCCTGAATCGAAGACTGACGGAAATTATCAGAATTGGACTTCATAGTCAGACGGTATACGCCTACCACTACCTCTTTTTCTTTACTGGAATCGTAATCATCATTCGCCTCATAGGCTCCTGTCAGTTCTAATACCCGATCTGCAATATAATCCTTACGAGTTCTGTTTGATTCCACAATCGCCGACATCATATTCTGAGGTACATCTTCATAGTTGGCTAAAAGCTGCTTTGTATCCTTTGGCAGACAATAACCGCCATATCCAAAAGACGGATTGTTGTAGTGGGAACCAATTCGCGGATCCAGGCACACACCATTGATAATCTGCTGTGTATTCAGCCCTTTCATCTCCGCATAAGTATCCAACTCATTAAAATAGGATACACGCAAAGCAAGATATGTATTGGCAAATAGTTTCACTGCCTCTGCTTCGGTGAATCCCATAATTAAGGTATCAATATTCTCTTTGATTGCGCCTTCTTGTAAAAGTGATGCAAATGTATTTGCTGCTTTTACCAGTCTGGCATTTTCCACATCCGTTCCTACGATTATTCTGGAAGGATAAAGGTTATCGTACAATGCTTTTGATTCTCTCAAAAACTCCGGACTGAAGATGATATTATCACAATGATATTTTTCTCTGACGCTAGCTGTAAATCCAACAGGGATTGTTGATTTGATTACCATAATTGCATCAGGATTATATTGAATCACCAGTTTGATTACTGCCTCCACCGCACTGGTGTCAAAGAAATTTTTCTTGCTGTCATAATTTGTCGGCGCTGCAATCACCACAAAATCAGCATCTTTATAAGCATCCTCTGCATTTAAGGTCGCAGTTAGATTTAATTCTTTTTCTGCCATATATTTTTCAATATATTCGTCCTGAATGGGTGACTTCTTCTGATTAATTAAATCCACCTTTTCTTGAATAATATCTACGGCCATAACCTCATGATGCTGAGCCAACAGCGTTGCGATGGATAGTCCAACATATCCGGTTCCTGCTACTGCGATTTTATATTGCTTATTTTCCATTTTACTCCCTCTTCTCCATTTTATTTCTGCTGTTTTTATAAATAAAATTCCTTATACCACTCGGCAAACTTCCTCAGTCCCTCTCGTAAGCTGGTGCTGGGCTTAAATCCAAAATCACGTTCTAATGCACTGGTATCAGCATACGTTACCGGAACGTCTCCTGGCTGCATAGGCACCAGTTCTTTATGTTCCTCAAAATTATAATCAGCAGGAAGCACTCCGGCACGGAGCAGTTCCTGCTGCAAAATATCTACGAAATCCAGAAGATTTTCCGGATTCTGATTTCCAATATTGTATACCGCATATGGCGGAATTGGCAGCCCATCTTCTCCATTCTTTCTTTCCGGAGGGGCCTGCATTACACGTTTTACTCCTTCCACAATATCATCTACATAAGTAAAATCACGCTTACAGTTTCCATAGTTAAAAATCTGGATCTTCTCACCTTTTATCAGTTTATTTGTAAATCCAAAATACGCCATATCAGGACGTCCCGCCGGACCATATACTGTAAAGAAACGCAGTCCTGTTGATGGAATATTGTAAAGCTTGGAATATGCATGAGCCATAAGTTCATTGCTTTTCTTTGTTGCTGCATATAAAGAGACAGGATTATCTACTTTATCATCAGTGCTGTACGGAACTTTTTTATTAGAACCATAAACAGAACTGGAGGAAGCATATACCAGATGCTCTACTCCTTTTTGCCCTCCATCATAGGAATGGCGGCAGGCTTCCAGAATGTTGTAAAAACCAATAATATTCGAATTGATGTAAGCATCTGGATTTGTAATAGAATAGCGAACACCTGCTTGAGCCGCCAGATTGACTACAATATCAGGATGATAGGTTGCAAAAATATTTTCAATCAAAGAACGATCTGCAATATCCCCCTTAATAAAAGTCCACGACGATTCCTTATGCTCAGCTACTTTTTTTTCAATCTGGTTTAATCTCCATTCCTTAATAGAAACATCATAGTAATCATTCATGTTGTCAATTCCGATAATTGTGAGCTGCGACTGCGTTTTGAGCAGTTCCAGTACGAGATTAGAACCGATGAAACCGGCTGCTCCGGTTATTGCAATTGTTTTCTGTTGTAATTTCAAGTGTTGCATACAATCATTTCCTCCAAATTCCCGTACATAGAACTTATATTATAAAGCGAGGATTTTCCTCTATACTTTTTTTCTAAGACGGTCAAATAACTTTCTCATCTGCTTGTAATATACCAATAAATTAACAGCAAATATTATTACAAAACATATAACGCTAACTTCCATAGCTAATACTATCCATGAGCTAAATGCAACATCCACCATTGTAAGCCTATATGTAAATACTATGGATAAACCAACAGATACCCCATCGACAATAATATGTTGAACAAAGTGCTTCAAACTTCTTTTCAATATGTTTTTCTGCAAATAAAAAGCAAAATATGCTGTTCGATAGCACATTGCCACAAGCGTACCTATTGCAACACCAATTAATCCAAATTTGCTTACAAGGATAATAGATAATACAATATTTATTAATGCCTCAATAATTGCGCTTGACTGTGTTTGCTTATAGTGTCCAGCTGCCAATACAGCAATATTATACGGAAGTCGTAAACAATAACTCGCCTGAGCTAAAGTAATTAAAATTGCAAAACTAGGCAAATAATAATTCACATCGGAAATATTCGCAGTATACACTTCGACAAATGGCAAGATCAGCAATCCAGTACAAGTGAACAATAATGTCACCAACGTATGTACAAGCCACTCAAAGAACGAAAAAAAGCTGTCAAGCGTTTCCTGCTCATTTCTAGCTATCATATCCCCGATTGTTGCCTGAACAGAGTTGGTAACTGTTGTAATTAGAGTCTTTACTCCATTTACAACTGCATGATAGACATAGTAAATCGAAACATTTTCCAGTGTGGAAAATAGTGTCAGGATTACAACATCGGTACTATTGAGCACAACGGAAGCCAGATGCTGCGCCAATCCGTTCCATTTTTGTTTTATTGGTTCCCCCTCATATTGAATCGATCGATCAATATGATAGTACTTTTTCGCACAAGCTGTGAACACAATAGGTCTAAGTAAAAAAATCAGCGAAGAAACAAGTTTTAGAATGATAACATCTGCACCCAAAAAGGCTAGAACTATTGTTGCTAGTGCATTCAACAACAACATGCCAGTTTGAATTGAAAACTGAATGTATGCTCTTTGGTCTGCATTCAATAGCATTTGATATGTAATACCAAAATAGTATTGCGCAAATGTGCTGATAGAAATCACAACAATCAAAGTTGCGGTAAAAGCCCACCCGAATTGATCATTTACAATTATAGGGTAAAAAAGTACAAGCAAAAAAATGTATCCAGCAAAAATCAGCGCAATTCGCTTAAAGAATTTCTCCGCTGATACAATTATTTTGCTGATTTCTGATGCGTTTTTCTCAGCCAATGGCTTATACAAAGCGGACTGAACAACAGCTCCAACCCCCAGCTCCAAAAGCGTAATAAAGCTTAAAAACTGAGAAATAGATGAAACCAATCCATTTATTGCCGAGCCATAATACTGAATAAAAATCCGAGGAATCACAAGACCGCAAATAACAGATACAATTTGATAGATAAGTGATGTGGAAGTATTAAGTAATAGTTTTTTCTTTCTCAAATGAAACCTCCCGTTAACGGCTATTCTGTGACAGTTTCTACAGTTAAGTTTAAATCAATCCATTCTCCAAATACTGTATCCCAGGTCTCAGGTTCAAATGGCGTCCAGCCTCCATGGTGGAAAAATGTCATTTCTCCAAAGTACACTTTTCCGTTTACTTCATAAAGATCTACTCGTACTTCCTTAAGGCCCTTAGAAAGAACCTCTGCTACTCTTTTCATTTCCTCAAAACACACTGGTTTCTCTGGTGTAATCTCTGCATTTTCATGTCCTTGCTTAAAAGATAGATGTTGAAAACTATCATCAAAGAAATCAAATTTCACATCTGTTCCTTCTTTTTGGCGTTCAGTGGCAATGAACAATGCCTTGACCTTACCGTTGAAACAGAAAAACTTATAATCACGTAGCTCACCCGTTTGGCTATCTTCCATATACGGTTCTGCAATTATCTGCGGTTTGACATTCTTATATGGCCATTCAAATCCCATGTAATAGTAATTATGGCGCATTGCTCGGTTAATCTTCTTTCCAGCTGTTTTTTTGTCAAAATGTCGTTTGTCCTTGCAAATTACCAGTCCGCCGCTATCATGGGTACATTTGAGAACAAACTGATTAGGTAGATCATCAAAATCAATCTCGCCAAAAGAGTCCCACACACCCAGAGTCGGGATAATGTATGACTCACCAATTCGTTTCGCAACATATTGTTTTACTTTATGCTTATCCACAAGGGTTGTATAAAGAGGATTATGGTCATACAGTTTAATCCATTGTAACTTTTCGCTGTAAGTAGTAGGGTTAGCCAACTCCAACTTCTTTCCCATCCTGTGCAAATATACTTTTTTAATATACGTTTCAGGATTTACAAAATGTCTACGGATATATTCCATGCTCTCCGTAAAATCATACGCTATACTGGTCTTCTTCAAAACAAACACTTCCTTTCGTCAATTTGCGAAACGTAAACCCTCTCTCTTTTCAATCTAAACATAATAGCAATCCGTTCCTTCCCATACTGCAAAAGCGGAATGACATCTCTTCCCCGAACCTTTTTATGCTTGGCACAGAAAATAGATAATCTTTTCCGAATATTCTTTTCAAATGTTTTCCCGTCCACAAGTCCGGCCTGCGCATTGGCTGTAATGAGCTTTTCTGCCCAATCTTTTACCTGTGTAAGGTTATCATAGTTGCTTGTACCCTTCAGGGCAAGGTGAGCCTTGTACTCTTCTGCTGTAGGCTCCAAGCCGATTCTACACAAGCGCCGTTTCATCACCATTTCCGCAGTCTGAACCTGTTCAGATTTGTTCTGAGATGTAATCTGCTTGTCGTGAATGCGGTAATATAAAACCACATCCTTCAAAATCGTAAACCTGCCATATACGCTGCACCGTTCCCAAAAGTCATAATCCTGTCCTTTGTTCACGTTTTGGTCATAATTCAAATTGTACTGCTGTAAAAACGATTTCCGAATCATCACAGCTGGATGACACAGCGCACTGGTAAAGAACAGTTCGGACTTAATTTCGTCATCATCCATACCGCTACACGGACTCATAAACACAGATTTTGCGCCAAAGGAAACCACAGCTCCGCCCAAAATATCAATTCGAGGATTTTCTTCCAGAAAACGCACTTGTGTTTCCAGTCTTGAAGGCAGTGAAAAGTCATCAGCATCCATCCTGGCAATGAAATCGCCCTGTGCTTGTTTCACCCCATTATACAAGGACTTTGTAATGCCGATATTTTTCTCGTTTACCATCAGTTTTATATATGGATAAGGTCTAATAATTTCTTCTAAAATCTCATGACATTCACTATCTGAAGCATCATCAATGATCAGAAACTCGATGTTTTTGTAGGTCTGAGCGACAATACTACTGATTGCTGTCTGTAAATACTCTCTTTTTTCATTATGTACACTCATTAACACCGTAACCAGCTTGTTCATCAGCATTTCACCACCTTTAATCCTTTGATAATTATCCATCGGTATAACTCGGACATATTTGCTATGAAAGTTCCCATTGTCCGATATTTATTCGACAAATAGGTGTTTTTTCTCAATATTTTTTTGCTGATATTTAAATTGGAAGAAACAATTTTGTATAGCTTATCTGCCTCCTCGGTATACCCATCCTTTAAACTGAGCAATGCCTTATTCGCTAGGACAATATTGCTGAAAAGATACTGATATTCCGCTTCTCCCATCAACATACCAAGATCGGCATCATCCGCAATCAGATTGTATATTGCTTCTGTATGTGAAACCCAGTCCAGGTTCTTCAGAGATGCCCTTGCTGTCGTATTACTGTCTTCGCGTTTTACATAATGATAAAACACATTCAAGTCTACATAAACCGATTGCACCTTCCGAATGGCAAAGAAATTAAAATAGTAATCCTCATTAGATTCCTTTTCCGGAAATGTCAATTCGTCAAAAACAGAGCGATGGTAGAGATTCGTACAGGCGCTGTGCCAATGTCCGAGCAGGAAGTAATGGAGCGCTGTTTTGGTATCCAGCCTGGCAGATGCAGGCAGCGCATCTGGACGTATGATTTTTTTGTGCCCATCAATGACCATTCCGCCAATAACCATTCTCACATCGTTTTCCTTGGCATCCTGAAAGAGCGAGGATAGCATATTCTTCTCAATATAATCGTCACTATCAACGAAAACAACATATTCCCCTTTGGCATTCTCAACCCCCACGTTCCTTGCGCTGGATGAGCCGCCGTTTTTTTTATGAATGACATGGATGCAATCGTTCTTTTCTGCCAGTTCGTCGCACAAATGAACAGTCGTTCCATCTGTTGATCCATCATCCACCAGAATAATTTCCAAATTTTCATAATCCTGTGACAAAATACTTTCTACGCATTTCCTAAGATAACATCCAGTATTGTAAATCGGTACTATTACCGAAATCAAATCTTCCATCCTAATACTCTCCTACATATTTCCAAAAATAAATCTATACGGCAATAATCCTGAATCATTCGGAATTAAAATCATCATATGTAAAAAAAACAATATGAAAATGATTACTTTTGCAAGCTTCTTTGAATTTTCTGTAAAAATGTTAACAAACTCTGGGATCAACAGTGGTAGTCCAACATTAAAAAATGTTGCAAAACGTGCAATAACTGTTACTCTATATCCGCATAACAAGAAAATCAAATTCATCACACACATATTAATTACCAAATCAATATGCGGATTGCTATCCCTTAATCTATCATAATAAATAAATGACAATAACACGGGTAGTCCTGCTACTGCGACTCGGAAAAAGCTTACTCCAGAACGTAAACTTTCCAAATCAGAATAGTCATTTGCCATTTTTGTTTGCCCAATGTTCTCTAAAAAATTGATTACTGTCGTCCACAAACTGGGAAGCAGTACAATTAAAATAACGATCGCCAAACAAATAGAAATAAACTTTTTGCTCCAAGGCTTCATTCTTGTTAAAATAATGAACGGTGCAACCAAAATCGCTGAAGAATGAAATAAAAATGCCAGTATAAGGGCAACACCATATTTCCAGTAATCTCGTCTATTGTATAGAAAAGGGTATCCGGCAAATAAAATACTAACCGCCACAGCTTGTCTCATGCCATTATATGGCCATGTATATAAGCAAAGCATAATATACAGAGCGCAAGTCAGCACAAAATAATTGCTGTATTTTCTGTAAACTGATACTATTGGAATATATATTAAGCATCCTAACAATATGCTGTATATAAAATAATTAGTTGTAATCTCTTTTCCAACAAATGCCGAAAACAAATAAAAACCACTATCTCGGAAGTTAGTAAGTATAGTTAAATAATCAATGTCTAATAACTTAAAAAATCTCGAATAATAATTAACATAGTCCGTTCCAACATACCAACGTGCCGCAAAAAAGAATATAAATACACAGCATACTAAAAATGTGCCAAATCTGGATGGAATTCTTCTATCTACAACCTCACCCGCTAATTCAATCTGATTGTAAGAACCATAGTTAGTAGCTATAGTTGCGGTAATAATCGTTAACAATAGAATTGCAATATAGACACCCACGATTTCACCTCTTTCATTCTTCTATCTTTGTATCTTTTTCTTGATTGCTAGCAACAAGCCTGCAGGGATTAATCCAACAACAAGTGGCTTTAAAACAAAAATATATCCATATAAAGGCATTTTCATCAGTCTAAATCCCTTAAATTTTACAACTGCTTCCTTTACACGATTAATGTATTTTCTTCTCGCAACACTATCTCTATCTTGCCGGACATAGTACAACGGTTCATCCAAATTTCTAAATTCTGCACCATTAGCACACATTCGCATATACAAGTCCGTATCCTCACATCTTGTTGTTTCCCATGCCACACGATATCCATTTACTCTCAATAAACTGTCTTTTTTCATAATAGTAGACGCATGAGCAACTACGCTACCATGAAGAAAATCCATTTTTTGGGGCTCTAGTTTTCTCGGATGAATAACACCATACTCGCCATTTTCATCGAAAGACATCATTGCTGTTCCAATTACATCAACTGAAGCGTTGCTTCGTGCTGCTTTATACAAGCACTCTAAACGATCCGGCCTGGAATAATCATCAGCATCCATTCGAACCACATATTCCGCAGATGCAGCTTTGAGACAAGAGTTTAATGCAACCCTAAGCCCCCCATTCTGTTCATTCCTAACGAGCACAAATCTCTCATCCTTACCATATTCCTTATTCAAAAACTCCCATGTATCATCTGGAGACCCATCATCACAAATAACAAATTCCCATTCTGTGAAAGTCTGATCTATGATAGACTGAATTGCTTTACGAACCATATCCTTATTCTTTGATTGATAGATCCCCATAATAACAGATATCTTTGGATCATTCATTTACTTTATCTCCTAACACCTTAATGTAATCTTTTCTCTGATTCTCTAGCATAATCGGGCGATCATAATATCGCTTTGTTCTTTCATACGCCGCCTGACCAATTTTCTGTGAGTATCCTCTATCCGTAATCAGCTTTTTCATAGCAGATTCCAACTCTGAAACATCTTTTGGTTCTACCAGCAGACAAGAAACACCAGCTTCCATCACCTCAGAGGCTCCAGGAATTTTTGTTGTAATCATTGCAATTCCAAGTGCGCCAGCTTCCTGAAGCACCATTCCAAATCCCTCTCTGTATGTCGGATGAACCAGCACATCCATTGCCGAATAGTATTCATTCATCTTTGAGCCGTCAACCATTCCGGTCATAACAACCTGCTCTGATTTTCTCGCCCAATCTAACAACTCAACCGGAACACCGCAATTATCTTCCATAGGCCCAACAATAAGCAGCTTCGCATCAGGCACAGATTCCGTAATTTTCTGAAAAGCTGTCAGTAATTCTGTGCAACCCTTATCTGCCGAAACACGCCCAGCAAAGCCATATACAAACGCTTCATTAGAAATACCGTATTGCTTGCGAATTGCTGAACGATATTCTGGCTTTTTGGAAATATCGTACCGCTGCATATCGACACCAATTGTGCCACCTTTTCCTACGACAACAGCTTTTTCTTCTGGATAAAGCCCTTCTGATACTGCAAACGCCTTGTTCATTGGGCTAACAGCCCGAATATCCGTTGAATTTCTACATACCATTTTCTCAATGGCTTTAAAGATTTTTCTTGATATTCCGCTCATTCCAACATAACGGATGCCCCATTGACAATATAATCTGACAGGAACCTTCGCTCTTTTAGCTGCAATGCTTGCATAGCAAGCGGCATTCGGAGTGGAATACTGCACCATATCAAACTTATGCTCTTTGAAGATTTGCATAAACTGCTTAATAGATTTTAACGCAGACAGATCAATCCCTCTTGCCATATGCACAGGAATAAAATGCAGGTATTCTGGTAATGATTTTTCAAACTTTTCATCTTCATTACAAATCAAAGTAATGTCATATCCGCAGTTTTCATGTAAATATTTTGCAGTTTCAACCACAAATGTTTTCATCGTAATGGAAACCGTCGTACAAATACAAATCTTCTTCATTGTTCAATCCCTACTTCTTCTGTTTTTTTGCTTCGACAATTATGTTTACTTTATCCCGAATTAAGTCCAAATTTCGCTGATATTCTTCTTCAGAGTACTTTTCAACTTCTTTTTCTTTCAGTCGGATATTTTTTACACCTTCGATAAATATACTCTCAATTTCCCGTGGGTTTTTCACAATGTTCGCATCGCAGAAACCTCTGGACAAAATTGCTGCGGTTGAACCAAGATGGTAATGCTCGGCTATGATATATTCTGCCGGAAGCATACCGTACCCAACTCTTGCAATCCCACCAAATCCATATTTTATGCCCTTATCTCTGATTTTCCGGCAAAGGTTATTAACAACATCGCCACATATCAGTTCAAACATAAAGTCCATATGGTATGCAAGATGAAGATCATTCAATCCTATGTGAACTTCGTCAATTCCTGGAACTTCCAGAATAGAATCAATATTAGCTGCGGCTTCGGCTGTTTCCACAAGAAGCTGTACCTTTGCCCTGCCATTGACATAACGTACAAATTCCTTAACATCACCCGCAGTTCTAAACATAGGAAGCATAATTACATCAGCACCTGCTTCAATTGCCTGATTGATTTCTTCCTCAGAACTGCAACAATCCACAGTAGCCGTATGCAGCGGATTTACCCTTACCATAAGCTCCGCATCTGTAACAATCGGACGCAGTTTTCTGATATCATCAATCGTATGATGATTCTTGACAGTATCCATCCCACCCTGTCTTTTATCCTTACCTATGTACTCCATATCAATCCAGATACGATCAACCCCTGCTTCCTGAGCAATTTGCGCCGTAATCGGATTGTTAGTAATATACATCAATGTTAATGCCATCGTTTTACTCCATTTCTTTTATCTAATCCTTCTTGCCGGAACTCCCATATATGTTCCGGCTGAATCAATATTCTTCACTATTACTGCTCCAGCACCTATCATACAGTCCGGGCAGATAGAAATGTTATTGCTGACGGTTGCTCCAGCACCGATCCATGTTCCACTTCCCACAGAGACAGTCCCACACAAGTGACTGCCTACCGAAATATGTACATAATCGCCCACTTTACAATCATGATCCACGGACGAACAAGTGTTGATGATGCAGCCCTTTCCAATCCTTGCTCCCGAATTGATTACAGCACCTGCCATAACTACAGTTCCTGCACCTATCGCAACATCTTCCGCAATAACTGCATCTGGATGAATGAGTGTAACCAGTTTTTCCTCTGGAACTGATTCCTGTATCCGCTTCCGAATACCCGCATTTCCAATCCCAACGATTATGTCAGCATCTATCGTCCCGGCTTCAGAGCTTTTTCCTATTACCGGATAACCTCCACATTCGTGAATGCTTTCATCATCATCTAAAAAAACAATCTCTTTGTAGCCGTTCTTTCTTGCAATGTCTGCAACTACCTTTCCGTGACCACTCGCACCGATAATTGCTAATTTTCTCATTTCTACACCTCCGCATCGTCTTTTGCTTCAGCAGCTTCTGTTCCCATGAATTCCTCCATGGTTGCGGAGGTTTCAGAGCTGATTCCTTCTCGTTTCAATACCGTCCATACGGTCTTGAAGATGATTTTCCAATCTCCAAGGAAAGTAATGTGATCTACATATTCCACATCCAAATCAAATTTTTCTTCCCAACTGATGGAGTTTCTTCCATTCACCTGTGCCAGCCCAGTAAATCCCGGTCTGACTTCATGCCTTCTCGCCTGATGTTCGTTATATAGCGGAAGATACTTCACCAGGAGCGGCCGGGGTCCGCAAACCGCCATCCGTCCCGTCAGGATTGCGTACAATTCAGGCAATTCATCCAGTGACGTGGAGCGCAGCAGTTTGCCAAAAGACGTAAGACGCTGCTCGTCCGGCAACAATTCTCCGTTTGCATCCCTCTCATTGGTCATCGTGCGAAACTTGTACAGTTTGAATATCTCCCCATGCAATCCCGGTCTTTCCTGAGCAAACAATACGGGGGAGCCAATTTTAATCTTTACCAGAATCGCAATAACCAACATGATCGGACTTAAAACGATACACGCAAGCAATGCACACAGAAAATCCTGGGGACGTTTTATGTACTTTTCATAAAAGCCTTTTTTATGCTCCATGTCCTTATGTCCTCCTACATCACTAAATTTCTTTGCTTCTTATACCACTGCCAGCTCACGCTGATTCTTCATTTCATCAGATTCAGCAGCTTTTACATTCACTTCTTCTGGTTTCTTAAATGTTGGAACAACTTGTCTCAAAACATCCCGCACCAGATCATCATCTTCTGTTTCACAGGCACGTTGGAGCATTTCCAGTTTTTCGTTAATCTCCATTTCGCTCAAAGGTGTATCCCGCTCGACAAAAATCAAACTGTTGTCTGTCTTATCAAGTTCCTCTGTTTTGACCAGAAGCTCCTCATAGAGTTTCTCTCCCGGTCTTAATCCCGTCTCAACGATTTCTACTCCCTGAACGCCAGACAAGCGAATCATGTTCTCCGCAAGGTCAAGAATTCGAACCGGCTGTCCCATGTCCAGCACAAACAATTCGCCGTTATGTGCCATAGCTCCGCTTGCCAACACAAGCTGGCTTGCTTCTGGAATCGTCATGAAGTATCGAATGATGCGCTTATCTGTCAGTGTAACGGGACCTCCGTTTGCGATTTGCCTCTTAAACAGTGGGATCACAGAACCTGCTGAACCCAGAACATTTCCAAATCGGGTAGCACTGTATTTGACTTTTCCGTGTGTGCTTGCACTTTGTACCAGCATCTCACACATCCGCTTTGTGGCACCCATTACATTTGTCGGATTAACGGCCTTGTCCGTAGATACCATCATGAAACGTTCGGTTCCATACTCCTCACAGCAATCAATCACATTCTTTGTTCCCAAGACATTATTCTGCACCGCTTCAACACAGTTGTGCTCCATCAGCGGAACGTGCTTATGCGCAGCCGCATTGATCACAATCTGAGGACGATATGTACGAAATACCTTTTCCAACGCTTTCTTATGCGTGATAGACATGATTTCTATACGGACATCCAACTTTCCAGCATAAGCAATTTTCAATTCTTGCTGGACATCGTATGCGCCGTTTTCATAGATATCCAGAATGATAATCTGCTTTGGCTGCATCTTCGCAAGCTGCCTGCATAATTCAGAACCAATAGAACCACCGCCGCCTGTAATCAAAATCACTTTATTACGGTAATATTCACTGGTTCGTTCATCATTCACAACAATTGGTCTGCGGAAAAGCAGTTCCTCAATGTCAAACTCTCTGAGATGCCGCTTTCCACCGGCAGTCTGCATCGTTGGATAGTCATATACTTTGATCTTGTATCCAGCCTTCTGATAATGTTCATAAAGACTCTTCTTTTTATCATCAGCAAGATTAGGAATTGCAAATACAACTTCCTGAATATCCAAAAGTTTTAACTGTTCCAGCGTGGCTTCATCCTCAAGCAACACCGGAATGCCATGAATATCCCTTCCAACTTTCTCCTTGCTTACATCGACAAAGCACCGTGGCGTATATGCAGAACTGGCATTATTTAATAGTTCTTCGGCCAAGCTGACACCTACACGCCCAGCCCCAATAATTGCAATGTTTATCTTCGTTGCATCAAGCGTGCGCTCTCCAACGATTTTGCTTCCGGCAAACATCCTTAAAACAAACAGAAGGATTTTCCCAAAGAATGTAGTGTCATTTCCGCACTTAAACGCATAACGGTACATCATTCGTATTGTCAATGCGCCCAATAAATTCATGCAGGCAATGGCAAGTAGTCTCGCAAAGGTTATATGTTCAATCGGAAGGATTCTTTCTATGATCAATGTGACCAAAAACGCAATGGCATCAGTAAAAAGTAATCTGATGTAGCATTGAATCCCACCGTATCTCCAGATTTGGCTGTATATGCTTCCCAACAATCTCGATGCAAAAACAGCGACAAAACCAATGGTTCCCTGAATCACCATTCCTGAAACGGAAAGTTTGCTGCCTGAGAAGGCAAGCAACAGCAGGTCAACCATAATCAATATGAAAACATCATAGATGACGAGCTGCCATCGAATGTTTATCTTTTTATTCATGTTTCTTTCTTCCTCTTGTGTGTTTCAGAATATCAGAAACAACTTTTAATTATCTCGATAATCTGATTCTGCTCCTCTGCAGTCATCTTGTTATCACTCGGCAGGCACAGACCTCTCTCAAAAATGTCCATACCCACATCCTCACTACCACCTTCGATATAGGCATTGGTTTTGGCTCTGCCGTTGCCTTCTCTTGTGATAAACGGATTCATTCGGAAAAGTGGCTGTTCGTGCATCGGCTTCCAGATCGGACGGCCTTCTGCATTGTACTTCGCCAATGTCTCCAGTATCTCTGTGGGGCAGCTCTTTCCCGGTTCGCTGATGTACAGCGCATCCTGCTCCCCTCTGACCTGCTTACACATAGCTTCCTTGTCAATGATCATGCAGCTCAGCCAGAAGTTCGGCTCACTGTTCTTCTCATCGTAAGGATTCATCTGCACCGGGAGTTCTTTCAAGCCTTCCTTGTAGCGCATATAGATAGCTTTCTTCTGAGCGATATGTTCATTCAGATAAGGAATCTGCCCACGCACAACTCCGGCAATCACATTGCTCATGCGGTAGTTATATCCCAGCTCCTCATGCTGATACCACGGAGCTGCTTCCCGGCTTTGGGTTGACCACTTGCGCACCTTTTCGGCATCCGCCTTGGAATCGGTCAGGAACATTCCACCGGACGAACCGGTAATGATCTTGTTTCCATTGAAACTGATGCAGCCGTAATCGCCAAAGCTGCCGGTTTCTTTTCCTTTATATGTAGCACCCAGGGATTCCGCAGCATCTTCAACGATCACAGCTCCGTGGGCAGTTGCTATCTTCTTGATTTCATCAATCTTGCCCGGTGTGCCGTAAAGGTGTGCGACCACAATCACTTTGACATCCGGGTAAATCTCAAATGCTTTTTCCAGTGCCACCGGGTTCATATTCCATGTGTCACGCTCGGTATCAATAAAAACAGGGATACCGCCCTCATAAACCACAGGGTTCACCGTGGCATCGAAAGTGACATCGGAACAGAAAATTTTCTTATTGTTTAGCGCTCCGTTTCCGAGTTCGGGCTGACCATACATGGCTTCCCCGGCAAGCTTCATGGCAAGATGGAGAGATGCCGTTCCTGCCGATAATGCGACTGCATATCGGACACCTACTCGTTCAGCAATCAAGCGTTCCACTTCATTAATATTTTCGCCTACCGTAGACATCCAGTTTGTTTCGTATGCTTTCTTGACATATTCCAGTTCTGGACCATGCATGGTAGGTGTGCTCAGCCATACCTTGGACGCAAAAGGCTTGAATCTCTCGTTTGTTTTTTTCTGTTCCATTCTCCTGTTCCTTCTTCCCATTCCTTTTTTGTGTTTTTTCTACAAAAATAAGAGCCTCTCGGCTCTTACTTAACCTTCCTCACAATCTCCAGCCCCATCGTCACATCCTGCAGCCGTCCCATCATCTTCATCTGAACCACTGCCAGCCGCTTGTGGCGGTCGATTTTCCGGATAGTTCCTTTTAAGGTCTGCAAAGGCCCGCTGGTAATAATCACCTGATCTCCCTCGATGTAGCCGGAGGACATAACTGCCACATGCTCATTTCCTCCCATCTGAAGCATCAGGGATATCTCCTCCTCTTCCAGAGGAATGAAACAGCTTCCATCTCCCAGGATCTTTGTCAGCTCCGGAACACCCTTTAATTCATAATAAAGCTTCTCCACCTGATCCGTGATAAAGAAAAGATAACCGGGAAATAACGGCCTCTCCTCCTTATGCCATGCGCCCTCATACCGGCGCATCCGCTCCCCTCTGGGGATAAAGCATTCCTGAAGGGTTTCCTCTGGTACCAGCTTTCTGCATACATAAGAGGTTTCCTCCTCTTTTCCCGTTGTTAC
>ERZ791881.1088-NODE-1088-length-19601-cov-3.335619_pt1 | contig 19601 bp, 9 predicted proteins | sample MGYA00510161_ERZ791881 | MGnify/ENA primary metagenome ERZ791881 (study PRJEB30046, sample SAMN00792073) | human gut metagenome | study: EMG produced TPA metagenomics assembly of the A metagenome-wide association study of gut microbiota in type 2...
TCATAATATAATGAAGATTCATACTCTATATTGTCATACAACCTGTTAGGACGCGGATAAGCATTAGTGGGATTATTAGGAGTCCAATAGTCAAATTTCACACTATTATTACGATAAGACTGGTGATTCACGCGAACTGCATTTCTCAACATTCCGCCTAAAGTTCCATAAAGAACAACATTCAGGTCAAGACCTTTATAAACAAATGTATTGCTAAAATTAAAAATATGTTTGGGGCGTTTTTGTCCAAGGATCATACGATCATTGTCTGCAGTAATTTTATGATCTCCATCAATATCCAGCAGTTTAATCATTCCCGGTGCAAATTTATGACCATTCTTATTATATTTTTCGATTTCTGCAAGATCTTCCGGAGTATCCTGCCAGATACCGATTTTCTTATAATCATAATATACCCCAAGCGCTTCGCCTATAAACCAACTATTGCCTATATCATCTACTTTCCCATTATACAATTCTACAATTTCTTCCTTATTAGTTGAATACATAAAATCTGTAGACCATGTAAAGTCTTTATTTTGTATATTCACAGTAGATAAACTAACTTCAATACCCTTATTCCTTGTCTTACCAACATTAGTAAGTACACTCGTATAGCCAGAGACAGCAGGTAACTGACGGTCAAGCAGCAAATCATGTGTATTTTGCAGATAAGCATCAACTGTTCCACTCAAACGTCCACGGAAAAAACTAAAGTCAACACCTACATTCCATTGTCCGGTAGTTTCCCAAGTCAATGTTTTATCCGGTAAGCTGGATGAGGTATAACCAATAACCATATTTTCTCCATAATTATAATACTTCTTTGATAACAATCCCTTTGTTTGATAAGGATTAATAGAAGTATTGGCAGTTACACCATATCCGAAACGCAGTTTCAAATTATCAAGTTTATCAAAATTCTTAAGGAAGTTTTCCTCATTTACTCTCCATGCCAATGAAAAAGCAGGGAAAGAAACCCATTTGTGTCCATCTGCTAAACGTGAAGAGCCATCATAACGCATTGAGAATGTTGCATAATACCTGCTTTTATAATTGTAGTTCAAGCGCCCCATGAAAGAAGCAAGGCTCCATACTTGGTTATTACTGTCATATCCTGTTATATCCAATGCTGACGCAATATCATTAAAAAGCAGATCATCCGAAGGTAAATCCTGAACAGTAGTACTTAAACTTTCAGTTCTATTGCGCTGAATAGATTGCAGCAAAGTAATCCCGATAGAGTGTTTTCCAAATTGCTTATCATAGAATAACAGATTTTCAAATGTATAAGCATAGGTTTGTTGAGTAGCATTCTTTGCCTGATTAGGATTGCCTTGTCTTGCATTTGAAGATAAAAAAGAATAATCCTGCCGAGAATGGAAATCAATGCCAATATTTGCACGATACTTAAGTCCATCTAACGGAAGTTTGATTTCTCCATAATAACTACCTAAGAAACGGTTAATCTTCAACGGATTTACTACAGCATCAGGCTCCAAATATTGAAGAGGATTCCACCATTGAGAGTCACCACCCGAGGTCATAAACGTAGGTGCTCCATCATCATCGTACAATCGTCCAAGCGGATTAACACGCCAGCAATCCTGAAAATTCGAACCTCTATCCTGTAATGAATGACTAAAATGTGACTGTCCTCCTATCTTCAACCAATTAGTAACCTCCGCATCAACACTCAACTTTACCGTATAACGCGAGTAGTCTTGATTCTTATAAATGCCTTCATTCCTGAAATATGTAGTATTAAAAGCAAACTGCATTTTATCACCTCCCCCTCTGATGCCGAGTTGGTGATCAGTCACTATACCTGTACGCTCTACTTCATTCCACCACAAAGCACCGGAACGCACTTTACCAGGATCATAATTACCGTTTTCATCGTAAGCCATCGCAATAGACTGCCAAGTATAATCATCGCCAGTAAACGAAGGTAATGTTTTATCCAGTTCCATATTAGGTACTGCTGAATCATATTGTCCGGCAGCTCTATAAGCTTCACGCACATACTCCGCATATTCTGATCCATCCATTAATTCCAACTTATTTTGAATGGTCTGAATTCCGTAATAGCCATTATAGTCAACCTGTACTTTTCCTTTCTTACCTTTCTTTGTTGAGATAATGATAACTCCATTAGCACCTCTAGACCCATATATCGCTGTGGCTGAGGCATCCTTAAGAACCTCTATCGACTCTATATCACCAGGGGCAAATAAATTAGGAGCTGTTGAAATAGGAATACCATCCACTACATACAACGGATCATTTCCTGCTTTGATAGAACGTGTACCACGAATAAGAATAGACGGAGTAGATCCTGGAGTCCAACTTGTGTTCTGTATCAATACTCCCGGAACTTTACCCTGAATAGCCTCAGCAGCGGATAACGCCGGACTCTGCAACAGTTTTTCAGAATCAACAGATGTAACAGAGCCTGTCAGATCACGTTTCTTTACAGTTCCATAACCCACTACTACAACTTCATCCAATTCTGAGGCAACCTCAGTTAAAACAACATTCATCATTGCTTGTATGCCAACCTTTTTCTCAAGTACATTGTAGCCGATATAGCTAAACTTTAAAGTCGAATTTGATGAAACATTTAAATCAAACTTTCCATCTATATCCGTTACTGTACCATTAGAAGTACCAAGTTCCACTACACTGACTCCTATTAATGGTTCATTTTTCTCATCAGTGACTAATCCCTTAATATTTTTCTTTCCCTGACCATAAACAGTAAACAGAGATAAACACAATAATAGAAGGATTGCAGAGAACCGTTTTCCTCCTAGTCTTTGTTCACTTTTGTTTGTTAGCATAAAAATGTTTTTCATATTAATATATTTTTTAATTGGTTCTATTTTAAAAGACACTTATTAAAGAGACAAATACCTTTAAAACATCAGCATGAGTAATTCTCCAAAAATTAAATTATCAAAAAGTACTCTAATGACATCTTTTTAGAAATACTCAAAAAATTAAAAGAATGTTTTTCCATATTCATCGCTATTTATCAAAAATTAATAATATGTATCTTTTCTCAATACCTGCAAAAAGACTAATACGCTATTGAAAACGTTTGATGTTGTTTCTACATGCAAAATTAGCGTACAAGCAATATGTATATATACAATATCTCGCCAATATCATGCTCATATCCGCAATGCACAAAGAGAATACAGTTATGGCGAAATTGAATACAACAGTCTTTTAGCAGAGGTTATCCCCCCGGACAATAAAACCTTAGTTTTAACTAAAGTTGATCTTGTTAAAACCTAAATTCAACCAGATAGAATTTTGGAAAAATCAATCAGAGCACTATCTTTGTTCGCCAGTAAAAGTGATTAATGCCAAGAGGACTACTAATGAAATATTATATTCAATTTTCTTTGCTGCTACTATTTTGTTTTATACAAAATGTCAATTCACATAACCTTAGACAAATTAGTAATCGTGACGGGCTATCAAATAGTTCCGTTACCTGTTTATTTCAGGATGAAAAACGATTCTTATGGATTGGTACTTATGACGGGCTCAATATGTACGACAGCCAAAAGATATATGTATATAAGCCTGATATCAACAATCAAAATAGTCTTTCAAGTAACGTTATCAGAAAAGTTATAGAAACAGATAAGAACTATCTATGGATTAGCACAAAATGGGGGCTAAATAAACTATCCCAGCAAAGTAATACTATAGAAGAATACTATAATGAATTTGGCGAAAATTCGTATATCGCCAAAGACAGCCAAGACTATTTATATGTATTTAATAGACCCAATACATTATCTCTATATTCGAAATTAGACAATAAATTTATAAATTTCCCCTTCTATAATGAGAAGGAATTGGACAATGTATCGAGTTTCATAATTGATTCACAAGATACGGTATGGATAAACCATAAAGGCATAATGGAAAAGTATACCATATCTGGTAAAAAAACAAATAACCCTCAAGTAGTCAGACATCCGGATTTTATATATCCACACCTCATAAAATATGCTTTCTACAGTGACGAGAAAATAATTATGGTAGATTCTGAAGGAAACATATTTTACAAAGACAAAGAGAAGCTACATTTTATCAAAAAATTAAAGCAATCGATTCAGGAAAGTGGTAAAATCGGAGCTATTGCTTTTGATAATAAAGACATTCTTATTGGATTTGAAACAAATGGTCTTATACGACTAATAGCTGAACAAAACTACCAAGTTGAGAAGTTCAACATCAATTGTGGTGTATTCTCTTTGTGGAAAGATAAACAACAAGATATTATCTGGATTGGCACAGACGGCCAAGGGGTATATGCATGGACAAAAGACGAATACACATTTACCAATATATTACTCAATGAACTTCCGATCAGCAAGAAAAGGCCGATTCGTGCCGTTTACACTGATAAATATAACACCTTATGGTTAGGTACAAAAGATAACGGTGTAATAAAAATCAGAAATTACGATACTTCAAAAGAGTATTCAAATGATAACGTTACACATCTTACAACTCAAGAAGGACTCACTAATAATGCAGTTTTCGCATTTGCACCAAGCAATGTGTATCCAATTCTGTGGATAGGCTCCAATGGCCCCGGTTTAAACTACTACTCTTTCTCGGACAATAAAATTCACTCATTAATCAACAATACTAATCAAGATATCGCCCACGTACATTCCATGAGTGAGACAAACGACTCACTATTGTGGATAGGGGCAGGAAATACTCTATTGAAAATAAGCACCCAACGACATAAGCAAGGGATTGAAGCTAAACAGATTCATGCATTTAACTTTAAGGTTCCGCATAAGCAGAAAAATAATCAAATATATGCCATATATCCGGAAAACGACTCTATCATCTGGATTGGGATGCGTGGTAATGGTGTCATCAGATTAAACTCGCATACTGAAGATTATTCTTTCATCTCTTTTGATAGGAATGGCATAGCTCCCATGAGCGATATATTATGTATACATCAAGACCAACATGAAGATATGTGGTTAGGTACAAGTTATGGGTTAACTAAACTAAAATTCTCATCCAATGGCAATTATGACTATAAGAATTTTAATGAGAATGAGGGTTTACCCAATAATACAATACACGGAATCATTGAAGACCAAGAAGGACATCTATGGTTAAGCAGTAATACCGGTATTATATTATTTGATTCTCAAAAAAATATATTCAAAAACTTTAATCATAGGACAGGATTAGATATAACAGAATTCAGTGATAACGCATATTTTCAAGACAAAGTAAGAAACAGATACTTTTTTGGGGGAGTAAATGGCATAGTCTGGATAAAAAAGGAGAAAAAGGGAAGAAGCAATTTCGTACCTGATATTCATTTTACTAAAGTAAGGATATTCAATAAGGAATATAATATTCATGAATTTGAAAAGAAAGGCAGCAATCCCCAAAATATCGTACTGAACTATGACCAGAATTTCTTTGCAATCTCTTTTGTTGCCACCGACTTTATCAATGGTGAGAACTGTAAGTATTCTTATAAACTTGAGAATTTCAGCAATGTATGGATGAATACACGTTCCAATGAAGCTCAATTTACAAATATTCCTCCCGGAGACTATACATTGAGAGTGAAATACAATGACGGAGGAAATAACAATGATAATTTAATCCAGAGTATCCGTATTGTCATTCTTCCCCCTTGGTACCAAAGTATTGCAGCTCAGATAATATATGTATTACTGGCCCTTGGAGCAGGATTCGGATTCTGGCACTATATCCGGCGGAAATACGAACGGAGAAAAGCCGCTATTTCCAAGAGATTAAACGAAAAGTATAAAGTAGAAATGTACGAAGGTAAACTACGTTTCTTCACTAACATCACACATGAATTTTGCACACCACTTACCCTGATCTATGGACCATGTGAAAGAATATTGCAGCATGAGAACAGTGATGCTTTCATCAGGAAATATGCTCAGATTATTAAATCAAATACAGAGCGCCTCAATAGCCTGATACAGGAGGTCATAGATTTCCGCCGTATGGAAACCGGTAATCAGATATGCCACATACAGGAACTGAATATCAGTAAACTGGCAAAGGAAATTATAGATTCATTCAGTGAGTTGGCAGAGCAGAATCAAATCCATCTAGAAACCGATATCTATCCGGAAATTATGTGGAAGAGTGATTATAGTGGATTCACAAAGATCCTGAATAATCTTATCTCGAATGCATTTAAATATACCCCCGAGAATGGAATAATCCGCATATCCATAAAAGCCGAAGGAGACAAGTTAAATCTAAAAGTTTATAATACGGGAAAAGGAATATGCAAAGAGAGTATTCCATTTATATTTAACAGATATAGTGTACTTGATAATATTCAAGAGAATAGTATTAAAGGGCTTTCTTCCAGAAATGGTTTGGGACTTGCCATCTGCCAAAGCATGGTAGAACTGCTACAAGGTACTATTGAAGTAGAAAGTGAAGTAAACCAATATGCTCAGTTCATAGTGAACCTGCCACAACTTGAAGTAACAGGAAAAGCGGAACGTATACTAAATGAAGAAGTTCCTAAATCTGAACCTTTTAACCATAAAACCAGTACTGAAATAACTGAAAGAGACAATCACCAGGAAGAATCCAATCAACCGGAGCCAACCATTCTGATGATAGATGACAACAAAGAGCTACTGTGGATGCTAAAAGATATACTATCCGATGAATACTCTGTTTTAACCGCAGAAAATGGCGAAGAAGGGCTTACCATATTAAAACAAAAAACACCGGACCTCATCATTACAGATATTATGATGCCTAAAATTGATGGAATCACCTTAATCAAACAGCTCAAAAGCAACAAACATACAATGCATATTCCACTAGTTATCCTCTCTGCAAAGAATACAACCGATGAAAAGATTGAAGGTATAGAATCTGGAGCAGATGCTTATATCCCCAAACCATTCAATACTCAATATCTGAAGAGCATCATCAAGCAACTATTAAAAAAGCAGGAAGAATTAAAGCAATATTACAACTCCTCAGCAAGTGCCTTTGAATTTAGTGGTGGACATTTGCTACAACAGGAAGATAAGAAGTTTATAGAAACTGCTGTTGAACTAATCAATAGAAATATGGACAACACCAAGTTCGGACCGGAAGAACTTGCAGGAGCCATGCAAACCAGCAGTAGAAACTTATATCGCAAGTTTAAAAATCTGGAGCAGCTACCACCTAAAGATTTCATTAAAGAACAAAGAATTAATTATGCCGCGAAACTACTATTAACCACCACGTTGACTATACAAGAAGTCATGTATCGGACAGCTTTCACAAATCGGTCACATTTCTATAAAGAATTTGGCAAACGATACAATCAAACTCCTAAGGAATACAGAGAAAGCAATAAGCACAAAGACAATTCTCTCAACTAAAAAGAGCTTGTACATAGATACTTAAGGCAAGAATGAAAATGATATCACTCTTGCCTCAAATTTATATCCAGAAAGCACCTTACCTATTCAAGTTCCCTATTTTCCCAGCCGTTAGCGTGACCGGTCCCAATAAACCGGACTCAACAAGGGGTGAGGTTTTGTCATAATGCTTCCAAGTTGTAAATGCAATTCTGCCTCCTGCAGGTTTCGGTTTACCCTGTATATACCATTCAGGAAGTTTTTTGATACCACCGTTGCGCAATGTAGAATATTTATTTGGAATATCCTGATAACCATAAATATTCTCTTCAGGCATGTACTCATCACCAATCAATCGGTTGACCCACAAATTTGTTACACGAATTTCTATTGTATTATCTCCTTCGTGCAAAAATTGTTGTATATCAACAGAATAGGGAGGAGCCCAACAGATTCCAGCACAGTTCTCATTCACCAACACTTCAGCAAGTACTTCTACACGCCCTAGATCCAAACGTAAACAAATATCGTCTTGTAAATAGGCACTATTGATAGACAGCAAATAGAGATAATTCATCGTTCCCGAAAAATGACGAACCCCAAAATTTTCTTCTAAATGCAATGAATGCAACTGGCTTAAAGTAATTTCTTCAGTTACTCCCATATTTTTTGGAAATCGAACCCTCCAGGGCCCCTCTAACAAAATACGCGCAGGAAGAATGTCAACATGCTTCCGAAAACTTGTATGCTCTGAAACAAACTCATAAATACCAGCTTGCCATGCAATAAACTGATAATTGGGCAACCATGATATCACCTGCTCACTTGGATGGAACGGAGCAGGTACCCCTTTTTGGTAAAGTTTGGTTATCTCTGTCTGGTCAATACTTGAAGAATGGATACATAAATTACAAAGTCCACCTTCATAAGCATCCGCTTTACACAACAAATCCGAATGCAATGTCTCGAGGTGTACAATTGTGCTTGAAGTTGTTCCTGCCCCAGCATATACTCCATTTATCCAAAGATGCGGTACGTTATTCTGATAGATCAAAGCCAAATGAGTCCACCCCGATAATGGTCTGAGATTTCGGTATACAGCTTTATTATGTATAGTCCGCTCATATACAACCACTCCATTCCGCCCCACTGACAACCCAACAGCACTATGCCCGTTTCCATGTCGCCTCTCTCCTTCTAAAGGGTAAATTGCAAAAAAACGAGCACACATATCACCAAGTTCCTGTTCTTCGGTTATGGCTATGTCCACCTCAGGCTTTATCCAACAAGTAATACTAAAATTTACAGATAAAGAATCCTGTTCCACTACATTTTTAATAGTTGGAAACAAAGAAACTCCATTGTATTTCAAATTTGTACACTTCCGTTGTTTTTCAGCCTTACGAAAAACAACAAACATAGATCCTGCAGGAGTAAAATTAAGAGGAATTTCTACACCTTCACTATCAGTGCGATAGACCGGGCACTGTAAAATTTCAGTTGTATAAGGATCCCATAACTCCGGAATATAACCTTTTATCCGGAAATGAGCTGTTCCTTTTTCATACGCTCGCTTACGATTTGCCAAGAAGTATATCTCGACTCCTTCCTGTTGATAATGGATAGCATGAACAGCTGAATTTCCTGTCTCAGAATAATAAACAAAGTCAGGAGATACACCTAACCGATTGAGAATGATTTGTAAATCCTCTCCTTCATATACGTTCGGGTACTGCCAGACTTTTTTCACCAATGCAACAAACTCATTTTCTTTCTCCCCATCACACAAACCTAATGTATGCTGTGGCTTTTGACCAACCAACACCATTCCCTCATCCACCAATCGATCCAGTATCCGCAACGTATGCAATGACATTGTTTCCGATTTAAGCAACACTAAGAGCTTATAGCCATCAAAGCGTGTAGCAGGAAGAAGAATCTTTCCATCCTTGATGTGTGCCTTGTCCAGTATTTCAGTATTTACCATGTCATAATCATACCCTTCTGGAGGTGCCAATGGGGTTTGTTCCGGTTCAATGGTACTGCCAAAACTATCATCACCATTATGATAAAGAATATCACCATAGAAAGTTGAGCTCTGGAAAATGTGCTGACAACGATTCAAATAGTCAATCCACGCTTTCCCCGGTTTCCACCACGTATTGGTACGGTCAAAGTGCAATCCCCATGCTCCCATCGTCATTCCTGGAGCGGCAGTAGGATGCGGTTGGTGAGCAAAACGATGAAAATAAATCCTACTAAGTCCCCGGGTGAACATATAATCACCTAGTGACTTTAGAGCATATGGATACAACAGCCATTTGTCTGCATCTGGTTCAGAAGTAAAAGCCTCAGCACCAACAATCTTTCCACCAAGCGTATGTGCTATTGAAGCCACTTGTTTAACGGTACGGTTATATTTATAATTTGCCCAAAGCACAGTCTGGCCACACCAGAATTCTCCCATATTAATGTCAAGCTGTTGTGCCACTTGCAATTCTTCCATCATATTGCCACCGTAAGGCTCTGTATAAGTTATTATACCTTTCTCTTTACACCGTTTTTGAAAATGCGCATAGTAACGCTCAGCAAACAGATCAGCTCTGGTTCGGCGAAAGTCAAACAGGAAACGCTTCGTACTTTCCTCACTCTCAACCACCTTATTAGCTAACGCAGGCAAAAACGGATAAAGCGCATACCTATGCTTTTGTTCAAAGTAGGCAGGCATGTCGGAAGTCCAATCCTGATCGCCCGTTTCATAGCTATCTATCAGCAAGCCAATCTTAGAATGTTTGGCTACCTTCTCCATTGCAGGCATCAGCCTCTTAAACATACAATCCAAATGATAGTCTAGTGCTTCCGTACTGAATTTATCACAATCCAATCCGGTCGATTTAGAGGGAGCTGACTTATTCTTCTGATCTTTAGCTGTTTGTCCGAAACGTATAATCAACCACTCACCAGCGGGAGCCGCCCAAGTTAAAACGCCATCCTTAAGTTGCCCTGACAATTCAAGAACCGATGACTTAGGTATCACTTCCATATTTGCCGGAATAGCCAAACAAAATGTATCTATATAATAATCAAACATATGTTTGGGAGTAGGCAACGGCATCCGGATTTGTTTTCCACCTGTTACTTTTGTTTCGCTCCATGTTATTATCTGCATAGCTTTATCCGGAGTAATCCAAGGTCCACCACTAGATGACCAGCCGGGGCAGTTGTGCATTGCAAACTCCAAGCCCAATCTCTCTGACTCTTTGAGCGTATGTAAAATAAGATCTACCCACTCATCACTAAGCGATTCTACCGGACCAATGGGAATGCCACTTCCTGCTTCAAACAATTGATAGCCTGCAATGCCATTTGCTTTCATAGCTTCAAGGTCACAGGTTATGCCATCTTTAGTAATATTACCATTCATCCAGTGCCACCACGTATAAACTCCGGAAGAGAAAGGCGGATTACGGAAAGTAGATTCGAGAAGTGTTGAAGAAGATTTAGATACCTTGTTCCTACATACTCCCATAGCAAAAGCAGGACTAACCAAACTAACGATACCCGCTGATGACAAAATTTTAAGAAAAGTACGTCGTTCCATGAATAAAAAGATTTTTAGGTGGGTTCTATTAATCATTGTTTCTACATGCAAATATAAGAGCCCAACAATGGATACATATATGGTATTCTGCCATAATGATATCCAAACCTGCAAAATACAGAATGAATACACTAATGGCCAGATTGCATACACTTTCTACCCATTGAAAGAAGAATCACAGGTACAATCATCTCTTCAGTAGCCGCTTCGTCAGATAGTGGACCGGATACCATACTGAAAGGAAGCCAACGGTAATCACAGTAACAAATATCAATATAACGTCCGTTGCATGAACACTGACTGGATAAGCATCCACAATAAAACCACCGCCCAAGGAGATAATGCCGAAACGCTGCTGAATATAGCAAAGCAGCAAACCAAGGATAATGCCGGAAAGTGCACCGAACAAAGATATAAGCCGGCCTTCAAACAAGAAGATGCGAGCGATTAACCGATCATCCGCTCCAAGATTACGTAAGGTCTCCACATCCTCCCGCTTATCAAGAATAAGCATGGAAAGAGAACCAATCACATTGAAACAGGCTATAGCAAGGATAAACGTAAGGAACAGGTAAGATATAAACTTCTCTATCTCCATGATACGGAATACATCAGCCTGCTGCTCATAACGGTTCAAGACCAAAAAATCATCGCCTAAGATGCGGGAAATCTTTTTCTGTACGGCAGAGGCATCTGTATCCGATTTCAACTTCAGTTCAACAGCAGATACCTCCGTATCATAATTAAAAAGATTACGTGCAAAATCAAGAGAAGTGAGAATATAACGCGCATCATATTTTTGCTGGTTCACCACAAACACAACTCCGGGAGAAAAGAGGTAATCGCGATTAAAAGAAGCAGAAGGATTAGCCATATTCACACGTACATTCCGCTTAGGGGCATATACCTGAAGCGGATCGACGAACTGAAGACCAGTCCCCAGCTCAGAGATCAGTTCCACACCCAAAACCCCGTAATCCACTATGGAATCGTGCAAGATAAAATCCCCTGCACCGTATAGCAAACTGTCGATAGACGTCAGTTGTTCAAAATTATCTTCCACCCCTTTTATGATTGCCATAGCCTGGCGGTCTTTATACTGCACCATGGCGTTATCTTCCAGTGTCTCTGTCCAGACATCAATTTCCGGCAAAGAACGCACCTCCTGAAAAGCAGCTCCATTCGGTTCAAAGACTTTTCCCTCACGAACCATAATCTTCAGTTCCGGATCGAAAGCCGTAAAAAGACCTGCCACCATATCCTGAAAACCATTGAACACGGAGAGTGTACAGACCAACGCCAACGTAGCCAATGCCACTCCACACACCGAAATGCCGGAAATGATATTGATAGCGTTGTGTTTCTTCTTAGAGAAGAGATAGCGCCGGGCTATGTAGAAGGGAAGGTTCACTTCAACAATTCATCTATTTTCTCAAGATAATCCAGTGAGTCATCCACAAAGAACTTCAGTTCGGGGATGATACGAAGCTGATGACGTACACGAGTTCCTAACTCATAACGAACAGACTTCATGTTTTCATTGATGTTCTTAATCATCTCTTCTGCCTTTTCCGAAGGAAAGATGCTGAGATAAGCACGTGCAACACTCAGGTCAGGACTGATACGCACAGCACTGACTGATACCAATATGCCCGGCATAGATTTTGTTTGTAACAAGAAAATTTCGCTCAATTCCTTTTGAAGTAAACGACATATTTTGTTCTGTCTGGTAGTTTCCATACTATTTATTCCTCTATTTAGAGACAAAGTTACTGAAATATCTGGGTTAGTTGACAAATTATACTTTTTTTAGCACGATTATCGAGCCAATCAATTCATAATAAAATTATCTTTGCAACAACACTAATCAAAAAAACATGAAAAGACTCGTCTTCATATTGCTATTCCTGCCTCCCTTGCTTCTTTGCAGTCAGGCTAATCAGGACAGTAAACAAGATAGCCTCCGAAAAGTTGCGGATCAATACATGAAAGAGCAGCAGTATGAAAAAGCTGCCAATCTATACAAAGAATTAGGAGAAAAGATTGATGCTGACTACAAAGAAATCAGTACTCACAAAGTAAAAGATCTACGTAATACATATTCTATTGACGAATTACAACTGGCCAATAACCAGCAACAGAATCATTTGTTGTTATTAGCCCTTATCGTATTGCCTTGCCTTATCATTATCACGATTTTCGGCTTCCTTTACCTAAAAAGAAAAGCAAAAAAATTAATGCTTTCAAAACGGAAGTTACAAAAGGCAGAAAAAGCCGTGGAAAACTCAATACGCAATAAAAGCTTGTTCATATCAAATATGAGTCATGAAATCCGAACACCTCTAAACGCTTTATCCGGTTTCTCTGACGTACTTACTACTCCGGGCATTGATGAAGAAACCCGAAAACAATGCAATGACATCATCCAACTAAATTCACGCCTCTTACTGAATCTCGTAAATGATGTAGTGGACATCTCTTGCCTTGACGTAACAAACATGAAATTCAATCTCAAGCAGTGCAATGCAGTAAACTTGTGCGAAGGTATCATACAAACACTGGAAGGTATCAAACAAACACAGGCTGAAATATTCTTCAGGACAGAACTTCCTTCTTTGGAAATCGAAACTGATACACTGCGGTTACACCAGGTACTAATCAATATATTGGTCAACGCAACTAAGTTTACAAAAGAAGGAAGCATCATTCTGCAATTGGAACAGAATGAAGAAGGGATGGCTCAATTCTCCATCACAGATACCGGTTGCGGTATCCCGTCAGAAAAACAAAGCAGCATATTCGAACGTTTCGAAAGAGTAAACGAGAAATCTCAGGGAACAGGTCTCGGATTAGCTATCTGCCAGCTCATCATCAGCCGTCTTGGCGGAAGAATATGGATAGACCCGCAGTATACCGATGGTTCACGCTTCGTCTTCACACACCCATTAAAGCAGGAGGGCAGAGCATGAAGAAAATAATATTTATACTTTTGTTTATAATAGGAATACTTTTCCAGATAAGAGCAGAATCATCTATCTCAACGGACAAGCAATTCCGTGACAGCATCTTTCAGACCGTCAAATTTGAGTCAAACGATACACTCCGCTCAAAGATATTGAGAAATGCATTCCAGCAATATATGGGCAAAGATATAGCTTTAGAATTCCTGGACTCAGCTCTTGCGCTATCCAGACAAAAAGGGATACATGAAGAAGAGTTATACGTCCTTTTTGATTACTGCCGTCACTATGAATTCCGGGCTGAAGCGTCTGAGATGGAACGATGTTTTCTGAACCTGAAGGAAGCCAGCTACCGATATAAAAATTACTCACTCTATTATACCATCTGGTTATCCATCCTACAAGCCAGGTGTGCCCAGGGAGATACGGAATACGCCATTATGCAGGCCAAAGAAATGCAAAAAGAATCCATACGGATCAAGTATGACAGGGGAGTATTCGTTTCACTCATAGCCTTGGCGCAGGCACAAAATTTTGCAGAGCAATATGATGAAGCGATTGCAAGCTATAAACAAGCTTTGACTATAAATCCGAATGCCAACAATTATTCTCTCCTACTGATACACAAAAGCCTAGCTGAAATATATCTGTCGCAACAGAAATATATAGAAGCCCTCAGCGAATTAGAGCAGCAACAAAAGGTAGTGGAAAAGTTGATAAAAGAGGACACACAATCTATCAATGTACTGAAAAACATCTATTTAGAAATAGAAGTATCTTTCGGTATGGTTTATGCTAAAACCAAAGACAAAGATAATCTTAAAATGCACCTGACAAGAGCAAAGAAATATTACGATAAAGAAATATATTTCAGCTACTATATTGATTACCATGCTTTATGGGGGGTATATTATAAACTTATAAAAGACTGGGACAAATGTTTCCAAGCCTTCGATCTGGCCTTATCATCCTGCCAAGGAGCAGAACCCTTTCACGAAAATAGTATCCTTAAGATGAAAGCAGAAGCTATGCTAGAAGCCGGTCGATATGAAGAAGCAGCCAATATTTATAAAACAGCAGCCCTAAAAGGAGATTCTCTCAATCAGGATATGCTGCAACGCCATGAAGAAGTATATCAGGCCAACTATAAAATCCAGAAAGCGTTATTAGACAAGGAACTACTGACCAAACAATATCGCTGGATATACGTCGGAGCCTCTGCCATCATACTGATCCTCATGCTTCTTGCCATCATACGTGCCTTTCGTATTCACCGGCAACTACGTCGTTCGGAGGAAGAAACCCGGCAAGCATTAGAAACGATAGAAGCAACAGATAAAATGAAAGAGTATTTTCTGAAAAATATCACTTACGAGATCCGTATACCACTGAATACCGTCGTAGGCTTCTCTGAATTGTTGTCCACCGAGAAAAACCTTTCCGAAGAAGAAATACAGGAATACTCGGTTACCATAAAGCATAATTCTGAAAAGTTACTGGCCTTGATAAACAATATCCTTGATTTATCACGTCTTGAAGCAGGAATGATGCGATTTAACGTACAAGAATGTGATGCCGTGGAACTCTGTCGGGAAGTAAAAATGATGGTAAATATGCAAACAAAAATGGTGAATGCATACTTCCATACAGATTTAGAGATATTACCCATTCAGGCAGATAGCAGATGGCTCCTCAAAGTACTGTCATCACTATTGTGCGTACCCAAATTGTATACCGGAGATATTTGCCAAGTAGAATATACACTGACAAAAGAGGGGCAATACCTCAGAATTACTGTCACAGGAAGTCCACTTTACCATATATGGAAAGACGAACAGGAGCAACGCATCCTGCATGACATCAACAAACTTTGTCTGGAAGCATTTAAAGGAAGCTATCTGGTTTCGGAAGGAGAACAAAAAGTGGTTACAATCACCTATCCGCTGGCTTAAATATCATTTCTTACGTATAATCGTCAGTCCGTCACGCAAAGGAAGGATCACCTTTTCCACCCTCGAATCTTGTGCAATAAGGTCATTGAAAGCCTTGATGCCGATGGTTTGCAAGTCGGTGCGATGCGGTTGTTCTTCAAGCACATGTCCATCCCACAAGGTGTTATCAGCAAGGATATAACCACCATCAGACAGACGTGGCAGCACCATTTCATAATAGTCTATATACCTGCGCTTATCACCATCAATAAAAGCAAGATCAAAAGTAAGATCAAACTGTGGGACCATTTCCAAGGCATTACCTATATAAAACTTAATTTTATCTGCATAAACAGAATTTTCTAGCCAAGGGCGTGTGAAGTCCTCCTGCTCATCATTAATCTCAAACGTATACAACATTCCGTCTTCCGGCAACCCTTCGGCCATGCAAAGAGCTGAATAACCGCTATATGTACCGATTTCCAATATTCTCCGGGGACGAATCATCCTGACAAACATCTTCAGCATCCGACCCTGCAAGTGTCCTGACGCCATACGCGGATACAGCAATTTAAGGTGCGTATCCCGATAAAGAGCTTTCAGATAATCGCCTTCATCATCGATATGCTGTAAAATATATTCGTCTATGGTCATAACAATCGACAATTAACTATTGACAATTGATAATTGACAATTGACAATTAACTGCGCTGTCACACTGCATAGTAATTGTCAACTGTCAATTGTCAATTAATCAAAGGTATCTATTCTTATTGGGCAATACACTTTCTTCTGCATACTTCAGAGCATCTCCCACTACGTTAATTTCAAGGAAAGAAGTATGTGTACCGGCTTTGCCGCTACTTAGATAACCGACCATATCAGTCTCGCACAGACGACCTTCTTTCAGCAGACGGCGCAAAGCTGCAAAGTAATATTCTTGTCCGTTAGCAAGCTCCGGCATATAAATGGCTTCCACGCCATAAGAAAGTGCCAGATGACGCATGGTCTTTTCCTTATAACAAATAGCCAACACCGGATATTTACCACGGAATGCAGCCAGATTACGGGCTGTACGTCCACTGTAACTATCAGTAATGATCGCACGTATCTTCAACTTTGAAGTAGCCTTTACTGCTTGCTTTGCGAGGAAAGCTGTCACATCATTGCTGTTTTCATCCAACGGAATTCGGATATCATTATCAGCCAATTTATCTTTTTCTGCCTGTGCGGCAACCTTTGTCATGGTTTTCACAGCATCCAACGGATATTTACCATAAGCTGTTTCACCGCTCAGCATCAAAGCATCCGTACGGTAATAGATAGCATTTGCAATGTCCGTTACCTCTGCACGGGTAGGACGCGGATTCGTAATCATCGTATGAAGCATCTGAGTAGCCACAATTACCGGCTTCTTAGCCAGAATACATTTACGGATGAGCACACGCTGGATACCGGGAATACGTTCTTGCGGAACTTCAATGCCCAAGTCACCGCGAGCTACCATCACACCGTCAGCTACTTCCAGAATTTCATCGATGTTATCAACGCCTTCCTGATTTTCTATCTTGGCAACAATCCTGATATCGCTGTTATGGGCATCCAGTATTTCCTTTATATCCAGAACATCCTGTTTATTACGTACAAAAGAGTGAGCAATAAAATCAATATCTTTCTCAATGGCATACAGGATATTTGTACGGTCCTTCTCCGTCAGAGAAGGAAGATTGATACGTACACCCGGTACATTTACACTCTTACGACTTCCCAGAGTAGCATCATTTTGTATCTCACACACCAGATAATCATCCGTCTTTTCCACAACGACCATTTCCAGATCGCCATCATCTATAAGAATATGTATGCCAACAGCCACATCGTGCACAAAACTGGGATAAGAAACAGAAATGCATTCGCGGGTAGTCTCCAGATCCGGGTTGCCTACCACTTTTACCTTATCCCCTACTTTATACGGAATGGGTTCAGCACAGATGGTAGTGCGCACCTCCGGTCCCTTAGTATCCATCAAGATAGCTATGCGATTAGATACCGCACGCACATTATCTATCAACATCTCCGCACCTTCGCGCCCAAGATGTGCCGTGTTCATACGCACCACATTCATACCGGCTTCAAACAAGCCTTTTATAAAATCAACGTCGCAGCGTTTATCAGAAATGGTTGCAACGATCTTAGTCTGTTTTAATAACATAATCTTATACCTATTTATTTAATCATTTATCACTTATCAACGCTTCCAGCGCCAGGCGGTAGGAGTTCAACCCGAAACCGCAGATAACGCCTTTACAGGCGCAAGCTATCATAGATACATGACGGAAAGCCTCACGAGCATGCACATTAGAAATATGTACCTCGATAACCGGAGAAGTAACCGAACGGATAGCATCCTGCAGGGCGATAGAGGTATGCGTGTAGGCACCCGCATTCAGGATAATCCCATCTACATCAAAACCGGTTTGCTGAATCTTATCTATCAGCTCTCCTTCAATGTTCGACTGAAAGTAGTCTATCTGTATATCAGTATACTTCTGACGAAGTTCGGCAAGATAATCTTCAAAAGTAACACTGCCGTAAATGGAAGGTTCACGTTTGCCCAGCAGATTGATATTCGGGCCATTAATTATTTGTATCCTCATAACACAATTTTTTATACCTTTGTCCCGGAAGTACCTGCTCCGTACCAAGTCCGTACCAAGTCCGTACCAAGTCCAAGTGTATAGATACGGAGCGAATACGGAGCAGACACGGCTCAGATATGCCCTAAGAAATATTTAAATCGAGTTGCCAAGATAGTGCAGACCGTACGCAGAAGCAAATTTATCAGTATTCTGCTAAAGTGCAGCCTATTTTCGCGGAGCAAAGGTAGAAAAAAGAAATGAAAACAGAAGAAAAATCAACGAATAACGAGAGACAAGCGTTGATAATCAGAAAGTACCAGCAATATTTAAAGTTAGAAAAGGCTCTTTCTGCCAATACGCTTGATGCCTACCTGACCGATCTTAACAAACTGCTGTGTTTTCTGAAAACAGAAAACATCGATATGCTGGCTGTGACTCTGGATGATTTGCAACGCTTTGCTGCCGGATTACACGACATCGGTATTCATCCCCGCTCGCAAGCACGTATCCTGTCGGGAATAAAATCTTTCTTCCACTTTCTGGTCATGGCAGACTATCGAGAAGATGATCCCAGCGAACTACTCGAAGGTCCTAAAATCGGATTCAAACTACCCGAAGTGCTTACCGTCGAAGAAATAGATACTATTATCTCCACCGTAGACATGAGCAAGAAGGAAGGACAACGCAACCGTGCCATCCTGGAAACCCTATACAGCTGCGGATTGCGTGTCTCGGAACTTTGTAACCTGAAGTTATCCGAGCTCTACTTTGACGAGGGTTTTATCAAGGTAGAAGGAAAAGGCAGCAAACAGCGTTTAGTCCCTATTTCTCCCCGTGCCATCAAAGAAATAAAATACTGGCTGCTCGACCGCAATCTTGGTAAAATAAAGAAAGGATTTGAAGATTACGTTTTTCTCGCCCGATGGGGAAATAGCATTTCCCGCATCATGGTTTTTCACCTGATTAAAGAGCTGGCAGAGAAAGCCGGCATCACCAAAAATATCAGTCCGCACACATTCCGCCACTCCTTTGCGACACACTTACTT
>ERZ791881.1092-NODE-1092-length-19502-cov-13.922404_pt1 | contig 19502 bp, 10 predicted proteins | sample MGYA00510161_ERZ791881 | MGnify/ENA primary metagenome ERZ791881 (study PRJEB30046, sample SAMN00792073) | human gut metagenome | study: EMG produced TPA metagenomics assembly of the A metagenome-wide association study of gut microbiota in type 2...
CAACAAGAATAGACCGACCTAAATAATCCAAATGAGGGACAAATTTGGTACATTTCTCCCCAAAACGACATATATTTACACAGATATTCCTAAAAGGGTTCAAATTAGTCGTTGAAGAACTTATTGCTTTCTCTATTGAATCAACAAAGTATTATTAAACTTTGTATACTTTTAAAAGTATCTGAGAAAATATTGGAGGAGAGTCAACGTTTGGATACACGTTTCTCATAGCAAAGAAAGGGGTAGTAAAATGTTATATGAGCTCAGCTACAATACTCGGAACGAATAAAATAGAGTAAGCTAAAGTTATAGTATATCCAAGGGGGAGACTATGAGGTTGATGCTTTAAGAAGAAAGAGAGAAAACAGTTTAAGTATGGCTATTATCCCTCTCTCTTTTGTTCCCAGAAGTGCAGGAAAACGAATAAGAATTCAGCAAGAATAGTTTGAAATGATAGCAGGCACAATCACATTAGTTTATAGTAATGTTTGTGCTATCTTTCTAGATTTGGGAACATCTTTCTTCTGATAGCGCTCTCTATTTTTTATCAGGAAAATGTGTCATTACCTATATCGAACGGATAATGACAGGGGTAATATCACTTCTTTTGGTTCTTCTTTTTATGCTTGTCACAAAAATTGATTATATACTTGTCCTGTTTCGATATACACATTTATTTCTTTAATGACTGGTGTCCGTCAATTGGACAAGCTTTTCCCGCCCATGCCTTTTGAAATGTCCATTCCTCGGCCGGATCACTCCAAAAAGGATGATCGGCAGGAAGACCCAAAGGCAAGAAAACGAGTGAAGTCATATATAAGCTACCATTATTAGTATAATAGTTGGCCAAATCCGGCTGATGTCCCGCAAAACCAAGTGCCAGGAATCCTTTATCATCAAAATTTCCATCTACTGAAAACATATTTCTCATCACTGCACTTAATGCACTCCGGACTTGTCCGTTAGTCAGTCCTTCAGGAAGGCCATATTTCCAGGCAGCCAATGCCAACGATTGGAATGCTCCCATACGATAGACTACGGAACGCCCGAAAGCCGGGAAGGTACCTTCCGGAGAAATAAGACGTTCAATAAAGGTATTAAAACGCTGCATACGGCTGATTACCAGCTTAAACTGATTGGAGTAGGAAAACGGCTCTTGCTGCACGTTTCCTGTATCTCGACATACATGGGATGAATAACGAAAGAATTACGCAACTATATACTTTATTGTACCAACGATTGTGTATATATAAAACACAGCTTGCCGTGTTAACCTCTTGGCTGAGCTAAGAATAATGACTGGTGGAATTTTAAACCATATATTGATTCTAATTTTATTAAAATAAAAGATAGGCGTAATCTTTTATTCAAAGATCTTTGATTATATTTGCTATTAATGAATAATTTATAACTGCTATTTTATGAAAGTAAATCAAATATCTACAAACATATATGTTGCTGAAGACCCTAACTTTGGAGAATATAATAAAGAAGTAGTGCATCGTTTGTTACAACAAGTACAAATTGATTTTTCTAATTGGATAGGTAACCAAGTATTTCTAACCAGTAATTGCCACTTGTTCTATCAAGAAGAGCATCCGACAATATACAGTATGGGAGAAGCAGGACATCGAATATGTCTACATACCAAGGAGAATGAGTGGTGGCGTTGGGTATATCAATTTTCTCATGAATATTGTCATCATCTTATTAATGGTACAATGTCCGGTGAAATAACAGGGTTAATGTGGTTTGAGGAAACTATTTGTGATCTCGCCTCTATCTGCCATTTAAACAGATTAATTGTTCTCTACGATGTTCTGCAGATAAATACCCCACTTCAATGTAAATCTTATGTTGTATCTTGCCGGAACGCAAATCTTGGAACCGTTCAAAGTAACTGTCAGGAATATCTAAAACAACATATGGATGAACTTGTACAACCCATGTACCATCGGGAAATTTACTCAAATCTATCTGCAACAATGTTACCGTTGTTCCTGGAAAATACTCATCTTTGGAAGATAATTCTGCACTTTGGTGATATGCGTTCTTGGAACTCATTGGAAGAGTTGTTTGCCTATCTTCGAGAGACTGCTGACGATAGTTACTCTGTTTCATTAGATAAATTATATAATTTGCTTTGTTGTACTTGTGTAACTCATTGAAGTAAACTTATTATAGCTTCTTGAACTAAACTCGGTGAATTATTCTTGATTGATATAATATGTATATCAATGGTGCAACCTTGTTTTTCTGTTATTTATGCAATTGAATACAGACTACAATAAAAGGTAACTGATGTAAAAACAATAGGGTATGCCAGTTTTCCAGCATACCCTACTAATATTTGATATGTAATCTGAGAACTATGGTATAGCACAAACACCATTGAGCATTGGTAACTACTTTGCCCGACTCGTCTGTTATTTGAGCGGGTTTTGACCAATTGATGCCGTCTGATGATAACAAATAATATCCATTATTTCTAAGAGCTACAATACCCCCATTATCGTATAATAAGGATATTAAATTAGAAGTTCCAGATTTTGCGAATCTTTGTTCAGAAAACGACTGATGTGAATTTAACAAGAGGCTGTCTCAAAATAGAATTTCAAGAACGAAAAACTTATAGATTGAAATCTCTTTAGAAAAAATCCCCTTATTTTGCCCTTTCTTATTAAGGAAATAAGGCTAAAATAAGGGGATTCTTATACTTCAACTTACAGATTATAAGTAAGGCTACCTCATTTTTCTATTTTGAGACAGCCTCACATTAAAGTCCAGCCAGTCATTATACACAATCGTTGGTACAATAAAGCGTTCCCTTATCTTTCCAAGTGTCTGGAATAACCACTTCACGTTGATACCACGCCTGTCCACAGTACTCGTACTTCCTTGACAGTCTGTCAACATGAGCCACAAAATTCTGAATGCCTTTCCCCCTTTCGTCTGCCGAACCAGGCAGTTCTATCGTTTCCGTCAGCTTACGAAGATACAGCTCTGATCCAGGTGTTTTTCCAAATCCCATAGGGTCAAGTTGAAAGCGCCAAAGACCGGATAAATCGATACTGCTATTTTCCGTACTGGAAAACATTATACCATGGCATACTATGCCAAACAGCCATACTAAAAATGCTCTTTTCATCTACTACAGTTTTCAATTTTCAAAACATACATACCCGTTAGGCCTTATGATACGGTATGATATAGGCACACTATCCAACTCAAGTTCAAAGTTTTCGCCAGGTTTCAAATCAAGTATATCAAAAATCACCGTATCATTCTCATATATAGTCTCCACTTTGTAATTGCTAATCGTATATGCCGGAAGAGATTTTTTACAACCGATTATCAGTTTTATCTCCTTGTCAGACAAATGTTCTTCAGATACACTCACAGGAGAGGAAAGTTTCTTATAAACATCAAAAGAAGGCTTTCTCTGTCTGTAAAGGTCTGTAACGCCATGAACTCTTTGTCTAAATTTACCTTCATTCGATTCTCCCATATGAGTTCTATAATCATTCAAGGAGAAATAAATTACACCCGATATCCATGAACGTTTTTCCCACTCTTTAAAATGAAATAACATTTCATCTATACGTCTCACATCTCCACCAGTAAAAACTGGTTCGCACAATCCGTGTTCTGTTATCATCATTGACCTACTAGGCAATTCTTCTCTTATTTGATCCATATATGAATTTAGTTCATCTCTATGCTTTCCATGCCAAGTACCGATGTATTCATTCCAGGTCAATATATCGCTCAAAGCAGAAACATCTGCTTTAGGGCCATAACTAATGGAGTTACTAACGAATGTTACTATCCTAGTTGTATCCAAACTCTTTGCGTAGCTTTTCAATTCTTTGAATATTTGTTTGACATTTTCACTTTGCCCCCAAATTTCATTACCTATACCCCAGGAGATGATAGACGGATGCTTACTATGATTTTGTATCATGTCTGTAATCTGTTTAACATGGGTCACATGTATTGTGTCATCATAACTACTTTTTCCAGGCTGTTGCCACCATGGAATTTCCTCCTGTACCAAGAAGCCCATTTCGTCCATCTTAGACAGAACGTAATCACTTTGCGGCCAGTGAAAACGGGTTAGGACACAATTGATATCCTTCAAATCATTTAAAATAGAATCTACATAGGCATCAGGCTCAGCCATACCATATAAAGGACTACTCCCCGGCATCCATTCTATCCCGCAAACCCTTATAGACTCACCATTTAAGTACAAGGAGTCTTTTATCACTTCTATTTCTCTGACCCCAAACCGTACCAACTTACTATCAATACCCTTGGCCCCGGCTTTCAATATCCATTTCGACTTATATAAACACGGATTGTCAAAATGCCATAATTCAGGATTGTCAATATAAAAAGAGTCCAGATACTCCTTTTTGCCGGATGGAAGACGATAGGTTTTGTTTAATACCTGATTATTGTCCATATCACTAATTGACAATAACAGAGAAGCATCGTCCTTCAACTTCTCATCCAACTTGATACAAAACTTGACATTACCGTCTGTTCTTGTATCCAATTTCAGGAAGTCTATAAAATTACCCCCTGTTTTTATTAAAGACACAGGTCTTATTATACCACCATCATTAGCCCAATCAAATGATTTCATATACGGCAATGCCGTTTTAGAAAATTCATTGGAAACTTTAACCACCAATTGGTTATTCTTCTCCTTTACCTGATCTGTTATTTCCACCTTAAATGGGAGATAGCCTGAGTTAAAGTTTTCTCCTACCTTACAACCGTTAAAAAATATCTCCGCATCTCTATATACAGCCTCAAAATACAAATATATCCTTTGTCCTTTGGCAAAAGAGACATTAAAGTTTTTTTTATACCAGCAGGTCCCGACATAGCTTTCCAATCCGCTCATTACATTCCAAGTGTGAGGAACAGACAGTGGAACAGACAATGAATCCGGATAGTTTGCATACCATTTTTTTGTGTCGCCTTTATCCAAAGAGTCTACTACAAAGTTCCAATCATCTGACAGTTGGATACTTTCTCGGATTTCGCCGGCCTCATTATTATTACAAGAAAAAGTAATAAATATAACACTTAAAATAATAAATATTCTTTTTAGCATCTGTTTACAAGTTAAATATGTAGTTTTCATTTCAATAAACAAGAGCATGTTCCCTAACGACACTACCCTTGAAAAACTGGTTTGCCTCGCTTATCTCAAAATGTACAAGAAATGGACTATGCCACTGGCTAATTGGAGGAGATTATTGCGCAACAACTGTCGATAAAGTTTGGAGATAGGTTTAATTTGTTGTAACTTTATACTCGTCGGGAGTGCAGGTATTCCTTGGTTCTGGCCGATCTCCGCCCAATGAGCTTGAACGAGAACACTGTATGACACTGTTTATTTTACGCCTCCTTTTATTGGTAATTGTTAATCATTAATCCCACTGCCAAACTGTGTCTGCTGTTTCTCCACCTCTTTCACCTTGAATTCATGAAGTTCCTTACGCAGCCGTGCATTTTCCTGCTTTAGATTAGACGAGGGGTAGCACCGATTCTCTTTTGTTGAAGAAGATTCGACCTGTATCCATTCATTATCCTGATAGACGAGTGGATGGACTGCAGGTACTGTTTCAAACTCTATCACTCCCTCAAGCGGACGGCACTCACCTGGCATCAACATAGAAGCAATCACCTTGATTTTTCCAGCTCGTGTAGTAGATTGGATAAGTACCGGTGCTGTCCCCCAAACAATGGGTGCAGGATTCACCCCGGCTACTCCTTCTCCTAATAGATGACCTTCCCCTTCTGCTTTAAAATGTAAGTAAGAGTTATTGAGTCTTTTCACATTTCCACGCTTATCTACCATTTCTGCTACTACAACCACAGCATCTGATCCATCAGCTTGTAAAGGAACTTGCTCATTGTCCAATCTCAAACGAATATGATGTGGTTGTCCGGCAGGATAGCGTTTATGTGTCACTACAACCTTTCCATCCATTAATCCTTCTGCTAGCACATAAGCCTCATCGTGTTTATATGCTCGCGCTTTAGCCTTCCATTCCATGAAATGAAAAACATTTTCAAAGCGAATAATTGGCGAAGGCATCCCTTTTCGGTTCTTCTCTTTACGGTAAGTATAAGTTTTGCCACCTTGAAACACGGTGAGTTTCACCTCTTCACAATTGGAATAGACAGTGATATCCTTCGGGGAGAATGGAGTAAGCTCATGGGCTATGTAAATCATAGGACCATTATCAGCTAGTAGGTCGCTACACATGGGGTCACGCTGAGACATAAACATATAATACGAAGTTTTAGGCTGTCTAAATGCATCCATCATCCCACCATAGAACGGATCGGCATGATAGCCTCGCTGATGATCAAACGAATGCCAGAAACAAGCTCCTACAATTTGATCGGATTTATGGCAGATAGACTCGTAGCACAAGGTAGGATAATCAGGACAAGCGTAATGTTCCGCTTGAATCAACATAGGCACTTCTCCCCAACCACGTGCCACGCGGCTGTCAGAATTTTGAGCATTCCAATCGTCTACATTGTCACCCCACTCCCGAATAAAATACGTTTTGTCCCTCCGCATTTTTGAATCTACCGGCCTGAGCAGTAACTCATAGTAATGGTCACCTGCCGCACCATAATCACAGGCCGCTACACTATATGGATACGGATACTCCTCTTCACAAATGTCGAGCACTTTCTTGGCAAAAGACTCCGGATAGTACGTTTCATTCAAAATCGGCTCCCAACAAAAGAGGGATGCATGATTTCTATGCAGACGAACCATATGGCGCACATCTTCATAGACTCTTTCACCGAAAATAGGCTCTTTATTCCAAAACTGCCATCCTGGAGTCTCTACTAAGGCAAACAGTCCCAGCTCATCACATGCATCCATAAAGGCTGGATCAATTACATAATGTGTACGGATGACTTTCATGCCCGCATCACGTAGTTTTTTGGCATCTCTCCACTGAAGTGAGTTTGGCAGCGCATTACCTAGAACGGCAAAGTCTTGATGGCGATTGGTTCCCATAAGCTTGTCTGGATATTTTTTACCGTTTATCCACAGACCGTCTGTTTGCTTAAATTCAATACTGCGAATACCTATGCGCTGACGATAGCCATCAAGTATATGGCCCTTAGAATCCTTCACACGAAGCTCTAAACTGTAGAGATACGGATGTTCGGGGGCCCACAAATGAGGTGACTTCACCCTCATCTCAGTTACTGTGTGCAAAGCTTTTCCTTTCATCAGAAGAAGACCGTTTTGGTGTTTCCCCACCACTTTACCCTGATTATCCTTGAGTACAAATTCCACGCTCACTCGTTTGGTAGAAGTTGACTCATTGCGTACATGTGCCTGCAATCTGACCATAGCTTTAGCCTCACTCACCTGATCAAAGGAGATAAACAGGCCTCCTCCAGCCACTTCATTCTCATAATTGGCATGAGTCACAAATACTTTCTGATGAGATACTAACCAACAATCACGGTAGATACCACCGAAATACGTAAAATCAAGTACATTCTGTGCTTTTCCTACGGGATACGTCGGATCATCACTGTTATCGGTTTTCACAGCAATCACATTTTCCTCTCCAAATTCCAGATGATTGCTTACATCCACAATGACCGGAAGGTATCCACCGTAGTGCTTCTTCAGCAAATCCCCATTCAAATATACCTCACTTTTGCCCATAATGCCCTCAAAGTGAATAAAAAGTTTCTTGTCTTTCAAGCTATCAGCAGGAACGAAATGCTTTCTATACCAAGCCACTCCTTGATAGTTCATACATCCGCTGGCTTCTACCGGCAAATATTCTAGCCCATGAGGCAGCGACACGACATTCCAAGCAGCATCCTCATATATCTTGGCAGAAGGATTACCCAAAGGTTCGCCTTTATAAAAACGCCAAGCGGGGTTTAGTGAATAGGCTTGACGTCCTGTATCCGGTAGTGGATAGAAGCCAGCAGTTGAGAACTCCATTCCTGCTCCAAACAAGCACAAATTTTCACAGTAGAATATCAAACAAAATAAGAATCTCTGTATTTTAAGATAGCTATAAAATTTCTTCATAGAATCAAACATTTTCATATTACTAAAAATTACATATCAACATTAGGCTGTAAGCCTAGTTACTTGTACGCTAGACTGCGGATCGTTTTTGGAAATTTTTCCTCAATCATCTCAGGGGTAATCTCAAAATCGTAGCAGTAGGTGACTGGCTGCATAGACTTTCGGACGATTTTTTTCAATAGTCTACATCACAATCTGTTACTAACTCTATATCTTTAATGGCTAGTTCGCTCAATGAAATGAACTCTATTTTCACATAATTAGCTTCGTGAAAATATTGTAAGTCTATATCAATTTCTTCTGCATCAGACGATTTGCCACTTTCTATTGGAATGCCCCAACTATTGGCATCAAGGCTTAAATATACATTATATGATAATTCCTTATTACTCTTCAATAAACGTACTATTACATTACCTACCCTTTCCTTTTTCTTCAGTTCAAACGTTACCGATGCAGGCATTTTTTTATCTTTGATGTTCCCTTTCCATACAGTTTTAAGTGAACCATCCGAGATATCATTTATATAAGAAGTTGATTCCACATTAGAGACACTAATCTTACGAATCACACTTTGTTTATACCCTTTATCATTTGATTTTAGTAAATTATATATATGTTCAGGTGATATTACACATTTTGGAGCAAAATCGGAACTGTTCATATATCTGGCTAGTGAAATACGGAATTGTCTAGCAGAAATACGACTATCAAGATTATCTGTCAAATTCATGGAAGTTATCACGACTTTTCCTTTTCCTAGTCTAGCTTCTGCAAGTACTCCTAATTTTCTATTGGTCTTCCACCCATCGATAACCTGAACAGTCGGAATGAAATCTTTACTCCAGCATTTTTTCATACCATATTCATCAAAAATCAGTGGATGTGCATCTCTAAGTAAGTCATACCATTGCCAATTGGTATGGTATTCCGTAGGGAACAAATCAAATATTGCATGTTCCGGATTACATAAAATACCCATTGTTTGTGCTATTCCCATATTATCAAACTGTGTCCAATAAACAGGAAGGAATACAGGTGGCATATTACCACGAATATGGCTCTTATCTAATTGAATAACCAGATTTTCACCTTCCATTATTCGTTTAACGACTATGTCATCAACCCCATTAACAATTTTCAAGTTATCTTTAACCGTATCAGCAGAGTGAGGATATACCCAAACTTCCCACTCATTGCTCAAATCCGTTCCCTGCATATATGCAAAAATTTTCAACTTAGTCGCTTTCGATATACCATTCAGACTTAAAGATAGATTTCCGAGAGAAACTGCATCTCCTCTTATAATAGATTTGGGATTAAATACTCTTGTTAAAAGTATTTTCCCCTCCAAGTTGGTAATAGTATAATTAATTAAAGCATTTTCCAAATCTTTCTCACCCCAATTGGAAAAACAGGCTTCGCCTTTCAAGGTTTCTCCTTCCTCCCATGTAAATTTAGGTAATTTAAGCATCAAACTCATTGGAGCGCACGATCTACGGAATTCATAAGGGGTCACATAACCTTTATTATCATAGAAGTAATCCAAAATACCAACCAATGCACTACCTTGCCCCGGAAAATCTTCTAACTGCAATATTTCATATCCTGCATGTCGTGGTATACGTAAATAGGCCTCAAGTTCATGCTTGTACATCATATTTTGAAGCATGCCAGAGGCTTTCACGAAGTAAGGCCACAGATGTAACATTCCACGTTCCTCTAACTGTTTTCTGGCAATGTCTATATAGCCAGCAATCTGAGTTCCTGTGAATTTTTGCATTTGGTCAAGTGCCGGATAAGAACAATGCTGACCAGCTTCATGAGTGAGGAGAGGAAACGGATATTTTACAGGATTTCCAAATAAGAAATTTGTAGATGGACTATTTCTATAGAAGAAAGACCGTTCAGGGGTTGGAGGCCATCCAATAGTAGACCTAACTTCCCGAGTAACAATAAAATCATATTCGGGGGTAATGCTGTATATCGAATTAGCTAGTCCAGTATATACCCTTCTAGCATCTTTTTTTAATTCTTTTAAAAAGCGAGTTGTAATTTCCTTTTTGGCCGAAAGTTCATTTCCCATTCCCAACATCAAGAAAGAAGGATGATTGCCATAATACTTAAGATTATTAATTCCTTCTTGTAACAAAAATTCCACTTGTTCTTCCGATTCAATGGAGGCCCATGCGTTGGTCTCAGGATATAGATAAATACCCACCTCATCAGCTGCTTTAAAAGCAGCTTCTGGTGGAGTCCAAGAATGGAAACGAATATGGTTAAGGCCATAATGTTTATGAATGGTCATTATACGCTTCCACGCATCATAATCCATGGAGGCATAACCCGTCATAGGAAAACTGCCACACAAGACATTGCCTCTCAAATATATTTCCTTACCGTTTAAGACAAAGCGATTGGACGAAGTTTGTATTTCCCTGACTCCAAATGAGTTTGTATAAAAAGTCAAAATACCGTCTTTCTCCTTGAGAGTCGTTTCTATCTTATAAAGATTTGGGTGATATTCATCCCATAACAAAACACTGTCTGTAAGGCTAACGGAGAAACTAAGAACATTCATTCCTGGTACAAGCTTGACACATTGATCTGCGAACGGAATGATATGTTCCTTTTTTGAATTAAAACTTTTAATTGTATTGGATAAGATAATTTCCTTATTCTTTTTAAAGGAATTTTGAATCTTATAATCTAACCTTGCTGTTCGATCTTTCAAATTCGTAAATATTTGAAAATCAGAAACATGAATACAATCATTAACTTTTATACACATTTCCCCTACAACTCCATTCCACGCTGTCATGGTCTGGTCTCCCCAAGAATGGGCATTGGTTCCCATTTGAACCACAGGACCATTGTCGATACGAAGGACCACAGATAGTTTATTTTTTCCTTTAATATATGGGGATATATGGTAGACATGAGGTGAGGTTAATGAATTCTGTTTTCCAACTTTTTCTCCATTAATCCACAATGTAGATTCCCAATGTACACGTTCTAAAAATAGGATAACATCTTCTCCTTTTAGCAATCTGCCATCAATTTCAAGTTCCTTCTGATACCATGCAACACCTACATAGTGTTTTTGGGGCTGGAAGTTATTAGGATAACGCAAATTTTCTTTCTCTCTGAATGGAGCATACATGGGATGGGTGTACCATAAACCTTGCCGGCTTTCATTGGTAATCCACTCTGTTTGACTAGTCACCTCATTTCCATATCCTTGATTCTGCAGACATCCCGGTAGTGTAATAGAGGCACTAAAATGATCATTAAACCATTGTTCTTGAATACCTTTATTAGTAGGGTCCAATCGAAACAACCATTCTCCGTCTATATTCAGCTTCATTTTTTCTGAAAAACAAGATAGAAATGGAAAAATTAAAAAACAAACTGCTAGATAATATTTATACATAACATCTATTTTATTATACTGAATGTCATTCACTAAAGCTTTAACATTTTATATAAAAGCCTGTACCTATAGAAAAGAAGTACTCAATCAGTTTAGAATCATTACTTTCTTATGGTCTATAGGTAATAAAGATTGTTCGTCATCTTTCATTTTTAAACGACAAGCAACTTAATAAATAGCTTTTAATTTTGTATTGATTCAACTGACACAAATAGCTTTATACAATCAATTTGAAACTTCGTCAACTTCCGGGTCATAGACACTTACGATGACTTTATTTATTTTGATTTCAGCCAAATTCCAGAATTTATGTCCTGCTGCTGACACAATTGAGCAATAGCGCAAATACCTGACAGGAGGATTTAATGCAGAATCATCCTGCGATGGATACATAATTGTTGCTTCTTCTCCATTCCCAGTTTTAGGATGCGTATATTCATACATAGGTGCATCCATATTTACATTAGGATCATTTAATTGATTGATACGATAGAGCCGTACAGTGCCGGGACAATCACCTGCATTGGAACTGCGATTCCAAGTGTGCAACTTAAAATACTCTACGTCCTGTCCGAGATCTATGTCTATATAATGATACGAAGCAATATTGGGATTTTTCCAATCTGTATGATACAAATCTGCGTAGTTGTCATTGCATAAATTATCTAACGGATAATCTACAGCTGTAGCATTCCCATAAAAACTACTAGCAGACAATGGAATTTCTTCCAGAGTCACAGTGGTTGTTTTAGGAGCAGGGCCGGATTCGGCCTCCAACGTATAAGCTTGTCCCGGTGTATCAGTTACACTATATGGTGTGAAGGTAAATTTATACTGCCCATTATAGCGCGCACGAGTATTATCTATGATAATGAAACTTGCATAGGAACTAACCACCACCATCTTATCTTTCTTCTCTTTAGGATCATAATAGTTGATTTTCATATAATAGAATCCTGGATCGCCTTCTGGCATATCCCACATTAGTTTTATTTCGCCGGCTCCAGGCTCGTAACGAAAGTTCATTTGAGTAAGATCAGCAGTTGGCACTTTTTCTTCACTATCATTGCTACATGATAGTAATGTACACAATATGAATAGGAGTATACATAATTTATTTATTGCATCCATTGTTTCTAATTTTATAAGCAGTTCAATTTTAAGTAAAATTAATATCCCGGGTTTTGGATGAGATTGTGATTGTTGTTGATATCAGTAGCAGGGATAGGTAACAACCAGTGTGCATCCTTAAATGAACGGACAATTTGAGTCAGCTCGGTCTCTTTAGAGTATTCTTCTAACGTGGTTGCACTACTGTTCAAACCATGAGGACTAACTCCAAAGGCATCCTTTGCTAACAGCCAACGACGCATGTCCCAAAAATTCTGGCATTCCAGATACAGTTCAATTTGGCGTTCATTACGTATAATATCTCGCAGATGTTCGTTTCCTGTGATTCCTCCTACGCGGTTCCATGATTCATCAACATCAGGTATACCGGCACGATGTCGTATCTGATTCAGATAATACTTCGCCTCATTGATATCTTCCGGCCGACCGACCTCAACACAACATTCCGCATACCCCAAATAAAGTTCAGCCAAACGAATGAGTGGGAATGGATATTTTTTCAATACAACCTTGTTTGAAGATACAATATTATCTGGATTGACACCTTTTTTATTCAGAAAGCCTCCCGGACAAACCCAAATACTCTGTGTGGCTCCTCCTGGTAAGAAATCACCAATCAACTGGTGATTATTGTATTTCTGCATACCTGTTTTGGGGGCATAGCCCGGATTGTATGTATCATTGGTTACTTCATAGAAACCACCCTGAAAAGCAACCCAAGCATAATAACGAGGTTCTCGATTCAAATTCAACAGGGAGGTCTTTTTGCCAACTTCTGCTATAATGCTAGATACTGTATCAGGGTATACGAATTTTACAATGTTATTTGTATTATTCAAAGAGACTAAATCGAAACGGTTATAATCTCGAGTCTCCGGATCAACATCATAAGGAAGACCATTACGAGTATAAAAACGATTGATCATCGCCAAAGTAGGTGAGATCCCATTGTAACAACCACCTGTTGTATACGGAAGAGACTTCTTTTGAAGACCGTACAATCCTTCATCCTTATTTAATGTCCAGATTTCTTCTGGATTATATTTCGCAATAGTCGTTAAATTACTTCGCATTAAACGGATTTGCTTATTTTCAGGATAAGGGTTTTCAAATTCTTTTTGAGACATGGCTTGTATATCAAACAAGCGATATCCTGCTTGGTCAGCCGCATGAATAGCTTCTTTGTACGCATCACGTGCTACAATCCAACGAGTCCGATCTTCTGCATTTTCGAGTAAAGCATTTCCATCATTATTTATCAACTGCGAGGCAAGTATCTGATTCCCATTAAATAGAGGTGATGCATAGTACATGAGTGTATATGCTTTGAGCGCTTTGGCTGCAACAGAAGTTGCCAATCCGACTTCTAGAGGGTTGGTTCGTTTTTCAGGAAGAACGCTTGCAGCTTTATTGAATTGTTCAGTAATAAATTGGACACATACGGATAAAGGCTCCCGAGCTTGGTATTGACTGGGATCCGTATTGACATCGATTACTTCACTTACTATAATGATTGGACCGTAACAACGCATTAATAACATGTGGTAATAACCAATTAAGAAATCGGCTTGAGCGATATAATCATCGTATATGTCAGCAACGTTAGGCACTTTATTCAGATTCTCTTTTAGCATATAACATTGGCGGATACCGTTATATAAGGTATTCCAATAGGAAATCATCGGATGCATTGCCGTAAAATTCCCTTGCGGAAAATTAGCAAAAACTTCACGTTCAAATGCTGTTACGACCTCATCTCCTGTCATAAAATCCAATGAGGCAGCCCCATCAGTTGGATTAGGCATATAGGAATAACAGGAGTACAGGAAATTACGCGCACTTTGCTTATCCTCCCAGACATCTTCATTTGTAGCAGTCTCATCTGGAACAATATCCAGATAATCGCATGATTGCATCATTAAAAGAATAGATAACAAAAATAAAATATATAGTTTTTTCATAATTATAATTTTTTAATTGAATTTGAACTGTACTCCAATATTAACTGTACGTTGAGTTGGGTATTTCATACCGTTCCCTCCTCCCATTTCAGGATCCCAATACTTAAAAGGAGAAAAGGTGAGCAAGTTGAGTCCACTGACATAAACGCGAAGATTTTTCCAACTATAACCAATCTCAGCATTTTTTAATTTTAAAAATGCTCCATTTCGTAACCAATAGCTAGAATTGGCAGTATTGTTCAGTTGCTCTCGTTGAGTCAGACGTGGGTAAGAAGCGTAAATATTTTGATTATCAGGGCTCCAATGATCATCTGCGATAAACATCAACACGTTACGGTTATATCTTCCTGCATCTATTCCAAATGGGTGAAAACCACTCATCATTAAAGAAGTATTGGCCACGCCTTGAAAAAATACAGAAAAATCCCAGTTTTTCCATTGAATGCTAGGACCGAAACCATAAATGATTTCCGGAACAGTGGGATATCCCATGTAAACCTGGTCATTGACATTGATCACATAATCGGTTTCTCCATAGCTATTAGGCACATCCACGTATTTAATATCCCCCGGTTTTATATTTCCAGCAATTTGTTGATCAGGCGAATTAGCGATTTCTGCTTCATCCATGAACAAGTGGCCTGCATAAATATATCCTTTATTTACACCTATACTTTGACCAACAATACTTAGATTAGGATATAATGGATCAAATCCCTCAGCATATTTCTGAATTTTGTTACGTGCAAATGAAAAGGTTCCTTTAAACTGGATCGACAAGTCCTTATTAACTTGCTTACCATAATCAACGGCTATTTCAAATCCATAGTTCTTAACTTCACCATAGTTTCCGTAAATGACTGATTTTGAAACCCCCATATAGTTGGGAATTGTTTTATTTTGCTGGAAAATGTCTTTACGTAGTTCATAAAAATAGTCCAAACTTAAATTTAAGCTGTTGAACAAACCAAAGTCTAAACCGATGTTGAATTTATGCCCGACTTCCCAAGAAATCTTTTTATTTTCAAAACGGCTGTAAACCGGGCCAGAAAATCCTTGGCTAACTTCGCCATCTCCTGTAACGAATTGTCCAGTTCCAACCAAATTAATAATGGGCATATAGAGGAAACGTGTACCCGCATCGGCATTTCCGACCAAACCAAACGATCCGCGTATCTTAAAATGGTCAATAATGTTTTTCAGAGGTTTAAAGAAGGCTTCCTCGCTGATATTATACCCCCACCCAATAGAAGGAAAAAATCCAAATCGATTTCCTTCTGCGAAATTCTCAGATCCGTTGTAACCCATATTAAGTTCTACCATATATTTGTGCAGATAGTTGTAACTCAGACGAGCAGCCAGACCTTGTTTGCGCTTTGGGAGTGAATTTATTAGGTTATTTCCAGGTGCATTGGTATCATATTGGTCATGATTATATAATAACATGGCAGAAACATAATGGATATCATTAAAAGAATGGTCATAGTTTAAGGTAGCTTGCATGTAATAGCCTCGATTACCAGTAGAACTACTGGTAGTGCCTAACGTATATTCTTTTTCAATGCCGCCAATAGGCTTAATAATATAGTTGGTGTTGCCTGTTACTGGGTCTGTTAGCATATTATCAAAATAATATTTATTATAATCTTGCGAGCGTTTTACAGTCGTAGAAGACCAGTTGTTAAAGGAAACCAGTGCATTGAAACTTAATCCCGGTGTAATAAAGTCCAATAATTGCTTGTAACGTACATTGGCTCGTATGGTACTTGCAAATCCGGTTTGGTATCCGGATACCAGATCTGCCAAGGGGTTTCCTGATACAGAAGTGTCTCCTCCTTGGAATGCACCCCATTTGATAAATCGACTCATAGTCCCACTCTTATCTAAGAATGCATCTGTCGGGTACATAATAGGGAAGTCTACTGGGTTAGAATTCATAATACGTCCGTATAGGGATTCTGTAGAATTTATCGGACTGTTTGAATCTTTGAGTACAGCAGATAGATTCATGGACACTGTAGCAGTTTTACTAGCATGCACATTCAAGTTTGTCTGAAATGTATAACGTTTGACATCCAACTTGTTGTTGTATGAATAGAATTCACGGCTTCTATCCTTTAACATACCAGTTTCGTGAGAAAAGTTCGCATTAAGGAAATAATCAATACGTTTACTTCCACCGCGGATGTTGAAATTGGCACGTTGATTGAATGTAAAATCTTTAAAAAGTTCATCATACCAATCTACACTGGGGTACCGGTAAGGATCTGTTCCAGCGAGTGTACCTTGTATCCTTTCTTCTGAATACCGCCCCAAACCGTCTCCATAATTTGAATCTGCTTCATTATAGAGTCTCATATAAGTAACAGGATCGGCAAATTCCAATTTATTTGTAGGCATGGAGAAATAACCTTCCACACGAGCCGTAATGGCAGCTTTTTCCATATTAGCACCGCTTTTTGTAGTAACGATCATCACCCCATTGGCACCTCTGGTTCCATACATGGCAGTGGCTGTAGCATCTTTTAAGATGGAAAAACCTTCAATGATTTCTGGATCAAGAGCATTCAGGTCACCTTGTGAAGCTTCTACACCATCAATAATAATCAGCGGGCTTCTAGCTGAAGAATTAATAGTAGAGATTCCACGAATATAGAAAGTGGAACCGTCGTTACCTGGTTCACCTGAACGCTGGAATGATACGACACCAGATAGACGTCCAGCAAAGGAATTAGATAAATTGGCTGAAGGAAGACTTAATTCGGTAGGACGCACCTGAGTTACAGAACCAACAACAGATTCTTTTTTTTGCCCCACACCAAAAGCAGTGACAACCACTTCATTTAACACTTGCAAATTTTCAGCCAATTCAACAGACAGCAAGGTTATATTACTTAACTTAACTTCCTTAGTCTGATAGCCTACAAAAGAAATCTCCAAAATATCTCCACGTTTGGCTTTAATACGAAATTTTCCATCAATATCGGTGACAGCACCTATCTGCGGATTGTTTTTTATTCTTACAGTAGCTCCAATAATGGTTTCCTGTGTTTTTGCATCAATAACTATACCTTCATACTCGATGCTTTGCTCCATATCCCTGAATGTAACTGTTTCAGTGACTTGGGAAGGTAAGGCGGAAAGCTTATTACTAGGACACGCTGCTACTATTAGTCCAGAGATAAGCAAGGCCTTCGGCGTTTTGCTTAACAATAATGATAATAAATTCATAGATATATAGTTTAAAATTAATTAGATTTTATATTTAATTTCGTTGGGGCAAAATTAAATAGTTATATTATTAAAAAGAATGCAATATTCAACTAAAAACATGGATAATATTACGATTTACTGCAAGGAAAATCAGATGAAAGTGTCCTTTTATAGATATTCTCTTTTTGTAATGCCACTAGCTTAGTTTCCTTTGTTTATTTCTGATCTCTTTCTTTTTTTAATATATTCTCTCTTCAACAACTGCTTCTACAGAAATAATAGAGAGCTGACTTTTGAGACCAATTTCCTTAGATTATGTGCAATAGCAACCAGAATAAATTCTGTTCTTACCTTCTCCACTCCTCTTATTCTACGCCCAATTATGCTTTATCTATAGAATTTTACAATATTAGGACCTATATATGGTTACAGTACGTTTATACCGGCAATAGTATAGTCTATTATTCTCATTACCATTCGACTCAAAACTCGGTATAGCGTAACATAGCCTTAATAAAAGAATCACTACGAAAAGTTCCGTAATTCTACAAATTGAATAATAACGCAGAATAATAATTCAATAGTGGATATATAATAATGTTCGGTGGAGGTTTTGGTGTAATAGGTAATGGTATTACTAAAGATACCAAACATGGGTACTTTCCGATCGTTTTCCATTTGTAGAAGACAGACAACACCCTAAAGTGACACCATCACGAGTTTTTGTTTGTTCACTACCATGTTATAAGATTCTTGTAAATAAAATTGATTCGTTCTAAAAACATTGCAAACAAGTGATGATGATTGGTAGTTACCCTATAAAATATAACTCCGTATTTCTGAAATTGCGGCATAGTTATCATTTTTTTCATAAACGCTACGTTCACCACGTATGTCTCTACGAAACTAGTAACTATTCTTTCTTCGTTACACTACGAAAAACAATAATTTCCATAGACATACCTTAAAGGGTTCACCCTCGTTCCGCACTTGAACAATCCTCTTGTTATCAATTAGGAATTCATTGGGATATAGAGATTTCGGAGAAATGATAAATTAGACAATGAGGGTGATAATTGGAATAAATGGGAAATTGAAGAAATTCTCGTTTGTCACAAACGATATGCTGTATTCCCCGTTTTATATCAACCAGTTCTTTTTTTAATGGTTTCAAACCTTATGTAATGCTTTCTTTATCATTTTTAACCAGATTACGGTCCATAGTTATTTCCCTCGTTATCTTCTACAAAACAACGTTCATCATTACCAATATACCTAATTCCTTCTAAATGGAAAACTACTAGCTGATTCTGTTCTCTATTTTGTATATGCTGTAACAAAGCGTAGCCACCCACTTACCGATGTTATTATCTCCCAAAATAAAGTTACCTTCATCAAAGTATGTTTTTAAGTTATTTCAGTCCTAGAAGTGCATTTCTTATTGAGTTTTTATGTAATAATATCATTAAATATTATATTTGTCACGAGTTCTTTGAGACTGATGAAGAACAAAAGCAAGCTGCAAAACACATAAATTTCTGATAATCATATAGGAAAAGAAATTTGGTACATTTGCAAGGAAATATCAAAATTATAAAGACCATGACTCCACAAGAATTCTTCAAAAATGATCTTTTCGCCGAAAACGCAGGTG
>ERZ791881.1135-NODE-1135-length-18824-cov-3.363791_pt1 | contig 18824 bp, 13 predicted proteins | sample MGYA00510161_ERZ791881 | MGnify/ENA primary metagenome ERZ791881 (study PRJEB30046, sample SAMN00792073) | human gut metagenome | study: EMG produced TPA metagenomics assembly of the A metagenome-wide association study of gut microbiota in type 2...
CTTTGAGAAGATCCGTGGAGCTGATATCAGCCTTGGACCTGAGATGAAGTCTACAGGAGAGTGTCTTGGAATTGCAAAGACATTTGATGAAGCACTTTACAAAGCATTTATCGGAGCTGGAATCAAGCTTCCGAAGCATAAAAACATGATCATGACAGTCCGTGACGAAGACCATGCAGATGCAGTAGAGATCGGAAGAAGATTTGAAAAGATTGGATACCATATCTTTGCTACAAGCGGAACAGCACGTGCGCTGAATGAGGCGGGAGTAAAGGCTACTCCAGTTCGTAAGATCGAGCAGGAATCACCGAACCTTCTTGACCTGATCCTCGGACATAAGATCGATCTTGTTATCGATATCCCGGCACAGGGGGCAGAACATTCGAGAGATGGATTTATAATCCGTAGAAATGCAATCGAGACAGGTGTGAATGTACTGACTGCAATTGACACAGCGTATGCATTGATCACAAGTCTTGAGAATACAGATATTAAGAAACTGTCACTGATCGATATTGCGAAGGTGCAGTAAGATTTGTTGAATTAGGATTCTTTCAACTGGGATCTATATTTTAAATGGTCGCAATGTCAGTTCTACTATTATCACGGGCACCGGCCCGCTTTACCTTATCCCTTTGAAAGTATGTAACATAAGAGCAAGAACAGTTACCGTATGTGGTGCCTGTTCTTGCTCTTATTAACATACTGAACAAAGTGTATTCGGAACGCTCTTGCCTTACATATGCCCGCGGCAACAGTAGAACTGGCATTGCTCATATAATACAAAACAGAAATTTATATTCCAGTGAAACGAATCCGGAAAATAAAACATAGGTAAGGCAGAATCCTTTGATATTTTATAAAGCGAATGCTTTCTTGGATTCTGCCTTGTATGGCATTCTTTAATTTGATAAAATATAGTAAAAATATATAAAATAGAAAACTGAATAAAGAAAAATATACACAGATAACACAAGAGGGCTAGATGGAAAATAAAATCGAAATAAAAAGAGATTTGGCGCACGTAGACTATGAATCAAGTAGATATCAGACGATGGAAGAGCATTCAGAAAATGTTGCAAACTATGCAGCGGAGACTTGTTCTCTTTCAGAATTGAAGATATTGGTTAGCTTGATAGGGGTGTTTCATGATGCTGGAAAGCTGGGAAGAGAAAATCAAGAAGATTTTGAGAGAATTCTGCAATATGGGGATGATGCTCATAAACATGGTTTAGATCATTCTACTGCTGGCGGAAGATTAATCAGGGAGTTACTGAAGGAAAAAAGTGTTTCAGAATTTATCAGTACGGTTATATATTTTCATCACGGAATGGGAGATTGCATCAATCTAGATAATGGACAAAGTTTACAGCAACAACGGGATGAGAAACAAATAGATTATGACTGGATAAAGAAAGAATTCTTTCAGATTTATGATAAAGAGATGTTGGAAGAATACTGTAAAAAAGCAATTCAAACATATAAGGAAATGGAAGGAAAAATCAATATTTTTCATAAAGAGTCAGAAATATCAAAAAGAAAATGTGGGAACAGATATTTCTTTATGGGAATGTATCTGAGAATGGTTTTATCTTTACTTATTGATGGGGACTGGACGGATACGGCTTGTTTTTTTCAAGATGTTCCGTTATCAAAAAGAATTTCATTGGAAGAGACCCAGAAGATTTGGAATGAATGTATAGAAAAATTTGAACAATATATGTCAAAGGAAATTCAAAATAATCCGTCGAATGGAAATGTATTAAATACTTTTCGTCAAGAAATTTCGGATTTGTGTAGACAAGCTGCAGACAAAGAAGAAAATCTTTATCGACTTACTGTACCGACAGGAGCAGGAAAAACACTTAGCAGTTTGCGCTTTGCTCTGTATCATGCGAAAAAGATGAAAAAACAACACATTATTTATATAGCACCATTCAATTCTATATTGATTCAGAATGCCGAGGAGATTCGAAAAGCAATAGGCAAAGCGGATGTTGTGTTAGAGCATCATTGTAATGTGGTTTGCGAAGAAGGAGAAGAAGAACGGTATCGTAAACTTACTGAAACTTGGGATTCACCGATTATAGTGACTACGGCAGTACAGATATTGAATACATTGTTTTCAGCTCAGAAAAGCTGTATCCGTAGAATGCACACATTATGTAACAGTATTATCATATTTGATGAGGTTCAGGCAATTCCTGTAAAATGTATGGAACTTTTCAATTTAGCTGTGAATTTTCTCACTCAATTTTGTGGTACGACAGTTGTGTTGTGTTCAGCAACGCAGCCAACATTGGCACCAATAAAAGAGAATAACATTTGTGAATGTATAGAAATGGCGGGAAGACCGGAAAAGTATGCAAATGCTTTTAAAAGGACAGATATTAAAGATGCAACAGAATTATATCCTGGCGGTATGGAGATAGAAGATTTAAGTGAATTTGTGAAGGAAAAAACAGAACAATATCAAAGTACATTGGTTATTTTGAATACTACGGCTTGTGCAATGAATACATTTCAACAATTAAAAGCGATATGTCCACAAGAATATGAACTTTTTCATTTGAGTAATAATATGTGTCCACAACATAAATTAGATACATTAAAATCTATAAAACAAATTTTGAATGAACAATCGAAAAAGATTATATGTGTAAGTACACAGGTTGTTGAAGCAGGAGTGAATTTTTCATTCGGGTGTGTTGTGAGGTCTAAAGCAGGTTTGGATAATATAATTCAGGCAGCAGGACGATGCAATAGACATAAGGAATTAGGAAGAATGGGAACTGTTTTCATTGTACAGATGTCCGAAAAAGCAGAGAAATTAAGTCATTTGCAGGAAATTAGAAATGCGCAGGCAGCATTACAAAAAGTATTGGAAGATTATAAAAATAATTCTTTAAAATTCAGAGATACATTGGATTCAGAAGAGGCAATAAAAGCATATTATTTAAATTACTATTCCCAACTTAGAACAAATGAAACGAAATTTCTGATAGATAAACAAACAACCACGATTATAGAGTTATTGGGAGAAAATAAAGTAGGACAATTACAATATATCAGAAGAAATGGAGAAAAAGTAAAGACAAAATTACCGCAGGCTTTCTTGACCGCAGGACAGGCGTTTGAAGTTATTTCTAATGATTATAAAGTTAGTGTTGTAGTTCCATATAATGATGAAGCGAGAGAATTATTGGATAAATTATCGCAGGATTATCTCGAGATAGAAGAGCAGAGAAAGATTTTAAGAAAATTGCAGAGATATACAGTGGGAATTTCTGAAAAAAGAAAAGAAAAACTCGGAAATGCTATATATGAAATTTGCAATGGAGAGATATTGGTATTGTGTGATGGATATTATGACAAGGAAGTAGGTGTTGTGGATGAACCTAATATGGAATTGCAAATGTTATAGAGGGAGGTGAGATTTTTGAAAAGATACAGAAATACAATAGAGTTTGAAGTGTATGGAACATATGCGCTTTTTTCAGATCCGGTTATGAGAGTGGGAGGAGAAAAGACAAGTTATCATATTCCGACTTATGAAGCATTAAAAGGAATTACGGAAAGTATTTACTGGAAGCCTACGATTATTTGGATCATTGACGCGGTAAGAGTAATGAATCCAATTCAGACTGAGACAAAAGGAATTCGACCAATTGCATATAATGGTGGAAATGAACTGGCATATTATACCTATTTAAAAGATGTGAGATATCAGGTGCGGGCACATTTTGAGATGAACCTCAATCATACGGAACTGAAGCAGGATAGAAATGAAAACAAGCATCATAATATTGCAAAAAGGATGGTAAAACGAGGTGGCCGCAGAGATATTTTCTTGGGAACAAGGGAATGTCAGGCGTTTGTGGAACCATGTGTATTTGGCGAAGGCGAGAGTTATTACGATACAATGCCGGGAGAAGTGGGTTATGGATTTATGTATCATGGGATTACTTATGCGGAAGAGGCAATTCTGGATGAAGATAAAGACCAAATGACAGTGCGTTTCTGGAGGCCGGTAATGAAAAAGGGTGGAATTATAGAATTTACCAGACCGGAGGATTGTACGGAGAAAAGACATATCCGTCCAATGGAAAGAAAAGTATTTGGAAAAGAAGAGAATAATTTTGTGGGATTAGAAGAGTTTACAGATGAGGAGGTGGAAGATTGAGTTGGATAAATGAACTGATTGATTTATACGAGAAAAATAGCGATAAGATTGGAGTTATCGAATATCGAGGAGATATCCCTTATGTACTTCTTCCAACATTTCATACAACTGTAACAGCACAGATAACGGTAACGATAGACCAAGACGGTAATTTTGTTCGTGCAGAACAGGTGGATCAGAACGACAAATTGACGATTATACCAGTTACAGAAAAATCGGGAAGTCGTACAGCCGGAAAAGAGCCACATCCGTTATGTGATAATTTGAGATATCTTGCCGGTGACTATAAAAAATATTATAAAGACGATGGAGTATGTAGCAAGCTATATATTTCACAGCTTGAAAAATGGGTAGAATCCGATTATTGTCATGAAAAGGTCAGAGCAGTTTATGAGTATTTGAAAAAATCGACATTAATTCAAGATTTAGTTGCACATAAAATTATAAAACTTAATGAAGAAAATCAAATAGATGAGAAAGAAAATATTCAAGGAATTCCACAACCAAAAGCTTTTGTAAGATTTATTATACGGTCTTTTGATGAGAAAATATATCAGGAAACTCCGGATGAATGTTGGAAAGACAGAACCTTACAGGAATGTTATATAGAATATGTTAGGTCACAGGAAAAAGAAAAAGGTATATGTTATTTGACAGGAAATATGGAATCTATTTCTTATCTTCATTCAAAGAAAATTAGAAATGAAGGTGATGGAGCAAAGCTGATTTCTGCAAATGACAGTCAAAATTTCACCTATCGAGGACGTTTTACAAGTAAGGAAGAGGCATTTGCAGTAGGAAATGAGACCTCGCAAAAAGCGCACAATGCTTTGAAGTGGATTATTCGAAAACAAGGCACTTTTTTCGATACTATGACAATTGTGACATGGGAGTCAAATCAATTAAGCATGCCAAAATGGGAGAGGGATACAGAGGCAATTGTATCTGAGTATGAAAGGGAACATGTTGGAAATGCTGAGGATGATTGGGAAGATGACTGGTCTACAGGGGAGATTGTATCCGATGGAAATCCAATCACCGCCGATAAGTTCTATAAGGCACTAAGAGGCTATGGAAAAAAGATAGATAATACCTCGAATATGATTTTGCTTGCTTTTGATGCAGCAACACCGGGAAGATTAGCGTTGATTGAAAATCAAGAGCTGAATTCTGTCAGATATCTGAAAAATATAGAAAAATGGCATAACGATTGTAACTGGATTCATACAAAATGGAAAGATGGAGAAAGAATACAATTTGCGGGAATGGTTGGTGTTAAAGATATTGCAGATATTTTATATGGTATTGAGAATAAGGGAACGGTGTCTATAGTGGATGCCAATGGTAAAAAACTCTATGCACAAGTAGCTCAAAGATTGCTTCCATGTATATGGAATGGTACTAGGGTTCCGTATGATTACGTAATGCTTGCAGTATCAAAGGCATCTAATCCATTAGTATATAAGGAACAAAGAAATTGGGAAAGAGTTTTGACATTAGCATGTTCGTTTGTAAAAAAGGATAAAAAGGATAGATATAAGGAGGAATGGAACGTGGCATTAGATAAAAAGGAAACAGATAGAAATTATCTGTATGGAAGACTGCTGGCAGTTGCAGATCGAATTGAATATTTGACATATGACGAGAAAGATAATGGAAGAATTACCAATGCAAAAAGATATATGAATTCTTTCTCGCAAAGACCATATGAGACGTGGAAAATGATAGAGGAAAATATTCGACCATATTTGAACAAGCTAGATATTGCAAAAAGGACATTTTACGAAAATCTATTGCATGAAATTGATGAGCTGTTTGATAAAAGCACATTTACTGATAACAGTAGATTAGAAGGTTTATATCTACTTGGTTTCCATAATCAGGCATATGATTTGAAATTAAAGAAAGAGAAGTCTGAAGAAAAAGAAGAAAGTTCAGAAGAGTAAAAAGAGGAGGAGCAGACCATGAGCGAATTAAAAGGAAAAATTGATTTCACATTATTTATCAGTGCAAACAATGCCAACCCAAACGGAGATCCATTAAACGGAAACCGTCCGCGAATTAATATGGATGGTTTTGGAGAAATTTCAGATGTATGTATTAAGAGAAAAATTAGAAATCGTTTTCAGGATTTAGGACAAAAGATTTTTGTTCAGTCAGATGATAGAACAGATGATGCTTATACCAGTTTAAAAGACCGAGCAGATAGCTGTGAGGAATTAAAAGCAGAGATGGGAAATAAGAAAAATGCAAATCGTGATGCTTGTGCAGCAATTGCATGCAAAGAATGGTTAGATGTAAGAGCTTTTGGACAAGTCTTTGCATTTAAAGGAATTCCGGTGTCTTTCGGGGTACGGGGACCTGTTTCTATTCATCAGGCAGTAAGTTTATCACCAATCGATATTATCAGTATGCAGATTACAAAAAGTGTGAATAGTGAATCTGGAAAAGAAAGTAAAGCATCTGATACGATGGGAACAAAACACAGAGTTGGATTTGCTGTATATAAGGTAATGGGAAGTGTAAATGTACAACTTGCTGAAAAAACAGGTTTTAGTCAGGAAGATGCGGAAGTATTAAAAGAAGCATTAAAGACATTATTTGAGAATGATGCGTCTTCTGCAAGACCGGAAGGAAGTATGGAAGTTTGCAAAATGTACTGGTGGCAGCATGATGAAAAAACACCGGCAGTTTCCAGTGGTAAAATTCAAAGAGGATTCACTATTGAAGCAAAAAAAGAACATCCGAGAGAATTCGAGGATTATGAGATTTCATGGGATGTAGAAGGATGCAAACAACCGGAGGAATTTTAATTTGTATAAGGAAGAAGACTTTCTTCAATTATCAGGAATTCAGCATTTTGAATTTTGCAGGAGACAATGGGCACTAGCGTATATAGAACTACAGTGGCAAGAAAATGTCAGAACAGTGGAAGGTAAGATTCTTCATGAAAATGCTCACGATGCAAGTATTAAAGAAAAAAGAGGCGATTTGATAGTTGTGAGAGCAATGCCGATTCACTCCCGGGAAATGGGAGTGAGCGGTGAATGTGATGTGGTAGAATTTCATAAAGCAAAGGATGGAATCAGTTTGTCCGGAAAAGAAGGATTTTATAAAGTGGTTCCGATAGAATATAAAAGAGGAAAACCAAAAACGGATGATTCCGATATCCTTCAAGTAACGGCACAGGCATTATGTTTAGAAGAAATGTTGTGTTGCACAATACCATATGGCTATATTTATTATGGAGAGACAAAGCATCGTGCAAAAGTAGAATTTACGGATGAAATACGCGATAAAGTCAGAAAAATATTTGCGGAAATGCACAAGTATTACGCGCAATGTTATACTCCAAAAGTGAAAATAAGTAAAAAATGCAATGCATGCTCATTAAAAGACATTTGTCTACCTGTTCTAAATAAGAAAAAGTCAGTTTCCGGATATATTGATAAAATTATTTCAGAAGAGGAAAAAGGATGAAAAGACTTTTAAATACGTTGTATGTGACATCTGGAAATAAATATTTGTCCTTAGATGGAGAAAATGTTGTGGTATTGGAAGATCAAAAAGAAATCGGAAGAATTCCATTACATAATTTGCAAGCGATAATTACATTTGGCTATACAGGAGCGAGTCCGGCGCTTATGGGAGTATGTGCACAGAGAAATATTGATTTGTCTTTTATGTCTGGAAATGGAAGATTTCTAGCCCGAGTTACAGGTGAAGTAAAAGGGAATGTTACATTAAGAAAACAACAATATAGAATCAGTGATAATCGGGATGAAAGTGTACATATAGCAAGAAATTTTATTCTTGGAAAAGTATATAATTCAAGGTGGATTCTGGAGAGAGCTGCAAGAGATTATGCGCTGCGTTTAGATGTGGAAACGATAAAGAAAAAGTCAGTGTTTTTAGCTCAGAGCATGGGAAAAATAAGAGAATGTGAAAATGCAGAGGAACTACTTGGACTAGAAGGAGAAGCAGCTTCGGTATATTTTTCGGTATTTGACGATTTGATTTTGCAGCAAAAAGACAATTTTTATTTCCATGGGAGAAATAAAAGACCGCCATTGGATAATGTAAATGCGATGCTATCATTCGGATATTCTCTATTGGCTGGAATGTGCGGAGGTGCATTGGAAGCGGTAGGATTGGACTCATATGTGGGCTTTTTCCATACAGACCGTCCTGGTCGAATGTCATTGGCACTAGATCTTATGGAAGAATTCCGAAGTGTTATGGTGGATAGATTTGTACTGACACTGATTAACAAAAAGATTATGAAAGAAAAATATTTCATAAAAAAAGAAAATGGTGCGGTTATTATGACAGATGAAGGAAGAAAGGCTTTCTTATCAGCGTGGCAATCTAAGAAGCAGGAAACTATTAAACATCCATTTTTAGATGAAAAAATAGAGTGGGGAATGGCTCCTTATGTGCAGAGTATGTTATTAGCCAGGTATTTAAGAGGAGATTTAGATGAATACCCTCCGTTTTTCTGGAAGTAGGTGGAAAGATGTTAGTTTTGATTACATATGATGTAAATACTCAAACAGCAGCGGGAAGAAAACGATTGAGAAAAGTTGCAAAAGAATGTACTAATTATGGACAGAGAGTACAGAATTCGGTATTTGAATGTCAAATGGATGCAACCAAATGTAGACAAGTAAAAAATATTTTAGAGAACATTATAGATAAAGAGGTAGATAGCCTTAGATTTTATTATCTGGGTGAAAAATATAAAAATAAAGTAGAGCACATTGGTGCTAAGCCTGGTTTTGATGTTAAGGATACGTTGATATTCTAGTGCGAATGATAAGTGCACATAAATTTCCTAGGACATTCGCACCAAAAAAGGAGAAAACTAGGCTTAAAAATATATGTGAAAATGAAAAAAGATATCAACAATAGATATAAAATGTTTATTGCTGATATAATATGCGATTTTAAACAGATTATTTTTGTTTAAAATTGCTGTCATCCTCTTCGTGAGGATGTGAGTTGAAATATTAGAAGCATAGGACAATATGACAGGTGTTAAAGTCATCCTCTTCGTGAGGATGTGAGTTGAAATACGCATACAGATGATAAAGGAAAAGAACATGTAGTCATCCTCTTCGTGAGGATGTGAGTTGAAATATGTAAGCAAAGAGGAATAGATATAGAACAGGCTGTCATCCTCTTCGTGAGGATGTGAGTTGAAATAACGAGCATTGCTGGCATTAAAGAGGTAGAAGCTAGTCATCCTCTTCGTGAGGATGTGAGTTGAAATGAGTTGATGCAGAAAAGACCAATGCGTGATATTGTCATCCTCTTCGTGAGGATGTGAGTTGAAATGTGGATTCATTGACACGAAGAACAAAAAGATATTGTCATCCTCTTCGTGAGGATGTGAGTTGAAATACCCCTTTCAGAATTTCAATGAATGCTTCATAGCTGTCATCCTCTTCGTGAGGATGTGAGTTGAAATAGTGTAAGCCCTGGATTTACAGTTAAGATAAAACCTGTCATCCTCTTCGTGAGGATGTGAGTTGAAATATCCTTCTTATCCTGGGACTGCTTACCGTGTATGTCATCCTCTTCGTGAGGATGTGAGTTGAAATATACTATCTACTTCTGTGATTCCTACTGCATAAGTCATCCTCTTCGTGAGGATGTGAGTTGAAATATTTTTCTTCTAGCATTACTCCAAGCCCCAAAAGTCATCCTCTTCGTGAGGATGTGAGTTGAAATAGAAATCAAGTTTCATGATAGTTTTGCTTTAGGTGGTCATCCTCTTCGTGAGGATGTGAGTTGAAATTGAAAGCATCAGCGTTTGATGTACAGGCTATTCCGTCATCCTCTTCGTGAGGATGTGAGTTGAAATATAATGTTGTCATACTTTTCATTAAACTCTTCTGGTCATCCTCTTCGTGAGGATGTGAGTTGAAATACATTTCCATCTATGTGGTCAACAACTAGCTCTGTCATCCTCTTCGTGAGGATGTGAGTTGAAATAATTTCTGCTCGTAACACCATATTATAATAAAGCAACGTCGTCATCCTCTTCGTGAGGATGTGAGTTGAAATGATAATTTAAATTTTTCAGTTCTCTGTAATACCGTCATCCTCTTCGTGAGGATGTGAGTTGAAATATCCGGAAAAGAAAATCTGCAGGGAATAATTCCGGTCATCCTCTTCGTGAGGATGTGAGTTGAAATGAGAATCTCCCTTACGAATCTGATAACCGATTTTGTCATCCTCTTCGTGAGGATGTGAGTTGAAATATATATTACTTCCATATGTGCTGATAAAAAGCCGTCATCCTCTTCGTGAGGATGTGAGTTGAAATAAACATTTCCTTGCATTTCTGACTTGCACTTATTGTCATCCTCTTCGTGAGGATGTGAGTTGAAATGTTTCTGTAAACAGTGGGGTGCTAAGATGAATGGTCATCCTCTTCGTGAGGATGTGAGTTGAAATATCCGTACTTCCTGCAACTGGTGGAGTATATGTTGTCATCCTCTTCGTGAGGATGTGAGTTGAAATATCATCTACTGCACAACTAATCAATGCATTATAAGTCATCCTCTTCGTGAGGATGTGAGTTGAAATACACTCTTAGCGGCTGACTTTGCTTCATTCGCAGTCATCCTCTTCGTGAGGATGTGAGTTGAAATAAAACACACGTTAGCTACAGATTATGAAATGTGGTCATCCTCTTCGTGAGGATGTGAGTTGAAATGTGATATATCAATGGAGTTGGTGTTAAATGGGAACGTCATCCTCTTCGTGAGGATGTGAGTTGAAATATGAGTTTCAATGTCAGTTATAACGATTGAATGATGTCATCCTCTTCGTGAGGATGTGAGTTGAAATATATAAACCGCTATATGTACACTTTAGCGGCTCATGTCATCCTCTTCGTGAGGATGTGAGTTGAAATGACCTTGTTATTGTTCTTGTTTTTGTTACATGTATGTCATCCTCTTCGTGAGGATGTGAGTTGAAATTGTTCCGTAATATCAAATAAGGCAAGGAAGAATGCGTCATCCTCTTCGTGAGGATGTGAGTTGAAATATTTCTTCCTCTGACATTTCCCCCACATCCTTTTGTCATCCTCTTCGTGAGGATGTGAGTTGAAATGTGTTCTGCATTCCCGCTACTGCTACATTGTTAAGTCATCCTCTTCGTGAGGATGTGAGTTGAAATAAAATTGCAAAAACATTGATTGATAAAGAAGCAAGGGTCATCCTCTTCGTGAGGATGTGAGTTGAAATACCAAGGTTGTAAGTGATACGTCACAGGGTATGGTCATCCTCTTCGTGAGGATGTGAGTTGAAATGCTACAATGTTTGATGATATCCATTTACAACATGTCATCCTCTTCGTGAGGATGTGAGTTGAAATACACTTAGAAGAGATTCCTCTTGCACAACACAGCTGTCATCCTCTTCGTGAGGATGTGAGTTGAAATTATTCACAACTGTTTTATACAACTGTTTTGAAATGTCATCCTCTTCGTGAGGATGTGAGTTGAAATACCTGGATTTTATCTACTGTATGTTTCTTTCCGCGTCATCCTCTTCGTGAGGATGTGAGTTGAAATAACATATCCGTGTCATAGGACAGGATGTTGTCGTCATCCTCTTCGTGAGGATGTGAGTTGAAATTAATATATCACACTTTTAATGTTTTGAAATATAAAGTCATCCTCTTCGTGAGGATGTGAGTTGAAATTTCACTGATGCAGCATCTTCATCAATGAACATTGTCATCCTCTTCGTGAGGATGTGAGTTGAAATGGCTCGTATAATAGATAAATGCTTCCCGTACTAGTCATCCTCTTCGTGAGGATGTGAGTTGAAATACGATTGCAGCGACACCGGATGAACAGTCTGCCTCGTCATCCTCTTCGTGAGGATGTGAGTTGAAATGCATTACTCTTGACCGTTGTTGTGTTGGATGCTCCCGTCATTCTCTTCGTGAGGATGTGAGTTGAAATAACTGACTGCTTTGCAGCATTTAAGACAAGTGCTGGTCATCCTCTTCGTGAGGATGTGAGTTGAAATCTTGAAGAGTACGGCGTTAATCATCGTTGTAGCAATATGGTTCTTCTTGTGGGGAGGTGAATTGAAATATTCTTGATAGTCTTTCTCAGCTTCGCGTGAAGGAGTCACTATTATACATCATTTAATTTGAATATTAAACTCAATTATCGAAATCTTAGAGGAAATTTTTACATGTGTTCTTAGAAAAAATGAACAACACCTAATAGTCTCCCTGATTTTCATATGGTATTTGAATGTAGAATAAAGTTCCGCAGTAATAATAATAGATACAATTAACAATATAGATGATATCTAGATTTTAACTGTCAAACTCCTGATTTGGCTATAAAAGTATAGATGAAAAGTAATTTGAAATTTCATTTTTGAAAAATAAATACTATAATTAAGATGGCTTGTCACTCCTATATAAACGCGGTATAATGAATTTATCAATAAGCAGTCTTTATAAAGAACGAAAATAAAGTTAGACCACATAGTACTTTTTGATAAAATCAGGACTGCGGAAAAGGAGGACTCAAATATGAAGATAGACATGCACTGTCACGTGAAAGAGGGGTCCATAGACAGCAGGGTAGGGATTGAGGAATATATCACGATACTCAAGGAACACGGATTTCAGGGAATGGTGATCACGGATCACGACACGTATAATGGCTACCGCTACTGGAAGAAGAATTTAAAAGGAAAGAAACATACCGATTTTGTGGTACTCAAAGGAATTGAATATGATACGAGAGATGCAGGGCATATTCTTGTAATTATGCCGGAGGGTGTAAAGATGCGTCTACTTGAGATGCGTGGAATGCCGCTTGCACTTCTGATCGATTTGGTTCATCGCAATGGTGGAGTTTTGGGACCGGCACATCCATGCGGAGAAAAGTACATGAGCTTCACTCATGCGAGAAGATACTACCTCTCACCTGAGATTGTTAAACGATTCGATTTTATTGAGACATTCAATTGTTGTGAACCGAAGGATTCTAATGCTGGTGCCTTAAAACTGGCAGAGAAATACGGTAAGGTGATGACCGGTGGAAGTGATTCCCACAAGACAGACTGTGTCGGACGGGCATATACAATCTTACCTGAACCGGTCAAAACGGAGACAGAGCTGATCTCTTTGATCCATAAGAAGACTGCATTCAAGACAGGTGGTGTCTATTATAATAAGACGACAAAAGAGAAGATAGGGAAGGTAAATAAGCTCCTTGTATATTCCTTCTGGGTATACAACAAGAGCGGTGAGCTGATGAAACGTCGTGGGCGGAATAAGAAAATGGAAGAAGAACATCCATTTGATCCGATTGATCCAATCGAACTGTATTATCACTCATAATTGTTTTGGGATAGTTACTATGCTTTCCTGTAAGCCACAGGTGAAATACCATATTTTCTTTTGAAAATGCGGTTGAAGTAGGACAGGTTGTCAAAACCACTGGCATCAGCAATCATCAGAATAGAGTCATCGGATGATTTGAGAAGTCTGGCAGCCATTGTAAGCCGGTAATCATTTAAGTATTCAGTGAATCCGATTCCCATGTGGGCTTTGAAGAACTTCATGAAATGGGATTTACTATAATAAGTAAGTTCAGCCATATCATCAATCGTTAGTTTTTCTGTATAATGATTTTCTACGTATTTTAAAACAGTTTTCATTTTCTCCAAAGATTTGGAATTGGAGGAAGTGGAGACTGTTTTTTTCTGACGTTCAGAGATCAGAAGAAAGAAAAAGTTAAACAGAGAACTTTTCACAGCAAGCTGCCATCCAGGTGTCTGATCAGCGCAGACAAGGTCAATCTGCCGGATACAATTGCTTAAGGCTTCAAAAGATCCGAGAGCCGGAGTAAGAAAATATTCAATAGGAAGAGAACCATCAAGAAGCGGAACGATGTATTGAATCATGCACAGATCGTTTGCTCCGGAAGAAAGTAAATCTGGTTTGAAAATAATATTTTCATATTCCATTTTAAAAGTATCATCCTGTTCGATGGCATGGAGACATCTAGGGGGAATAATAATAATATCTCCACTGTGAACCAGACGCTTATCAAAGTCCACAGAAACAAAACCCTGCCCTCTTTTGATGACAACAAGTTCCAACTCATCGTGCCAGTGCAGTGGTACCCCAGGGAAATCGAGAGGGATCGAGCAGAGATAAGTATTATAAGGAAATTCTGCGGATGTATGCGCTTTTGTTTCATGGTAATTCTGATATTCGTTAATGTTCATATAAAACTGAGATCCTTTCAATAAAATGTTATCTGACACACCTGCTGGTCAAACTAGATTGAATTATAAGAATGATAGTATTGTACAATAAAGTGCAAGTATATTGCAAGATATTTGAAGATAATCGTATTAAAATACAATCATAAGTTGAAAACAAAGAAACAAAGTATGTAACATAAAAACAGAATCAGATTTGAAGGGAGATTATTCAAATGAACATTCAGGAAACATTACAGCAGAAACTTGGTAAAGAGATTGCACAGGCTTCCAATGAAGAAATCTACGGAGCACTTCTTAGTATGGTGCAGGAAATGGCAGGAGAAAAGGAACGTACAGATAGTAAGAAAAAACTTTACTATATTTCCGCAGAGTTCTTGATCGGAAAACTGCTTTCTAACAACATGATCAACCTTGGTATCTTTAATGAAGTAAAAGATGTACTTGCACAGAACGGTAAGAATATTGCAGAGATCGAAGAAGTAGAGCCAGAGCCGTCACTTGGTAATGGTGGACTTGGACGACTGGCAGCATGTTTTCTTGATTCAATCGCAACACTTGGACTTGCAGGAGACGGTGTCGGACTGAACTATCATCTTGGACTTTTCAAACAGGAGTTTAAAAATAACCTTCAGAGAGAAACTCCGAATCCATGGATTGAAGAAAAATCCTGGCTGAAAAAGACAGATGTTGTTTATCCGGTATCTTTCAAAGGACTTAATGTAAATGCGAGAATGTATGATATTGAAGTAACAGGATATAACAATAAGACAAATAAATTACATCTCTTTGATATTGACTCTGTAGATGAGACAATCGTAGAGGATGGAATTGCTTTTAATAAAGAAGACATCGAGAAGAACCTGACACTTTTCTTATATCCAGATGACAGTGATGAGAACGGAAGACTGCTTCGAATCTATCAGCAGTATTTCATGGTAAGTGCAGGAGCACAGCTGATTCTTGACGAATGTACAGCAAAGGGATGCAACCTTCATGATCTTGCTGATTATGCAGTGATCCAGATCAATGATACTCACCCGACAATGGTAATTCCGGAACTGATCCGTCTTCTTGTAGAGAGAGGATTAGACATGGATGAGGCGATCGAAGTTGTTTCTAAGACATGTGCATACACAAATCATACAATCCTTGCAGAGGCACTGGAAAAATGGCCTGTATATTACCTGAAGAAGGTAGTTCCGCAGCTGATGCCGATCATCGAAGTGTTGGATGATAAAGTAAGAAGAAAATATGAAGATGAAAGCGTTTCTATTATTGACAGAAATGATACAGTTCATATGGCACATATTGATATCCATTACGGATTCAGTGTAAACGGTGTTGCTTCTCTTCATACAGAGATTCTGAAAGAGACAGAACTGAATAATTTCTACAAGATTTATCCGGAGAAGTTTAACAATAAGACAAATGGTATTACATTCCGTCGCTGGTTACTGCATTGTAATCCGGCTCTCACAGAGCTTCTTGATGAACTGATCGGAGAGGGATACAAGAAAGATGCAGCTGAACTTGAGAAACTTCTTGCATTTAAGGATGATGAGAAGGTTCTTGACAGATTAGTAGAGATTAAACATGCAAATAAAGAAGCACTCTGCAAATATCTGGAAGAGACACAGGGAGTAAAAGTAAGCCCTGATACAATCTTTGATATTCAGATCAAACGTCTGCATGAGTACAAACGTCAGCAGCTGAATGCATTATATATCATTGATAAATATCTTGAGATCAAAGCAGGAAAGATTCCGGCTGCACCGGTGACAGCTATCTTTGGAGCAAAGGCAGCACCGGCTTATGTGATCGCAAAAGATATCATTCATTTGATTCTTTGTCTGCAGGAGATCATCAACAATGATCCAGAGGTAAGTCCATACCTGAAGGTTGTTATGGTTGAGAATTATAACGTAACAAAGGCTGAAAAATTAATTCCGGCTTGTGATATTTCCGAGCAGATTTCACTTGCATCGAAAGAAGCCAGTGGAACAGGTAATATGAAATTCATGCTGAACGGAGCTGTAACACTCGGAACAGAGGATGGAGCAAATGTTGAGATTCACGAACTTGTTGGAAACGATAACATTTTCGTATTCGGTGCTTCCAGCGATGAAGTAATCGAGCATTATGCAAAGGCTGATTATGTTGCAAGAGATTTCTATGAGAAAAATCCGGCGATCAAGGCAGCGATTGACTTTATTACAAGCGAAGAAGTTCTCAAAGTTGGAAAGAAAGAGAATCTTGAGAGATTGCAGCATGAGATTATCAGTAAAGACTGGTTCATGACTCTTCTTGACTTTGATAGCTATAAAGAAAAGAAAGAAGAAGCATTGCGAGCTTATGCGGATCAGAAAACATGGGCTAAGAAAGCACTTGTAAATATTGCGAAAGCAGGGTATTTCTCATCTGACAGAACAATCGAAGAGTACAACAGAGATATCTGGCATCTGTAAGAGGAGGAGAAGAACGTGAAAAGAGCGAGCGGAGTATTATTACCGGTATTTTCATTGCCATCAAAATACGGAATTGGCTGTTTCTCAAAAGAAGCGTATAAATTTATTGATCAGTTAAAAGAGGCTGGACAGAGTTACTGGCAGATTCTGCCGCTTGGACCGACTGGATACGGGGATTCCCCGTACCAGTCTTTCTCCACATACGCTGGAAATCCATATTTTATTGATCTGAAGACACTGATTAAAGAAGGACTTCTGACAAAAAAAGAATGTAAAACGTATGATTTTGGAGAGCAGGCAGACAGTATTGATTACGAGAAAATCTACAATTCAAGATTTAAAGTGCTGAAAAAGGCATTTGAGCGTTTTGAAAAAGATGAAGCATATGATAACTTTGTTAAAGAAAATGCGTACTGGCTGGATGATTATAGCCTCTATATGGCAATCAAGGACAGTAAAGGTGGAATCAGTTGGAATGAATGGGAAGATGCCCTGAAAAACCGTGAAGAAACAGCACTTGAAAATGCAAGAGAAGAACTTGCAGAAGAGGTTGATTTTTATAAATTCCAGCAGTATGAATTTGATAAACAGTGGTCACAGCTTCACGCTTATGCAAATGAACAGGGAATTCAGATCGTTGGAGATATTCCGATTTATGTAGCATTTGATGGCGCAGATACATGGGCATCTCCGGAATTATTCCAGTTTGATGAAGGGAATAATCCGGTTGCAGTAGCAGGGTGTCCTCCGGATGATTTTTCCGCAACAGGTCAGTTGTGGGGCAATCCGCTGTATAATTGGGAATATCATAAAAAGACAGGATATGACTGGTGGATTAAGAGAATCCGTCATTGTCTCAAATTATATGATGTAGTAAGAATTGATCATTTCCGTGGATTTGACGAATATTATTCCATTCCTTATGGAAATAAGACAGCAGTGGATGGAACATGGATGCCTGGCCCGGGAATGGATCTGTTCCGTACAATTGAAGAAAAACTTGGCAAATTGAATATTATTGCAGAAGACCTTGGATTCCTGACAGAAAGTGTACTTCAAATGTTGTCTGACAGTGGATTCCCGGGAATGAAAGTAATACAGTTTGCATTTGATCCAAATGGAGGCTCTGCATATCTCCCGCATAATTATCCGGAAAACAGTGTTGTATATACGGGTACGCATGACAATGATACAACAAGAGGATGGTATCACAGTACAGATAAAGCAACGCGAGACTTTGCAAAAGAGTATATGAATGCACAACGCCTGGATGAAGATGATCTGGCGTGGGATTTCATCCGACTTGCAATGAGCAGCAAGGCGAACCTTTGCGTAACTCCGATGCAGGACTTACTGAACCTGGATGGTAAGGCAAGAATCAATGTACCGTCTACACTTGGCGGAAACTGGACCTGGAGAATGGAGAAAGGACAGTTTGATGAAGAGACGGTGAAGAGATTGAAACGTATGACATGGTTGTACGAACGTCTTCCGAGAGAAAGTTGAAAATAAAATAGTACAAGAGAGGGACTGTGTTGAGCATGGTCTCTTTTGTTTTTTTTGATTATTATTCAGACGTTTGCAAAACAGCTGTTTTGGCTATCGGATCTATTTGTTAGAGATTGGGAACACAGTTTACGCATCTGCAACAACCGAAAGAACTGACGTCCTTTCGGTTAAGGGCATTCGCCCTATGTTCCCCACTCCTACCAGTTTATTGCAAGCAAGCTTGCAAAATCTGTTAGGGTCGGGGAACGCAGATGCTAATTTTCAGAATATTCTGAATTACATGAAATATATAAAAAACATTGACAATTAAAAACAGTTGTGATAAGATAACTTTCGTCGCTGAGGAACAGCAAAGAAAACAACAGAGGAACGGAAGATAAAAGAAGA
>ERZ791881.1182-NODE-1182-length-18090-cov-4.383698_pt1 | contig 18090 bp, 13 predicted proteins | sample MGYA00510161_ERZ791881 | MGnify/ENA primary metagenome ERZ791881 (study PRJEB30046, sample SAMN00792073) | human gut metagenome | study: EMG produced TPA metagenomics assembly of the A metagenome-wide association study of gut microbiota in type 2...
GCGACACCTACCTTGTACGCCGCAGTACGCATCCTAAGTGGAGCGTTTTTAATATTAGGAAAGGACTTTCCTAATATATTAAAAAATCTCCCCTCACACTGAATGGGATCTAATTGATTCCATCAGATATGAGGGGAGATTCTATTTTTTATAATTCACTTGTCAGTGTACTTCCAAAGAAGCTTCTATGTATAATCTACTAACAACTATAATTAAGCGTTCTTCTTAGCAATTGCTGCCTGTGCTGCTGCAAGACGAGCGATCGGTACACGGAATGGTGAGCAAGATACATAGTCAAGTCCGATGCTGTCGCAGAACTCTACAGAGCTTGGATCTCCACCGTGCTCTCCACAGATACCTACATGCAGGCTTGGGTTAACCGGTTTTCCGAGTTCGATAGCCATCTTCATAAGCTTACCAACACCTGTCTGGTCGAGTTTAGCGAATGGATCGTTCTCGAAGATCTTAGCGTCATAGTAAGCATCAAGGAACTTACCAGCATCATCACGGGAGAATCCGTATGTCATCTGTGTAAGGTCGTTTGTTCCGAAGCAGAAGAAGTCAGCTTCTTTTGCGATATCGTCAGCTGTAAGAGCAGCTCTTGGGATCTCGATCATTGTACCAACCTCGTACTCAAGGTCGCTTCCAGCTGCTGCGATCTCAGCGTCAGCTGTCTCTACAACGAATTTCTTAACGTATTTGAGCTCTTTGATATCTCCAACAAGTGGGATCATGATCTCTGGTTTAACGTTCCAATCCGGATGAGCTTTCTTTACATTGATTGCTGCACGGATAACAGCACTTGTCTGCATCTTAGCAATCTCTGGATATGTAACTGCAAGACGGCATCCACGGTGTCCCATCATTGGGTTGAACTCGTGCAGGCTGTCGATAATAGCTTTGATCTGGTCAACTGTTTTGCCCTGAGCGTCAGCCAGTTTCTTGATGTCCTCTTCCTCTGTAGGAACGAACTCATGAAGCGGTGGGTCAAGGAAACGAATTGTAACCGGGTTACCTTCAAGAGCTTCATAAAGTTTCTCGAAGTCTCCCTGCTGCTCTGGAAGAATCTTAGCAAGTGCTGCTTCTCTTTCTTCAACTGTCTCTGCACAGATCATCTCACGGAATGCGTCGATTCTGTTGCCTTCGAAGAACATATGCTCTGTACGGCAAAGTCCGATACCTTCTGCACCAAGCTCACGAGCTTTCTTAGCGTCAGCCGGTGTATCAGCGTTTGTACGAACTTTCATAGTTCTGTACTTGTCAGCCCATCCCATGATTCTTCCGAACTCACCAGCGATTGTAGCGTCTACAGTCGGGATGATTCCGTCATAGATAGCACCTGTGGATCCATCAAGTGAGATTGCATCTCCCTCGTGGAATTCTTTTCCACCAAGTGTGAATTTCTTATTAGCTTCGTCCATTGTGATGTCACCACAACCAGATACGCAGCATGTTCCCATTCCACGAGCAACTACAGCTGCGTGAGATGTCATACCACCACGAACTGTCAGGATACCCTGAGCAGACTTCATACCTGTGATATCTTCTGGTGATGTCTCAAGACGAACAAGGATAACTTTCTCTCCTCTTGCAGCCCACTCTACAGCGTCATCAGCTGTGAATACGACTTTACCACAAGCAGCTCCTGGAGATGCTCCAAGTGCTTTAGCCATTGGTGTAGCAGCTTTCAGTGCTGCAGCGTCGAACTGTGGGTGAAGCAGAGTATCGAGGTTACGAGGGTCGATCATTGCAACAGCCTCTTCCTCTGTTCTCATTCCTTCATCTACAAGATCACAAGCGATCTTAAGAGCAGCCTGAGCTGTTCTCTTACCATTACGTGTCTGAAGCATGTACAGTTTACCGTGCTCTACAGTGAACTCCATGTCCTGCATATCTCTGTAGTGTTTCTCCAAAGTGTTGCAAACTTCTTTGAACTGTGTAAATGCTTCTGGGAACTTCTGCTCCATCTCGGAAATGTGCATTGGTGTACGAACACCGGCAACAACGTCCTCGCCCTGAGCGTTTGTCAGGAACTCTCCGAACAGACCGTTCTCTCCTGTAGCTGGGTCACGTGTAAATGCAACACCTGTACCACAGTCATCTCCCATGTTACCAAATGCCATCATCTGAACGTTAACAGCTGTTCCCCATGAATAAGGGATGTCATTGTCACGGCGGTATACGTTAGCTCTCGGGTTATCCCATGAACGGAATACAGCCTTAACAGCTTCCATAAGCTGAACCTTAGGATCTGTAGGGAAGTCCTCACCGATCTTCTCTTTGTACTCAGCTTTGAACTGCTCTGCAAGTTTCTTAAGATCATCAGCGTCAAGCTCTACGTCAAGTTTAACACCCTTCTCTTCTTTCATCTTGTCAATCAGTTCTTCGAAGTATTTCTTACCAACTTCCATAACTACATCAGAGAACATCTGGATGAATCTTCTGTAGCAGTCCCAAGCCCAACGTGGGTTGCCTGAAGCATTTGCCAGTGTTTCAACAACCTCTTCGTTAAGTCCAAGGTTAAGAATTGTATCCATCATACCAGGCATAGAAGCTCTAGCTCCTGAACGTACGGAAACGAGAAGCGGGTTCTCTTTATCTCCGAATTTCTTACCTGTAATTCCTTCCATCTTATCGATAGCTTCCATGATCTGAGCCATAATCTCATCGTTGATCTGTCTGCCATCCTCATAATACTGTGTACAAGCCTCTGTTGTTACTGTGAATCCCTGTGGTACAGGAAGACCTAGATTTGTCATCTCTGCCAGGTTTGCGCCTTTTCCACCGAGAAGGTTTCTCATATCTGCGTTACCTTCAGTGAACATATAAACCCATTTTGCCATGATCAATGACCTCCTAAAATAATTTTTACAAATAAAATAATTTTATTTCGCATATAATATTTTAATGGTTTTATACTTATGAGTCAAGTCTTTTGTCCGTAATTATATACAATTTTTACAAATACTTTTTGTATACTTTTCATACGGGTTAACCTATTCTTCAGGATTTGTAAACACATTGTCTATTATGCTGTCATTTTGCATATTTGCATAAATCCTCATACAATGTACAACATGCACAAAAAAAATAGTTGTCCAAGCTTTATAAGAACTTGGAAACAACTATTTTTTGTGATTAATATACAATTTTCGGCATTTATCTCATTTCTTCAATAAATGCTTTATACCCCTTATAAGCTTCATATACATCTGCCTTGCTTGTCACTTCCCACGGTGCATGCATACTCAACACTGCGACACCGCTGTCGATGACTTCCATGCCATAATTTGCCATAATATAAGCAATTGTTCCACCACCGCCGGCGTCAACCTTTCCAAGTTCAGCAAACTGGTATGCAACGCTCTGTGCATCCATTGCATTTCTGATCTTCGCAAGATATTCTGCGTTCGCGTCATTGGAACTGCTCTTTCCACGGGCACCCGTAAATTTATTAAATACGAGTCCTTTTCCAAAGAATGCAGAACTGCGTTTTTCAAACACTTCAGCATACATCGGATCGTAAGCTGCGCTCACATCAGAAGAAAGCATTCTGGAGTTCATCAGTGCTCTTCTGACTTTCAGGTCAGACTCCCCTTCTGTCAAAGCTAGAAGTTCTGCAACTGTATTTTCAAAGAAGCGGGAATGCATTCCTGTTGCACCGACACTTCCGATTTCTTCTTTATCTACGAGAATGCAGCATGCTGTATGCTCTACTTCTTTCACATCGAGCATTGCAAAAAGGGATGTGAATGCACACACACGGTCATCTTGTCCGTAAGCAAGCACCATACTGCGATCCAATCCACAGTCGCGAGCCTTTCCTGCCGGAACAATTTCAAGCTCTGCGGAGAGGAAATCCTCTTCCTCCATGTCATAATATTGTTTCAGAAGATTGATTACATTTGCTTTTACAGCCTCTTTTTCCTTTTCTTCTAATGTTTCATCCTGCTCAATCGGACGGCTTCCGATCAGAAGGTCAAGTTTTTCCCCTTCCACAACCGTTGCAGCCTTTTTCTCCATCTGTTTCGATGCGAGATGGATCAGCAGATCTGTGATAACAAAGACCGGATCATCTTCTTTCTCACCGATGCTCACCTGAACAGTTGTGCCATCTTTCTTTGCGATCACTCCATGAAGTGCAAGTGGAAGTGTCACCCACTGATATTTCTTGATTCCACCATAATAATGTGTATCAAGATAAGCAAACTCTTCATTCTCATAAAGCGGGTTCTGCTTTACATCGATACGCGGGGAATCAATGTGTGCTCCAAGAATATTCATTCCCTCTTCCAACGGTTTGTTACCCATATGGAACAGAGCAATCGTCTTGTTCATACATACGGCATAGATCTTATCTCCCGCTTTCACCGATTCGCCATTCTTAATGATATCTTTAATATCCCGATATCCTTCTGCTTTCGCTTTCTCTACAGTAAGTGTAATGCACTCACGCTCTGTCTTACCGGCATCCAGACAGTTCTTGTATTCTGTATTCACCTGTTCTAATCTGTCCAGCTCTTCCTTACTGTAAGTTGTCCATGCATTTTTTCTGTCCATGTCATTCTCCTCCTGTTCTATCGTTACTGTTCACACGATGTGCGACCAGCAACGCATCTCGCCATTTTAAATCGCCTTTGGCGATGGGGCGAGATGCATTCAAGTCAAAACACGCATCCTCCGTGTCAATCAGCGGAGTGATTGACACGGGAGTGAACAGTAACAATCTATCTTCTATGCTATTTCAAAAACTCTATAAAGAAACAGCCCAAACTGAATCCACAAGCTTACCTGTGAACTACAGTCCGGGCTTTTCTTATTTATCTTACCACTCGAATTTCTTCTCGAAGTATGCTTTCAGATCTTCAATCTTAACTCTTTCCTGTTCCATTGTGTCACGGTCACGTACTGTAACAGCTCCGTCTTCCTCGGAATCGAAGTCGTATGTTACGCAGAACGGAGTACCGATCTCGTCCTGACGACGGTAACGTTTTCCGATATTTCCACGATCATCGAACTCACAGTTGTAGTACTTGGATAACTCTGCAAATACTTTCTCTGCGCCTTTGTTCAGTTTCTTGGAAAGTGGGAGCACACCGATCTTAACCGGAGCCAGTGCCGGATGGAAATGAAGTACAGTTCTCATATCCGGTTTCTCTTCTGTTCCGATATTCTCCTCATCATATGCACTGCAAAGGAATGCAAGTACAACACGGTCAGCACCAAGTGATGGCTCGATAACGTATGGAATGTATTTCTCCTTTGTCTCATCATCAAAGTATGTCATATCCTGTCCGGATACATTCTGATGCTGAGTCAGGTCATAATCTGTACGGTCAGCGATTCCCCACAGCTCACCCCATCCGAATGGGAAAAGGAACTCAACGTCTGTAGTAGCCTTACTGTAGAAGGAAAGCTCTTCCTGATCATGGTCACGGTAACGTACTTCCTCATCTTTCAGTCCAAGAGATGACAGCCAGTTCAGGCAGAAGCTCTTCCAGTAATCAAACCACTCAAGGTCTGTGTCCGGTTTGCAGAAGAACTCAAGCTCCATCTGCTCGAACTCTCTTGTACGGAATGTAAAGTTACCCGGTGTGATCTCGTTACGGAAAGATTTACCAATCTGTCCGATACCGAATGGAAGTTTCTTTCTGGATGTACGCTGTACATTCTTGAAGTTTACAAAGATACCCTGTGCTGTCTCAGGACGAAGGTATACTGTGTTCTTCGCATCCTCTGTAACACCCTGGAATGTCTTGAACATCAGGTTGAACTGACGGATATCTGTAAAATCATGCTTTCCACAAGTCGGACATGGAATGTTATTATCCTCGATAAATGCTGCCATCTGCTCCTGTGTCCATCCGTCTACAGAGCTCTCAAGCTCGATTCCATTCTCTGCTGCATAATCTTCAATAATCTTATCTGCACGGAAACGCTCATGACACTGCTTACAGTCCATCAGCGGATCACTGAATCCTCCGAGATGTCCGGAAGCAATCCATGTCTGTGGGTTCATAAGGATTGCACAGTCAACTCCAACATTGTATGGATTCTCCTGAATGAACTTCTTCCACCATGCTCTCTTCACATTATTCTTAAGTTCAACACCAAGATTACCATAATCCCATGTGTTGGCAAGTCCGCCGTAGATCTCAGAACCCGGATATACGAATCCTCTTGACTTTGCAAGTGCTACGATCTTGTCCATTGTCTTTTCAACCATTGTATGTTCCTCACATTCTTTTTTATCATTTACATTATTTACATAACTTATGCACTCCGGTTGATCTTTTCACAGAAGTTATTCACATCTTTCTTTAAAGATATTCCCCTTTGTACATCAATGTTTCCTATTATAACGACTAATGCCTTATTTTTCAAGCTGTTTTAGGTACTTCTCTTTATGTTTCCGCTTATATTCATACATAACTTCATCTGCTCTTTGCAGAATCTCATCTGTAGAAACAATATCATGTCTTTCAGGGAGTTCTATAATACCATAACTGAAACTCTTCGGATAATCACCAGCACCTTCCCGACGAAACGCTTCATGTATATTTCTAAACTTTTCCTGCATGGTCTCTTGCGAACAGTTCAAAAGCACAACACAGAACTCATCACCGCCAAGACGCACGAACAGATCTCCCGGCCGGATATTTTCCTTCACCGTCTCAACGAAATACAGCAAGTAACGATCCCCTTCCTGATGTCCGAAATGATCATTCACATATTTTAAATGATCAAGATCACAATAACAGAAGACTATCTTCTCGCCTGTAGCAAGCATCGTCTCCGCCCGTTCATGGAACAGATGACGATTTCCAATCCCTGTAAGTTTGTCTCTGTAAGCCTCTTCTTCAAGTTCCTCTTCTCGTTCTTTCAACTGCTTTGTCATTGTATTAAATGCTTCTGAAAATTCTCCCAGATAAGAAACACTCTGAGAATAATCCCCTTTCGCCACCTGCTTTGCCTGCCAGGTGAGATGGTTCAGATTCGCATGGATATTCTTCAGATTCTCACAGAGGAAATTATCTCGCCCCGGTGCTTCAATTGACAAATTTCCCTTTGAAATCTCCGCCGAATAACGCTTCATCTCTTTCACCGCTTTATCCAGATATTGAAGACCTTTTCCAAGTTTCCAAAAAGGTGGATCCAGCTGTTCAAGATCCAACTTTGCATTCTCGGAATCATATATAATATCCCTCAGATATTCAAATAATATCTCACAGTTTTTCTCTTCCATAACTCTAAACGTCACCTTCTCTTACATCTGCCTGGAAACGGCAGACACGGCCTCCTGTTGCCCAGCAGTCCGTTTCCACTGCTACATATTCCTTTCCAGAGTATAAAGATAAAATTCCGGAAATAAATCCTTCATCATAATTGCAGACAGTCTCACCAAGCACCGGAAGCCCCGAACAGTCCGCATCTTCCGAGACGGTCAGAATGATCTGCCCGCTCTCCTCGTCTACTGATTCAATACGGAGTACTCCAATCTTCATTTCTGCCATCTTCTTTTGGAGTTCGCCCACAAACTGATCCAGCGGCTGATTCAGATTCAGCATCTTACGTGCAAAAAATTCTCCCGCTTTCCTTCCCGCATTCCGGAAAATCTCAACCTGTTCTGCTCTTCCGTAACGTACCGCAAGCTCATCTTTTATAGAATATTCCAATAACCGATATACAATCACAGGGAGTTCTCCTCCAAGATTTCCCCTGCTGTTCTCATCATACTCAAGATACTCTTCGAAAGAAATTGGTTTCTTTTCCTTTATAAAAATGTTCTCGTCCATCATTTTTCTCTTTTCTTTCCTTTCAATAGTATTCATAACAGCGTTTCCAAGATCTCCAAAGACTTAAATTCCTTATCTACATACATCTTCATTAAGCGTCCCATCACGCGTCCAAGCTTCTCCAGCACTTCCGGCTTCACGTTAAATGTATATAATTTCTCAATTGTACTGGATTCAATATACTGCATCGTATACAGCGTAGAACCGTCAAGAAACATTCCGTCTCTCACTTCTCCGTCACATTCATTACACACAAGTCCGCCCTTCGCCGCGCTGAACACTGCCGGCCTCGTCCGGTCGCCACACTGTACACACTGGAACACCTGCGGTCCTTGTCCGTTGATTGTCAGCACTTTCAACTCGAAAATGTAACGGATCAACTGATTCGGAAGATGTGGATTTGTCAGCGCACGCATCGTCTGATAAAGTAATTTTAAAAGTTCCCGCTCATCATTCCGTTCCCTCGCATAGTAATTCGCAACCTCAAGGAAATAAAAGCCATAATATGCGCCTACCACATCTGCTCTCAATTCCGAAAAATAATTGGATACATTTACAGACTGAATTGTGTAGGAAGAACGACCTTCATACATCGTGAATTCACCGAAAGTAAATGGATTCACCGCTCCCACCAATGGACTGTTCGGTCTTCTTGATCCCTTTGCAAAGGCTGAGATCTTCCCCTGTTCTTTTGTAAGTATGACAACTCTGCGGTCGTACTCGCCCACCGGTGCGACAGAAAGCACCATTCCTGTCAAAACGATCTGATTCACGATGAAAGTCACCTTCTTTTCCTGCAATTTTACAATATTCTCATGTGCATATCCAGCAACTGCTTGATTTGCACAACCCATTATAACTGTAATACGCAGGTCACTCACATGTCATCTCATAAACTTCATGATCTGTATAATCATATTCTCCTGTAACAGAGTAATGATTACCTCTGCTCCCGGCAACCTGCGCACTGATATAATTTTTATCCTCCGCCTCACTGACTGAAAACTCTTCGATTTTCCAGTCTGATCTCTGTATGGACTTTCCCCTTTGAAAAAATGTTGTAAATGTCATCTTCTTGCTTTTTTATTCCATTATACCTGTGAGTCGGAGTCATAGCAAGATAGTGAATAGAAAAATTATCATGCCGTTATCTTGAATGCAAGAAAAGCGGCAGCCACCAACCTCTCAGTCAGCAGCTGCCGCTCTCATCATTCTTTTTATTCTTTATCTTCAAAGGCTTCTTTCATCTTATCCATGAATCCTTTTTTCTTGCCCTTTTTCTCTGATTTCTCAGATTTTGTAGCAAGGTCATCATGCTGATGAAGTGTATTTCCACTAAGCTCATCGAATTTTCTCAGAGCCTCTTTCGCCTCTGCGCTTAATCTCTCCGGTGTCTGGATCACTAATGTTACATAATGATCTCCTCTTACCTGAGCATTTCTAAGAGATGGAACTCCCTTTCCTTTCAGACGTACTTTTGTATCTGTCTTTGTTCCCGGTTTTACTGTGTAGAGAACGTCTCCGTCTACGGTTGGAATCTTCACATCACCACCGAGTGTAGCCACTGCGAAAGAAATCGCAACGGTTGAGAAGATATGCATATCCTGTCTCTGGAAGATTGGGTGTCTGGATACGTTAACCTCAACGAGGAGATCTCCTCTCGGTCCGCCATTAACTCCCGGTTCTCCTTTTTCACGGATGCGTACGCTCTGTCCGTTATCAATACCTGCCGGAATCGTAACTTTGATCTTCTTTCTGCTGGATGTATATCCTGTACCTGCACATTTCGGACATTTCTCTTTCACGATCTTACCGGAACCACCACAGTTAGGACACGTCTGTACATTCTGTACGGTTCCAAAGAAGGACTGGGATGTATATACGACCTGACCTTTACCGCCGCACTTTGGACATGTCTCCGGTGATGTTCCAGGCTTTGCACCTGTGCCGTGACAGTCTTCGCAAGGATCTTTCAGCACAAGATCCAGTTCTTTCTCGCATCCGAAGACAGCTTCCTCGAATGTGATGCGAATGCTCTTTCTGATATTAGCCCCTTTCATAGGACCGTTGCTTGCGCCACCTCTTCTGGAACCACCGAACATATCTCCGAAGATATCTCCGAAAATGTCGCTGAAATCTGCTCCATTGAAGTTAAATCCGCCGCCGAATCCACCTGCTCCGCCGCCGGCACCGCCATCAAATGCAGCGTGGCCGAACTGATCGTACTGACGACGTTTGTCAGCGTCACTCAGAACGGCATAGGCTTCGGAAGCCTCTTTGAACTTTATTTCTGCTTCTTTATCCCCTGGATTCATATCTGGATGGTACTTCTTCGCAAGCTGGCGGTATGCTTTCTTGATTGTAGCATCATCTGCATCTTTGCTTACGCCGAGCACCTCATAATAATCTCTCTTTGCCTCTGCCATAACACAAATACTAACCTTTCTGTATCTCTTTCTTAACCTCAAGAAATTCTACGAAGCTACAAAGCTCCGTAGAATTTCTCTTCATGCTTCATTTATCTGATGCCCTGCTGCCTGTTTCTCTTCTGTCTTACCGGCATCTTTTCTATATTTTAGACTTCTTTGTAGTCTCCGTCTACAACATCATCACCCTGGAAACCATCCGGAGCCGGACCAGCTTCTGGTGTAGGACCAGCCTGTGCACCTGCTGCAGCACCTGCCTGCTCATACATCTTTGTGAACAGTTTCTGTGCGCTCTCCATCAGTTTTTCTTTCGCAGCTTTGATCTCTGCTACCTGCTCTTCTGTTGTGTTCTCCGGAGCAGATTTTGCAAGGATATCTTTCAGTGCCTGAACGTCAGCCTCTACAGCTGCCTTCTCTGTAGCATCGACTTTGTCGCCAACCTCTTTGATTGCCTTCTCTGTCTGGAATACCATAGCGTCTGCTTCGTTTCTTGTATCGATTGCTTCTTTACGTTTCTTATCCTGAGCCTCGAATTCAGCTGCTTCTTTTACAGCTTTATCGATATCGTCATCAGACATATTAGAACCTGCTGTGATTGTAATATGCTGCTCTTTACCTGTTCCAAGATCCTTAGCAGATACATTTACGATACCATTTGCATCGATATCGAATGTAACTTCGATCTGCGGGATTCCACGTGGAGCCGGCGGGATTCCATCAAGTCTAAACTGTCCGAGGGACTTGTTGTCTCTTGCGAACTGTCTCTCACCCTGTACAACGTTGATGTCTACAGCTGTCTGGTTATCTGCTGCTGTTGAAAAGATCTGGCTCTTCTTTGTCGGGATTGTTGTATTTCTCTCGATCAGTCTTGTAGCTACACCACCCATTGTCTCGATAGACAGTGACAGTGGAGTTACATCAAGAAGAAGGATATCTCCTGCGCCTGCATCTCCTGCAAGTTTACCACCCTGTACGGAAGCACCAAGTGCTACACACTCATCTGGGTTAAGAGATTTGCTAGGCTCTTTGCCTGTCAGTCTCTTAACTTCTTCCTGAACAGCCGGGATACGTGTTGATCCACCAACGAGAAGTACCTGTCCAAGCTCGGAAGCTGTGATTCCTGCATCGGAAAGTGCACGTCTTACCGGTTCCTGAGTCTTTTCTACGAGATCTCTTGTCAGCTCATCGAATTTAGCTCTTGTAAGGTTCATATCGAAATGCTTCGGTCCTTCAGCTGTTGCTGTGATGAACGGAAGGTTGATATTTGTTGTTGTTGCGCTTGAAAGCTCTTTCTTAGCTTTCTCTGCTGCTTCTCTTAATCTCTGAAGAGCCATCTTATCTGTAGAAAGATCTACGCCCTCTTTTGCCTTGAAGTCTGCAAGCATGTAATCTGTGATCTTCTGGTCAAAGTCATCTCCACCAAGTCTGTTGTTACCAGCTGTTGAAAGTACTTCGATAACTCCATCACCGATCTCGATAACGGATACGTCGAATGTACCACCACCCAGGTCGTAAACCATGATCTTCTGCTCTTTCTCGTTGTCAAGACCATAAGCAAGTGCAGCTGCTGTAGGCTCGTTGATGATACGTTTTACATCAAGTCCTGCGATCTTACCTGCATCTTTTGTAGCCTGACGCTGAGCATCGTTGAAGTAAGCCGGAACTGTGATAACAGCTTCTGTTACTTTCTCACCAAGGTATCCTTCTGCATCTGCTTTCAGTTTCTGAAGGATCATTGCAGAAATCTCCTGTGGAGAATATTTCTTATCTTCAATATCTACTTTATAATCTGTTCCCATCTCTCTTTTGATTGATGAGATTGTTCTTGCTGCGTTTGTTACAGCCTGACGTTTTGCAGGCTCACCTACGAGACGCTCTCCTGTCTTTGTAAATGCTACAACAGACGGTGTTGTTCTTGCGCCTTCTGTATTCGCGATAACTGTTGGCTGTCCACCTTCCATAACGGCAACACAGCTGTTTGTTGTACCAAGGTCAATACCAATAATTTTTCCCATGATAAATTTCCTCCTCTATCTAATCTCTGAATCTTGTTAAAAATCAAATTAGTTTGCTACTTTTACCATGCTGTGTCTCACAACACTTTCACGGTACATGTAACCTTTCTGGAATTCTTCTGCGATGATGTTCTCACCGAGCTCATCATCTTCCACATGCATTACTGCGTTGTGGAAATCCGGATTGAATTCCTGACCAACTGCCTCAATTGGTTTTACTCCAACGGATTCCAGTGTAGTCATAAGCTGTTTGTAGATCTTCTCCATTCCTTCTACGAACGGAGCATTCTTCTCCTCCTCCGGTACGGAACCAAGTCCACGCTCGAAGTTATCCACAACCGGAAGAATCTTTTCTATGATATCTTTCGCTCCGATCTCGTACATCTGGGATTTCTCCTTCTCAGATCTCTTGCGGAAGTTATCAAACTCTGCCATCTGACGAGTAACGCGGTCTGTGAGTTCCTCGATCTTCTCGTCTTTCTTGTCCTTCTTCTCTTTCTTTCCGAAGAACTTTTTCTTACCTTCTGATGCTGCTTCTGAATCTCCTTCAGTCTCAGTTGCTTCCTCTGTCGCTTCTTTCGCTTCAGTCTCAACTTCCTGGGCATCTTCTGTTTCTACTGTCTCTTCAGCTTCTGCCTGCTCTTTCGCAGCCTTTGCTTTCGCCTCTTCAACAGCTTCTTTTACCATATCTTCTTTGCTCATGTTCTCTGTCACCAGCTTTCTACCTTCCTATTCTTTTGGTTCTTTATTATAAATCGCATCCAACTCACATTGTAAAGTCTTCAGCGTCTTCATGACATGTTCATAATCCATTCTCTTCGGACCGATGATTCCAATCGTTCCTTTCATGCCTTCTCCCAGTTCATAAGTGGCGGTAACAACACTGCAGTCTTTCATAGTCTTAACCGGAGTTTCATCTCCGATGTAAACCTGTATGCCGTTGTTCTCCTCACTTGCCAACGTCTCTGTCACCAGATCAGCTAACTGCTGTTTCTCTTCGAATGCACTGATGATCTCCTGTGCACTCTGCTTATCACTAAGCTCCGGATATTTGAAAATATTCGTTGCGCCGCTTGTGTAGATCTCCATATCATTATCGACATGAATGATCTCTGCCACTGCGTCAAGCACATGACCAACAACCTCACTGTGGATACCGGCCTGTTCTTTTAATCTTGCGATCAGACCTAATGTGATCTGATCAATAGATAATCCATTCAGTGTCGTATTCAGAAGCATGTTCAGCTTCAACAGATTCTCATTACTTAAGGTTTCTCCAACTTCGATGATCTTATTCTTGATCACATTACCACCAAGTACGATGACTGCTACGATCTGTTCTTCATCCACCTGTGACAGCTGAATGAACTTCAATGTGTTCCTGCTGTTGACCGGTGCGGAAACCATCGTCGCATAATTGGTGTTAGAAGCAAGAACCTTTGCTGCCTGTTGGAGTACTTTCTCGACCTTATCTGTCTTCTCGAGAAGTGCATCCTCTCGTCTGCTGATCTCCTGCTCCTTGTTCTCCATCAGAAGATCTACATAAAAGCGATATCCCTTATCTGATGGAATTCTTCCTGCTGATGTATGCGGCTGGAAGATGTAACCAAGGTCTTCCAGATCTGCCATCTCATTCCTTATCGTTGCGGAACTTAATTTCAAATCTGTGTATTTTGAAAGGGTTCGTGATCCGACCGGTTCGCCAGTCTCCAGATAATTCTGTATGATGGCTTTCAATATCGTAAGTTTTCTTTCACTTAATTCAGCTTCTACAGACATCTCTGTGTTCCCCTTTCTTCTCATCTTTGTTTGTTATTAGCACTCTTTGTTTTTGAGTGCTAACACCTTACAGATACTAAGATAGCACCTCGATTTCTGTTTGTCAACACTGATTGTTATTTTTATAAGTTTTTTATTTTCTTCTTATTTTATTAATAGGATGCTTTTTGGGGGAGGGAATGTGATTTTATAGAAATGTTGTTGACTTGGATTGTAATTTTATGAATTCCAGGCAAGCTTATAGCCAAATCATAAGTTGACTTGAATTATGATACATAAAATCCAGGTCAAAGACAAGTTTATTTAACTTACACTAATTGACCTGGATTTTAAAACCTGCTATCTATACTATCCCCTGATCTGTCCGTTTCCGAAGATAATATACTTTGTTGTTGTCAATGCTTCGAGTCCCATCGGGCCTCTTGCATGAAGCTTCTGTGTGCTGATTCCGATCTCAGCACCGAATCCGAATTCGAATCCATCTGTAAATCTTGTTGATGCATTTACATAAACTGCTGCCGCATCGATCTCATCCTGGAATCTCAATGCATTATCATAATCTTTTGTAATAATGGATTCTGAATGTCCTGTATTATATGTATTGATATGTGTGATTGCCTCATCAATGGAATCAACAATCTTCACGGAAATGATTGCATCCAGGTACTCTGTTCCCCAGTCTTCTTCTGTTGCCGGGATGATCTCAGAACTGATTGCCTGCGCTCTCTCATCTCCACGAATCTCTACTCCATGTTCTTTCAGTTTTGTTACGATCTTAGGCAAAGCTACCTCTGCAATCTTGGAATGAATCACAAGTGATTCACATGCATTACACACACCAAGGCGCTGTGTCTTCGCATTTTCAATAATATCTGTTGCTATCTTAATGTCTGCTGTCTCATCAACATATACATGACAATTTCCGGTCCCTGTCTCAATTACCGGAACAGTGCTGTTCGCAACTACATTTGCAATAAGTGCTGCTCCACCTCTCGGAACCAGAACATCGATCCAACCATGCATCTTCATCATCTCATTTACAACTTCTCTGCTTGTATCTTCTACGAGAAGAATGAGATCCTGGGATAACTTTGCTTTGCGAAGACCTGTCTTGATTGCACGCGTGATTGCCTTGTTAGAATGGATTGCATCACTTCCGCCGCGGAGAATTACCGCATTTCCTGTCTTGAAGCAAAGGCCAAATGCATCTGCTGTCACATTCGGTCTGGATTCGTAGATGATTCCGACAACGCCAAGCGGTACGCGTTTCTTTCCGATACGAAGTCCGTTCGGTCTTGTCTTCATGCCAAGTACTTCTCCGATTGGATCATCCAGTGCAGCAATTTCACGCAGACCTTCTGCCATATCTTCAATTCGCTGATCCGTCAGTGCCAATCTGTCGATCAATGACTGTTTCACGCCCTTATCTTTCGCAGCTTCGATATCCTTTGCATTCTCCTGTAAAATCAATTCTCTCTCTTCCACAAGTTCATTTGCCACTACGAGAAGTCCTCTGTTCTTTGCTTTTGTTCCAAGCTTTGCCGCTCCGCGGGATGCATTCTTTGCAAGTCTTCCAAGCATTTGCATGTATGTCTCCATTTCTGTTACTCCTTTCATCCGCATGTCTCTGTCAGTTTGTTTCTAGAAATCTTTTTCTATCTGTTTCTGTTATGTCATTTCTTAACTATGTCGAGAGTATACCACATACCTTTTCTTTTTTCTATATTATATAATGATGTGAGTGTCAAAAATAAATTTTGCCACTCACTGATGTAACCGACTTGCTCCATTGCTATGCAATTCTCGCAATCATATAATATCTTTCATCCAGATATCTCTTAAGAATCCGCCATATTTCTCCTTCGTAAGCATCTTCTTATATCCTTGTTTCATGACATTGGATCTGCTGAAAACATTTTCCGGATGTACGGTACAGAGCAGATACTGATATCCCAGCTGTCTCAAATCTTCTTCCGCATGCTGCATCATTTCATATTGTAAATGATGCCCACGAAACTCCGGCAGTACCACCGCTGTATCCATCATTGCACAAAGTTTCAGCTGCTCTTCTTCCATATTAAGATCATATCCAAGATTATCAGGATGCAGTCCCGGCAAAATTACGAAGAACATGGCTCCTACATTTTCATCTTCATCAACAGCAAGATACAAAAGTCCTCGTTCTTCTCTCATCCAGAAATCAAATTCCTCATACGGTTCTGCGACAAACCATTCTAGAACGTTCATCCCCTGGTCTACCTTATTTACAATTTCATACGCTTCTTTCAAGCGTTCTCTTCCGACGCGAATTATATTTATCATAAATAAATCTTCCTATTATGTACTCACTTCTGTCTATCAACTTTTAAAATTATTGTAACTGTTCTTGTAGTCCTGCAAAAAACAATTCATAAGGATCATCCTCACCTATAAGTACCGGTGAATTCTCTCCGCCACCATTCGTACTGCGCTTCATTGCGGCATAAAATTCATCTCCTGCCTGCACAATATCCATCGGATAAAGTTCATAACCTGTCTCACGACATACAGAGCAGAATCCTCCAAGAGGATCTTCTGCATCCCTTGTCTTTATGAACTGTTCTCTTAATTTATCATCATGTCTTGCTTTGCGCTGTAATTCATCTAAAGCTTCTACTGCGTTCATCTCTTTCTCCTCCTTCTGCTCTGTTTCACCTGGTATTTGTTTCATATTCAAAAATGCTTTCATCGCCTGACTTGTTTCATAATCAACATTCTGAAAAAACTTTTTATTTTCATCAATATAGTGTTTCAGTTCTTCCTTACTGTCCCTATATCTTAGCATAGTTAATATCACTTGTAAATCATCCGAAAATTTTTCAACATCTTCCAATCTTTCTGCATCTACAAGATTGATTTTATAATTGGGAAGATATTTCTCCAAAATTTCTTTCTCTTCTTTCGTTCCTTCCAACCGAAACATATCATACAGATCAACAGGTCCATCCCACGGTTCTGAACCATAATAAAAGACTAATGAAATAATCGGTATCAATCGATCTTTTTTTCGAAATCGCGACAGATATTCACATTAACATTTGCTTTTCCCATAGACGCTTCCTCCTGGTTTCTTATTCTTTTGTTGTTTTGTAACTCATCAAAATGGAATCTCCTGCTGATACAGCCTTGAATATGAGATAAAGTTATCCTTTCGATAACACATTCAGACAAATGAAATATAGAAAATATATGTCTGAGATTTTGATGTGGATTTACTATAGCAGAATAAAATAACAATGTCAACGTAAAAAAGCTATCAACGACGATATTCAACTCTATTCGGTGTTATCGTAGTTGATAGCTTCCTCTTTTTACTTCTTTTTCAATTTCTGTAGGTGTTTTCTAGATTCATCTCTGAATTTTGAGCTTTCTAACAATGCACTATTGCATTTCTCTTATAATTTTTTCAATAACTTCCACACTTTCCTCTAACTCTTCCGCGATCTGATCCGATGTTTTTTTCTTCTGTAATTTTCTTTGAATTTGTTCCTTAAGCAATTCATCTCTTCCTTGTCGAACTCCATCATCATACATTTCCTGTATTGCCTTACACATATCTACCGTCTCCTCCTTCTGCTCTGTTTCACCTGGTATTTGTTTCATGTTCAAAAATGCTTTCATCGCCTGACTCGTTTCATAGTCAACGTTCTGAAAGAACTTTTTATTTTCATCAATATAGTGTTTCAGTTCTTCCTTACTGTCCCTATATCTTAGCATAGTTAATATCACTTGTAAATCATCCGAAAATTTTTCAACATCTTCCAATCTTTCTGCATCTACAAGATTGATTTTATAATTGGGAAGATATTTCTCCAAAATTTCTTTCTCTTCTTTCGTTCCTTCCAACCGAAACATATCATACAGATCAACAGGTCCATCCCACGGTTCTGAACCATAATAAAAGACTAATGAAATAATCGGTATCAATCGATCCTTTTTTCGAAATCGCGACAGATATTCTCCTGCGGTAAGATGCTCCAACGGCTGTCCTGTTTTTTTGTTCTGTTTTCGTCGGTCATTAAAGTTTTTCCAATT